>Ga0187892_10003893_pt1 | contig 26281 bp, 27 predicted proteins | sample MA1701073metaG_FD_139345 | JGI IMG/M metagenome (GOLD analysis project Ga0187892, IMG submission 139345) | Bio-ooze microbial communities from a basaltic lava cave in the Kipuka Kanohina Cave System on the Island of Hawaii, USA - MA170107-3 metaG ... | reverse complement strand
TCACCCGACTCTCGATGTCCCGGGTCCACTCGGTCACCTGCCCGAGCGGGTCGATCAGCTTGTCCAACTGCCCGCACCGACACCAATCCAACTGCGTCACCCGCTGCTGGGCGTCCACCACCATGCTCAATTGCCGGCGCGCGTTGTAGTACTGATGCGTCCAGAGTCCGCGCCGATCTTTCACCCGAACCGGGTCCAGCTTGTCATAGACCGTCTCTTCGGTCGTGCCATCGGGATACGTTACCTCGGTCGGACGATCCAGGTTGTCGTACGCGATCGCCACCGTGTAGCCTTCGGAATCGGTCACGCTCGCCACCCGGCCTTTCGAGTCGTAGCTGAACACGCTGTTGGTCGCGCCCGTCGGGCCGATGACGCGCTTGAGGTAGTTCGTCTCGTACGTCAAGGTCGTCACCTCGCTCAACGCGTTGGTCACCGCGGTCAACTGCCCCTGCGCGGTGAAACCGCGCGCGCTTGGGCCATCGAACCGCGCGATGAATCGCGCTACGAACACCTCCAATTCGCGCGCTCGCTGGCCACTCCGCAGCAGGCGCGGCTCATTCGATGCGCACCGTCAACTCCGCGCTGCCGGTCACCACGCCGTCGAGCGCCACGGACTTTTCGAGCAACTCGGCTTCGCTCAGCTTATTGGCGCCGTCTTTCCATTTGCGGGAATCGCGAACGGCAATCGCGGAGGGCGGCAGGCCGGTCAGGCGCTCGTTCTGGACCAATTGCCCCGGCGTCGCGCGGCTCAGCCGAAAATAGAGCCGGTTCTGCTCCCACGATTTGTTCAGGACTTCGATCCACTGCGCGAGGGAACGCGGGTCCTCCCGGGTCGTCGAGGGAAGAACGACAGCAATCGAGTCTGACTTGCCTGTGCTCCCGGTCGCGCTCAACCCCGACTGCGCCCGGCGCATGGCATCGGCGTCGCCGACCAGCAGTTTGGCCTCGCCGCTCTTCAGTTCCTCGGGGAGAACGATGGACATCGTTTCGACGCGCCGCTCGCCTTGAAACGCCCGCAGGCCGACGCGCACGCTCAAGGTCTCGCCCGGCTTGGCAAGCTCCTTGTCGAGCCAGACGTCCTCGATCCTGTATTCGCGGCGGCTCTCCCGCACCTTCGCGTGGATCGTGATGCGTTTGATGGTCGGTTCGCCGAAGGGATTGTTGTACAGGTCGTCCACCTTGCGGGCGAACTCGGTCAGCGCGTAGAACCGCGCTTCGTCCTCGCCGGAATAAAAGCCGCGCGCTTTGAGGTTCGGCGCGCCGTCGATCTCCGCTTCGGCTTCCAGGTCCATCGAGAACTCGGGCGTGTACTCCAACGCCAGGAGACTGACGGAGGAAAAGATGCTGGAAACCAGGCGCGGCGTCAGCCTCGCGTGATCGAACAACTCCATCTCGTACGTCTTCGCCTTGCCGTTGGACGGGGCGATCTCGACGCGCATCGGCACCATGCGCGGCGCGGGGCCCACCTCGCCGGTGATTGCGGTCAGCCGGTCCTGCGTGATCGTGCCGACGACCTGGCCGATGTTCGAAATTTTGTACGGGTAGAGATAGCTCGGCACGGTGGCGATGATCTCCGCGCGCGCCATCGGGACCTTGGCGCTGCCGATCCACAGCATCGGATGGCCGAACCCATAGACCTTGTTTCCGTTGCGATACGTCAGCGTGCCGGTTCCTCCGATGGCGAACGCGCCGCGCGCCAACAACGCTGTCATCGGTGAACCAGGCTCGAAGTGGCCGGGCACTTCCTTCTGTTCGACGCCTGCTCCGCCCGCGCCCATGACGGGGAGGAAGTTCATGTCGGCGAATTCCTTGGTCCAAAACGCGAACGCCCGGGGCGGCAACCCGGCCACCACCAACGGGATCGACAACGGTTGCCACGCCATGCCGTCCGGGGCGGCCACGGGCCGGAACCAGGATTTCACGTCCGCGAGGCGTCGGCCCGGCGAAGCGGCGCGCGGCCGGGGTTGGTCGCGCAGCTTGTCCACGTCGAGCATGTCCTGGATGGGCGTGAACCCGCAGAAGGCGTCCTTCTCGAACGGGACCACGCGTCGCGACAGAGCGCCTGCGATCCTGCCGTCGATGTAAAGCGGGCTGCCGCTCATGCCGTGCACGGCGAATGTCAGGCGCGTCTTCTCGTCGTTGAGCCGGCCAATGATCAGGTGATGGCCGGGACCGACAGCGTTCGGCAGCAGGCCGTGAATCTCCGTGTGGATGGGCACGATGTTGGTCCCCTGGAGGACGGTGTAGGTCGTGCCGGTGAGGCCGGGTTTGATTTCAGAGATGGGAAAAATCTCAGGCGGCTTCGAATCTTCCGCGCGAGCGACGGCCAAGAGCAAGCTGAAGCTTGTACTCCAAACGAAACCGGTTCGGAGTACAAGCTTCAGCTTGCCGATCGCGCGGAGAATTGCGGCTGTCCTCATTTCATCTCCCGGAACGCCTCGCCCGCGGCCTGGATCGTCTCCGCGATTTCCGTCGCGCCGTGCGCCGTGGAAACAAACCCGACCTCGAACTGCGACGGCGCGAGATACACGCCTCGCTTCAGCATCGCATGGAAAAACGCGGCGTATTTCCTGGTGTCGCTGCTCCTGGCGGTTTCGTAATCCGTGACCGGCCCTCGCGTGAAGAACGAACAGAAAATCGAGCCGATGCGCGTTTGATGGATCGCGACGCCCGCGGCCTTTGCGGCTTCGCCGATCCCTTCCGCCAACTCCTTGGTCGCCGCTTCGAGACTGCGATGGGGATTGGTCGCGGACAATTCGCCCAGCGTCGCGATGCCCGCCGCCATCGCGAGCGGGTTGCCGCTGAGCGTGCCGGCTTGATAGACGGGGCCGAGCGGGGCGAGTTGGTCCATGATCTCCGCGCGCCCGCCGAATGCACCCACCGGCAATCCGCCGCCGATGATCTTGCCGAGACAGGTCAGGTCGGCGCGGATGCCGTACAGTTCCTGCGCGCCGCCTTTGGCCACGCGGAAGCCGGTGATGACTTCGTCGAAGATCAACACGATCCCATTTTCGGTCGCGAGCTTGCGGAGCGCTTCGAGGTAGCCCGGCTTCGGCAGGAACAATCCCGCGTTGGCCGGGATTGGCTCGACGATGATCGCTGCGATCTGGTCTTTGTGCGCGGCGATGGCGTCGCGGACGGCTTGTTCGTCGTTGAACGGCAGGCTCAGCGTGTGCCGGGCGAGGTCGGCAGGAACACCGGCACTGTCCGGTTGGCCGAACGTCGTCGCGCCCGAGCCGGCTTTCACCAGCAGCGAATCCGCGTGTCCATGGTAACAGCCGTCGAACTTGATGATTGCGTCGCGCTTGGTGAAGCCGCGCGCCAGCCGGATCGCCGACATCGTGGCTTCGGTTCCCGAGCTGACGAACCGGACTTTCTGGATGCTGGGAAACGCTTCGCACACGAGTTGCGCCAGCCGCACTTCGTGCGTGTTGGGAATGCCGAAGCTCGTGCCGTCGCGCGCGTCTTCCTGGATTGCGCGCACGACCTTGCCGTGGGCGTGCCCGAGGATCATCGGCCCCCACGACCCGACGTAATCGATGTACTCGTTGCCGTCCACGTCCCAGAGCCGGCTGCCATGCGCGCGTTGGACGAAGAACGGCGTGCCGCCGACCCCGCGGAACGCCCGCACGGGGGAATTGACGCCGCCGGGGATCAACTGGAGCGCTCGGGCGAAAAGTTGGTCGCTCGTTTGCCTGGAACTCGTCGTCATGGCGTTGTCTGCTTCCCAGAGAATACGCAAACCGACGCGCGGTAGCAAACAAAGGAATGAGCGAAGCGCCGGGCAACCCAGTGGCCGCGGACAGATTCTCTGACGGCTGCCAGCCTTCTACTTCGCCGGCAAGCCGGGCACGGTCGAAGGCGCAAGCGCTGGCTGGGATTGGACGCGCGCGAAATTGTACTTCACGAGCAAGGGAACGATCTCGCGGTGTGTTTGGGCGTAAGCCCCCAATTCCTGCAGTAGCGCGCCGAGTTTCTGCTTGTTGGCTTCGTACAACGGTTCGTTCTGGTTCAGCACCCGCCTCTGATTGTCGATCTGCGCGATCAGCAGGTTGTTCTGCTTGTAGGCGAAGAGGAAAAAGCAGACGTTGGATACCAACAACGCCGCACCGAGAAGCAAGACAGCGATGCGCAACGTCTGCATCTGGGCTTCCACGCTCGCCGGCTCGACCGGCTTGGGCGGCTCAGCCGGCGGGGCGGCAGCGGCTTCGTTCGGCGTTTCTTCGGGTGCGAGCGGGTCGGATTCTTGCATGATCAGCGAGACTTCGGGGCTGGGCCAGGCGGCTGGGCGAGGTATTTCTGGACGATCGGATTGACGGACGGATGCGCTTTGCTGAACTCGAGCAGTTCCGCGAAAAACGCCTGCCATTCCCGGACGTCGTTTTCGATTCTCTGGATGCGCACTGCCCTGCGTTCGCTTTCGCGGTAGAGCGAGACGTTGCGCCAGACAAGATACAGATTGAAGATGATGCTGAAAAGCAAGAGGGCTGCGCCCACCGAAGCCAGGAGTTGAAAAGTCTGTCGCTGCGCGGTCGAATCCATTGGCGCGGGAGTTTAGGGACTGGAACGCGAAAGTCACGCGCGAAATGTCAACTGGTTTTTGGGTGGGTGGAACGGGTTGAACCAGCGGCGCTGCAAGATTCCCTTCCCGCAATCGTCCTCACCGCTGGGGTTGAACGCCACGCGCAACTCACTTGACCCGAAGCTCCCCCATTCCTACAGTCACGCTCTCGTTCACGGAAAGGATTTATGCCGAAACTGAAATTGGGAGTCATTGTTGGCTTGAGCGAAAACGCAGAAGAAGCGATCCGGAAGGTGCACGACCTTGCGCTCCCCACCTGCCAACTCGCGTGCTGGGCGCCCGAGCATTATACCAAGGAGAACATTCGCGTCGTCGAGCGCGCAACCAAAGGGGGCGGTGTGGAAATCTCCTCGATCTGGGCCGGCTACCCCGGGCCGATGGTGTGGAACTTCCTCGAAGGCCCCAACACCATCGGGCTGGTACCGAAACAATGGCGGCGGATTCGCGTCGAGGCCCTGAAAGCCGGCGCCGATTTCGCCGCCGCGCTCGGCGTGCCGACGATCAGCACGCATTGCGGGTTCATCCCCGAGAACCCCAGAGACCCCGTGTACGGCGATGTGATCAAGGCGCTCAAGGAAGTCGTCGCGCACTGCCGGCGGAAGAAGGTTGCCTTTACGTTCGAGACCGGCCAGGAAACGCCCGTGGTGCTGCTGCGTTGCATTGAAGACCTCGGCTACGACATGCTCGGCATCAACTTCGACACCGCCAACCTGATCCTCTACGGCAAAGCCAACCCCGTGGACGCGCTTGATGTGATCGGCAAGTACGTGATGGGCGTCCACGCCAAGGATGGCTTCTACCCCACGAACGGCCGCGAGCTTGGCCACGAAGCGGCGCTCGGCGAAGGCAAGGTAAACTTCCCGGTCTTCATGCCGAAGCTGAAGAAACTCGGCTACAAAGGCGCGATCACCATCGAGCGCGAGATCAGCGGCCCGCAGCAGGTCAAGGACATCGAGAAGGCGAAACGGTTGCTCGGCCCGTTGTTGTAATTCGCCTGGGGTGTTGGAGCATTGGAGTGTTGGAGGATTGGAGTGTTGAATGCGGCATTTCCCCCACTCCGTTTCTCCGGCCCTCCATTCCCCTTCACACGTGCTCGACGTACCGTTGCGCGATCGGGACGCGGCGGCCGATGCCGAAGGCTTTGCTGGTGACGCGCAGACCGGGGGCGGCTTGCTTGCGCTTGTATTCGTTGAGGTCCACTTTGCGAATTACTTCGCGGACGAGTTTTTCGTCGTAGCCGGTCTCCTTGACGATCTCCTTGCCGCTTTTCATCTCTTCGACGTACAGACCCAGAATGCTATCGAGCACGTTATACGGCGGCAGACTGTCCTGGTCGGTCTGGTTGGGGCGCAACTCGGCGGACGGCGCCTTGGTGATCGAGGACGACGGGATCGGAAAGCCGCTGCGCGGGTTCTCGGTTCTTGGTTCTCGGTTCTCGGACTTGCAGCCGCGCCGATTGATGTAGTTCGCCAGCCGATAGATCATCGTTTTCGGCACGTCGGAAATGACGGCCAGGCCGCCGCACATGTCGCCGTAGAGCGTGCAGTAGCCGACGGCCAACTCGCTTTTGTTGCCGGTGGTGAGCAGGAGATTGCCGAACTTGTTCGAAATCGCCATCAGGATCACGCCACGGATGCGGGCCTGCATGTTCTCTTCCGTCGTGTCCTCGGTGCGCCCCTTGAATATCTCCTTGAATGCGCCCTTGAGTGTCACAAACGTTTCCTGGATCGGCACCACTTCGTAGCGGATGCCGAGGTTGTTCGCCAGCGCACGCGCGTCGTCGAGGCTGCCCTTCGAGGAGAATTGCGACGGCATGGAGACACCGATGACGTTCTCCTTTCCCAACGCCTCGACGGCGAGGCAAACCGTGACGGCGGAATCAATCCCGCCGCTCAAGCCGAGCACAGCCGACCGGAATCCGCACTTGGAACAATAATCCCGCAGCCCGAGCACCAGCGCATCGTGCAGCGAATCTTCCTCGCTCGGAAAACGCGGTGAGATCAGCTTCGTGGGATCGAGGTCCACGACAACCAGGTCTTCCTGAAAATCCTTGCCCTGCGCGATCAGTTGGCCGCGCGGGTCGAACGCCATGCTGTTGCCGTCGAAGATCAACTCGTCGTTGCCGCCAACCAGGTTGCAGTAAAATACCGGCTTCCGATGCTTCTGCGCGAGGGTGCGGAGCATGTCGTGCCGGCTTCGTTCTTTGCCGAGGTGGTACGGCGACGCCGAGATGTTGAACAGCGCGTCGATCCCCTGAGCGACGAGTTCGCTGACCGGATCGCGCGGATACAGCCGCTCGCGCCAGTAGTCCTTGTCGTTCCAGATGTCCTCGCAGATGGTCATACCGACGCGGGCGCCTTCGAACACCAACGGGACGGAGCTTGGCGCTTCCGCGAAGTAGCGCGCCTCATCGAACACGTCGTAGTTGGGGACGAGGGATTTATGCACGCGGGCGACGATCTCGCCCTTACGCAGGACCGCGGCGGCGTTCCAGAAATCCTTGCCGGGCTTCGAGAGGTTGCGATCCACGAACCCCACCACGGCAGTGGCGTCGCCGATCTGGCTGGCGAGCCGGTTCAACGCGGCGAGTTGGTCGTCAATGAAGCGGCGCTTGTGGAGCAGGTCGCGCGGAGGATATCCCGGGACGCTGAGTTCGGGAAAGAGCACGAGGTTCGCGCCTCGTTGAATGGCGCGTCGGTAGAAGTCGAGAATTCGCTCCCCGTTCCCCCGCAGGTCGCCGACGGTGGTGTTAATCTGGGCGAGCGCGACGCGGATCGAGGTTCCCATGGCGGCATGCTAGCACAAGGGCCCGGCACGGGCAATTCCGCTGATGCAGTGCCACGGGCGCATCTGGGCGGGCAGCTAACGGAGAACGTGGGTGGTCTGGACCGTGCAGACTGTCCCCGTCAAGCTCGAGCCGCTGTAGCGCAGTTGGTAGTCGTCGAAGTCGGCGACCGGACTCGCCGGGCAGTCGAAGGCGTTGGTCTTGACGATGTAGCCGGCGCTGATGATGGCGTTGCGGATCGCCACGCCGTTGTTGGCGATGGATTGCAGCGTGGTTTTCTGTTCCAATTCGTAGAGCGCGACCGCCTCGAAAAGGATCCGTTGATTTTCCAGACAAAAGTTCAACTGCGTGGTCGTACGGGCCTTCGAAAACGCCGGGATGGCGATTGCGACCAGGAGTCCGATGATCGCCACAACGATCATGATCTCCAGGAGAGTAAACCCACAATGATGGCAGTCTTTTTTCATGGATTTCCCGAGGAAATTTGGAGCACGGTATATGCCGCGCGTTCAGAAATGAACGCTTCGGACCGGACCGCTCGCAAAAATGGAAGAAAAGGCGCCTGCGGGGGAAGTTCGAAGCGCTTTCGCTTACATTTTGAGAATCGCCGCAGCCTGTTGCACGTCCTTGTCCCCCCGGCCGCTCAGGTTGATGACGATCAGTTCGTCGGGTTTCATCTGAGGCGCGGCTTTGACTGCGTGCGCGACGGCGTGCGCGCTCTCGAGGGCCGGGATGATCCCTTCGAGCCGGCTCAGGCGTTGAAACGCGGCCAGCGCTTCGTCATCCGTGGCGAAGGTGTATTCGATTCGCTTCCGGTCGCGCAGCCAGGCGTGCTCGGGACCGATGGCCGCATAATCGAGTCCCGCGCTGACCGAATGCGTGAGCTGGATCTGGCCGTTGGCGTCTTGCAGGATGTAGGTCTTCGTTCCCTGCAGTACGCCGAGGCTGCCGCCTTGAAACCGGGCCGCGTGATCGCCATCGCGGATGCCCCGGCCACCTGCCTCGACGCCGACCATCTTCACCGACTCATCCTTCACGAAATCGTAGAAGAGCCCGATCGCGTTGCTGCCGCCGCCGACGCACGCGATCAGGAGATTCGGAAGCCGCTCTTCCTTCAGCAGGATCTGCTTCCGCGTTTCCTGCCCGATGCAACGATGGAAATCGCGGACCATCATCGGATACGGGTGCGACCCGAGCGCGGAACCGAGAATGTAATGCGTCGTGCGGACGTTCGTCACCCAATCGCGCATCGCTTCGTTGATCGCTTCCTTGAGCGTCTTCTGGCCGGCGGTGACGGGGACGACCTTCGCGCCGAGCAATCGCATCCGATACACGTTCAACTCCTGGCGCGCCATGTCGGTCTCGCCCATGTAGATCACGCATTCGTAGCCGAACATTGCCGCCACGGTCGCGGTCGCCACGCCATGCTGGCCCGCACCGGTCTCGGCGATGATTCGTTTCTTGCCCATCCGTTTTGCCAGCAGGATTTGTCCGAGGGCATTGTTGATCTTGTGCGCGCCGGTGTGAAGCAGGTCCTCGCGCTTGAGATAAATCTTCGCGCCGCCGAGTTCCTTGGTGAGCCGCTCGGCGTAGTACAACGGCGTTGGGCGACCGGCGTACTCGCGCAGGTAGTAATCGAGTTCGCGCCGGAATTCCTTGTCCTTCCTCGCCTTTCGGTATGCCGCGTCGAGTTCGTGCAACGCCGACATCAACGTCTCCGGCACGAACATGCCGCCATAGGGACCGAAGTGGCCGTGTTTGTCTGGAACGGTCTGCATCACTTGCTTCCTTTCGCCGCCCGGAGAAACGCACGAACCTTGTCGTGGTCCTTCTTGCCGGGAGTGGATTCGACGCCGCTGCTCACGTCCAGCGCGTAAGGCCGCACCTTCGCGATCGCCGCCGGGACGTTTTCCACCTTCAACCCGCCGGAGAGAATGACCGGCTTGCCGAGCGCCTTCGCGCCCGTCGCCAAGTCCCAATCGAACGTCTTCCCCGTGCCACCCGGCTTGTCGCTGGCGTACGCGTCGAGCAGGAACGCATCCACGTCGTACGCCTTCATCTCGTCGATGACCGATTCGTCCTTCATGCGGAATGCCTTGAACACCCGACAGCGTTCCCGGACTTTCGCGCAGACCGCCGGCGACTCGTCGCCATGAAGCTGCGCCGCATCTAACCGGGCGCGAGCCACGGTTTTCGTCACTTCGTCTGCGTTCGCATCCACGAAAACGCCGACTCGCAGAACGAACGGCGGCAGCATTTCGCCCAGCAAACGGATCGCATCCGGTTCGACGCAACGCGGGCTTGCCGGCCAGAATATAAACCCAAGCGCATCGGCGCCCGCCTCCACCGCGCAGAGCGCATCATCGAGCACGGTGATGCCGCAGATCTTCACGTTCATCGCATCACGCTCCGAGGAGTTCTCTCGCTTTCGCTACGATGTTGCCGCTGCGCATCAGAGACTCGCCCACCAAAATCGCGTCCACGCCGGCGGCGCGCACGCGTTCGACATCGGCCCGGGTGTGGATGCCGCTCTCGGCCACAAGCAAATGTTTACCCGCAAGACCTTCGGCCAAGCGCTCCGTGGTGTCGAGGCCAACCGAGAAATCCTTCAGGTTGCGGTTGTTGATCCCGATGATCTCCGCGCCGACAGCGAGCGCGACTTCTCGTTCCTCCTCATCGTGGATTTCGACAAGCGTCGCCATCCCGCAGCGTTTCGCCGTCTCCCGCAAATGTGAAATCCGGGTGATACGGTCGTCTCTTCCAGTTTTAGCTTTGGCGAACACGGCCACGATCAGCAGGATGGCATCGGCGCCGGCGGCCGATGCTTCGTAAACCTGGTATTCGTCGATGAGGAAATCTTTGCGCAGCAACGGAAGCCGCGTCGTCTCGCGGATCGACTTCAGAAAACTCGGGTGCCCCTGAAAGAACTTCTCGTCCGTCAACACGGAGCACGCCGCGGCGCCCGCCTGCTCGTATTGCCGCGCGATGGACACGGGATCGAAATCCTTGCAGATCAGCCCCGCCGATGGAGACGCTTTCTTCACCTCCGCGATCAGCGCCACGTCTTCGGGCCGACGAAGCGCCGCCTTGAAATCGCGAAAGTCCGTCCGAGCCGATGCCTGTTTGCGCAGAAGCTCCTCGGGAACGCGCTGCTTTGCCGCGCTTACCTCGCGTTGTTTCTCCGCGACGATCTGGTCGAGGATATTCATCAGTCGAGATCCTTCACCGCGCCGCGTTTCGTCGGACAACCGGCCTTCAGCCATGCGGTGATAAACCCGTCCAGGTCCCCGTCGAGCACGCGCTGCGTGTCGCTGGTCTCATGGCTGGTGCGCAGGTCCTTTACCATTCGATAGGGCTGCAACACGTACGAACGAATCTGCTGCCCCCATGCGATCTCGCCCTTCTCACCGTAAAACCGCTCCATCTCCTTCTTCTTTTCGTCCTCTTGCCGCTCGTACAGTTTCGCCCGCAACACCTTCATCGCCCGGTCGCGGTTCTGATGCTGGCTGCGCTCGGCCTGGCATTGCACGACAATGCCGGTCGGCAGGTGCGTAATCCGAATCGCCGTCTCGACCTTGTTCACGTTCTGGCCGCCGCGTCCGCCGCTGCGAAACGTGTCGATCTTCAAATCCACGTCCTTAATCTCGACCTCTGCGGCGTCCTCGATCTCCGCCACCACATCGACGCTCGCGAACGATGTGTGCCGCCGCTTGTTCGCATCGAACGGGCTGATCCGCACGAGCCGATGCACGCCGCGCTCCGCTTTGAGATAACCGTACGCGTACTCCCCTTCGACCGCGAGGGTGACGCTCTTGATGCCGGCGCCCTCGCCGGGGAGAATGTCGAGCACTTCGACCTTGTACTCGTGCGCCTCCATCCAGCGCCGGTACATGCGCAGTAACATGTCCGCCCAATCACACGACTCCGTGCCACCCGCACCGGCATGGATCGAGACGATGGCGTTGTTCTTGTCGTGCGGGCCGCCGAGCATGGACTGAAGTTCCAGATCGGTCAACGCCTTCTCCGCCTGCGGCACTTCCGTTTCGAGTTCCTTGAGGACTTTCGCGCGCCCGCCGTCGTGGCTCTCGCCCTCGCCGAGTTCCGCGAGGACGCCAAGGTCTTCGGCTTGCTGGCGCAACGTCTGGAAATGATCGAGCCGTTTGCGGATCGTCGCGGCTTCGTCGGTGACGCTTTTGGCTTTGGATTGGTCCGCCCAGAAATCGGGCGCGGCCATGGTCGATTCGAGGTCTTTCAGGCGGGCGCGGAGGCGTTCGACGTCAAAGAAACCTCCCCAGCGCCGTGACGCGCGTCTGGAGGCCGGTGACCCTGGCTTTGATTTCTTCGAACATGGCGTCACCTCACCATATTGCGGCGGGAAAGTCAAATGACGGAAACGCGCCGGCAACGGGTTGGTTGAAATCCGTAGTTGTGGTTGTACTGCCGGTTCGTTAGTTCTTCTGGCCATCGAATGACCGCTCCGACGCCACTCGACGTTTTCTTTTACGAAGCCTTCGCGGAGGAAGCGGAGATGTTGCGGCGGCATCTTCCCGCGAACGTGCGAGCGGGCTTCACCGGCAAGACGATCCAGGAGAGCGGCGATGTCAGCCCGCCGGCGCGGCTGATCAGCATCCGAACGCAATCGATCATCCCGAACGAATGGGCGGGGGAATTGGCCGGCATCCTCGCGCGAGCGACCGGGTACGACGGATTGAAGCGGTACCTCGCCGCGGCGGGCGCGAACATCCCCTGCGGTTACCTGCCGCTCTACTGCGCCCGGGCGGTCGCGGAGGAGGCGATGCTGTTGTGGCTGGCGCTGCTGAGGAAACTGCCGCTGCAGACGAAGCAATTCGCGACGTTCCATCGCGACGGACTGACCGGACGGGAATGCGAACACAAACATCTGCTCGTCGTCGGCGTGGGCAACATCGGAGCGGAAGTCGCGAAGATCGGCAACGCCTTGGGCATGGAGGTGCGCGGGGTGGACATCGTGCAGCGGCATCCTTCCGTGTCGTACGTGTCGAGGGACGAAGGGATTCGCTGGGCGGACATCATCGTCTGCGCGATAAACCTGACCGCCGACAACGTCGGCTATTTCAACTATCGCACGCTGAAGCAGTCGAAGCGCGGCGTTGTGTTCGTGAATGTCGCCCGTGGGGAGATGTCGCCGCCCGGGGACTTGCTGCGCTTGCTCGATGAGGGGCATCTGGCCGGCGTGGGACTGGACGTGTTCGATCAGGAAAGCGAACTGGCGGTGGCGTTGCGTTCTGGAAACACAGCCGTCAACGCGAGTGTGCAAGCGACGTTGGAATTGGCGAAGCGTCCGGACGCCATCTGCACGCCACACAACGCTTTCAACACCGTCGAGTCGGTCGAACGCAAGGCGCAACAGAGCGTCCAGCAGATCGAGCACATCAAGAACCATGGTCGGTTTTTGTGGCCCGTGCCGGCGTAGCACCCTTGACTCACTCAGCCGCTTCGGTGTTCCGGGTACAGCACGATCAGCTCCTGGTAGAAATTGCGGCGAATGATTTTATAGACCAGATACACCGGGATGGCGAAGATGATGCCGATGATGCCGCCGAGTTGCGCCCCGACGAGGATGAGCACGATCGTCACCAGCGCGTCCATGCGCACCTTTTTTACGCATACTCCTTCACGCTGACCTGGGAGCCGAGCAGCACTTTCTTGTCGTGCAACTTCTCCCGCAACGACTTGAGTTCGTCTGCGCCCGACGTGAGCGGCAATGCGATTTGTCCTCCTTCTGCGGCCGACCGGCAGAGCGCCATCATGATCTCGAATCCTTGGTAGGCGAACTCGAAGGCGCACGGATGAACTCTGCGTTCGTCGTCGAGCCAGTCGGCGATTTCCTGGATGTACGGCGGCATGTCGAGGTCGTAGTTCATGCTGCCGGGGCCAGACCACGAGCCGGTCTTCGTCACCGCGCGCCAGCCGCTGCCGGTCAAGACCTCCGCGAAGCCATCAGTGCCCTGCGCGCCAATGCGGTTCTTGCGCCACCAGGCGTCCACCTCGGGCTGATCGGGAGCACCGGCGCCGCATTCGACGATGCCGCGCACGCCGTTGGCGTACTGGATGAAACCGGCGATGTACTCGGGCGAAGGATGCACGTCGTTGAGTTTGCCCCGCCCGGCGGCCTGCGCCATGGCCCACGAGGCATCGGCGCTGCCGTTGTACCAGCTCATGTAATCGATCGCGTGGCTGAGCATGTGCATCATCCAGCCGACAAACGTGCCATACACAGTGTGAACGCGACCGAGCTTTCCGCTGGAGATGATCTCTTGGACCTTGCGGTAGTGTTCGCCGTACCGGTGCTGGTGGCTGACGACTGCCTTGACGCCGCTGTCGCGCAGAAGCTTGCGAATCTGCATCGCTTCGGCGCTGGACGTGGCGATGGGTTTCTCGAACGCGATCAGCCGCGCACCGCTGCGGATGCCGAGTTCGATCAACGGAACGCGCACGGATGGCGGCGTGCAGAAACAGAAAACGTCCGGCTTGAGCGACGTGGCGAGTTTGCTTGCGTCAATGTCGGCGGGCACTTTGCCGAGTTTGGCGAGCGCTGCGTCGAGCCTGGACTGTTGCCGGGAGGAGACGCCCACAACTTCAAAGCGTGGATTGGCCTTGAACATGAGCGCGTGGTTCAACCCGCGCTTGCCCATGCCGACGACGAGAACGCGATAGGAAGTCATGAACATTGGAAGGTTGGAGGGCTGGAAGAGTGGAGAAATCGCGTTTCGCGTCGAAGGCCAATCTTCCAAACTTCCATGCTTCCATCACCCATTTTTCGTGTCCCACTCCCTCACTTTCGCCACCACGTAATCCCCTTCGTCCGCCGTCAGTTCGGGATACATCGGCAGGCTGATGCACGTGGCGGCGTTGCGCTCGGCGTTGGAGACGGGGCCGACGATGCGCGCGCCTTTGCCCCACGGATAGCCGTCCTGTTTGTGGATCGGGATCGAGTAATGCGTCTTCGCGTCGATCCCGTTCTGGACGAGGAAATCGAGGAACGGGTCGCGATGCCCGGGTTTCCTGGTCTCGATGACGTAAAGGTGGAACACGTGCCGGTAGCCTGGCTTCTCATGCGGCAAATCGAAGGTCTTTGCGTTCCTCAGCCCGGCGGTGTATCGCGCGGCGCATTGGCGGCGTTGGTCGTTCCACTCGTGGATGTGCTTGAGCTTCGCGCGGAGAACACCGGCATGGAGATCGTCTAGGCGGCTGTTAAACCCGAAGCTGTGCACGTTGCGTTTGGGCGAACCGTGATTGCGGAGCTTGCGCACGCACGCGTCGATGTCGGCGTTATTCGTCACGATCGCGCCACCGTCGCCGAAGGTGCCGAGGTTTTTCTGAATGATGAAGCTCGTCGCCGTCGCATCGCTGAGCTGGCCGATCCGGAACGTGTCGCCCGCGGCATCGATGGCCTGGGCGTTGTCTTCGATCACGCGCAGCTTGTGTTTGTCGGCGATCTTCTGGATGGCCGGCATGTCGGCACACTGGCCGTAGAGGTGCACGGGAATAATCGCCTTGGTCTTCGGCGTGATCGCGGCCTCGATTCTGGCCGGGTCGATGCATTTCGTCTTCGGGTCGCAGTCCACGAACACCGCCGTCGCGCCCGCGATCCAGATTGCCTCCGCCGTGGCGAAGAACGTGTTGGGATGCGTGATGACCTCGTCGCCGGGGCCGATGCCAAGCGCCATCAGCGTCAGCCAGATTGCGTCGGTGCCGTTGCCGACGCCGATGGCGTATTTCGTTCCGTGGAATGCCGCCAGTTCCTGCTCGAACTGTTTAAGCATCGGTCCCATGACGTACTCGCCGCTGGCGAGCACGCGCTGGATGTTGGCGTCGATCTCCCGCTGGACGTTCTGGTATTGCCGAACGTGGCCGTAAAAACTGACTTTCATGAACATTCTCCCATTGAAAAGCGAGTCGCGGTTATAGCGGCGGACACTTGGTCCGACAAGCTTTTCTGTGAGTCATGCCATCGGTTTGCGCGTCTCACTTTCTGAGCACCGGCAGCCAAAGCTCTACTCCTACACTCCTCCATGCCGGCGAGTGTATCAGCCAAAGCGCTGCAAGGTTGCTTTTCCCGGCGCAACGCGATTGAATCCTGCCCGATGACTGAGCCGTCGGCAAGCTGAATATGCAAGAGTTCTACGATTCGAAGGCGAGTCGAGGGTTCTCCGCAGAACGAAATCGAACGATCGCAGCCCTCATCGGAGCGTTCCTTGCGCCGGGCAAACCCGACATCCTCTCGGTCCTCGACGTGGGTTGCGGCGGTGGTGAAACCACGCTAGCAGTCTTCGATATCCTAGAGAAGAGGGGCGTGGTGGAGCGCGAGAAGGTTTCCCTATATGGTTGGGAAGTGTCGCCGGTGTACACACGCAAGGCCCTGGATGTGGGGATCCAAGCGGAAGTCAGAGACGTTTCACACCCCGATGCGGCCGCAACCGAAAAAAACCCTCACGACCTTGTGATATTCTCCGAAGTCTTGGAGCATCTCGTGGACACGGGATGCGCAATGCGGAATATCCGTCGTGTGCTGAAAACCGGCGGCGCGTTGGTTCTAACCACGCCGAACCTTGCGGCTTGGTACAACCGGATCCTTCTGGTGATGGGTATTCAACCGCATCTGACGGAGGTCTCGTTCGAGAGTCGGCGTTTCGGGAATCCGCTCTTCGCGAAGGTTATGGTGGAAATTCCCGGTTCGGCTCGAATGGCCGGGCACTTGCGCGTGTTTACCTACAAGGCTCTGATCGAATTCCTTCAACACTTTGACTTTGAAATCATCCGATGTCTCGGAATCGCGAGTCATGGCGATCTGCCATCTCGGTTCATTTCAAAAATCTGGACAGCGGGCGCCGGAGGCATTGGGGTACTGGCGATCAAGCGGCCAGAACGACAATCGGACCTTTCCGTCGGTGCGTGATTTGCCATCAAGATGCATCCATTCCTTCTTGCGATTCCTCGCTTTATTTTCTGCGCAACACAATGAGCGCATTCATTCAACAAGTCGTGATTCTCACCGGCGGGCGGGGCACACGCTTGGGATCGCGCACGAAGACCACGCCCAAGCCGCTCATTCCCGTTGCCGGGAAGCCCTATCTCGAATGGCAGATCGAGCTGTTGCGCGAACATGGCTTCCGCCGTTTCCTGCTCCTGACCGGGTATCTCGCCGAACAGATCGAACGACATTTCCACGTCGGCGCGCCCTGGAAAGTCCGCATCGATTACTCGCGCGAACCGCAACCGATCGGCACGGCGGCTGCCTTGAAATTGGCGGCGCCCAAGCTGGCGCAACGATTCCTGCTCATGAACGGTGACACGTTCTTCCCTTGCGATTACGATGCATTGGACCAAGCAGCGGCGGCGAACCCAGATTCAGCGTGGCTGGTCGTGGTGCCCCGAAGCGTTCTTGGCGCGGACGCTCCCCGCGGCAACGTTCGGCTGGACGCAGCGGGACACCACGTGGTTGAATACGTCCGCGGCGGGCAGGAAGGCTTCGAGTTCGTTCACTCGGGGATGTTCGTCCTGGGGCGGCAATGGTTGTCGCTCGTCGAGGAGGGCGCAGGACGCGCGATCGAGTCGGCGCTTTGCCCGGCGTTGATCGAGCGGAGCGTTCTACGCGCGTGGGTGTGCCACGAGCGATTTTATGACATGGGCACTCCAGAACAACTGGACGAGCTCGAGCGGTTCTTGCTTTCGGATCGGAGGAAAACAACTTGAACATACTGGTCACGGGCGGCGCGGGATATATCGGTTCGGTGTTGTGCGAGCATCTGCTCGACGCGGGGTTCGAGATCACCGTGCTCGACGCGCTGGTGTACGGACAAACCTCATTATTCCAGTACTGCAACAACCCGCGTTTCGAGTTCGTTTTCGGCGATGCACGGGACGAGGCGTTGATGGCGAAGCTCGTGGCCAAAGCGGACGCGATCCTTCCGCTGGCCGCCGTCGTCGGCGCGACGGCGTGTGACCGCGACCCCATCACGGCCCGGTCGCTGAATCTCGATGCGGTCCGGCTGCTCAACCGGCTTCGCAGCAAACAGCAACTGATTGTGTTCCCCAACACCAACAGCGGCTACGGCACCAAATCCGGCGCCCAGCATTGTACCGAAGACACGCCCCTCGAACCGATCTCCCTCTACGGGTACACCAAGGTCGAGGCGGAACGGCTGTTGCTCGACAGCCCCAACGTGATCACGCTCCGCCTCGCGACCGTGTTCGGCGTCTCGCCGCGGATGCGGTTGGACCTGCTCGTGAACAATTTCGTGCACGCCGCGTTCACCAACCGCTACCTCGTGATCTTCGAGAAGCATTTTCTGCGGAACTTCGTCCACGTCCGCGACGTGGCCGATGGTTTCGTGCATTGTATCCGTAACGCCAGCCGGATGGTGGGCCGGGCCTACAATTGCGGGCTCGACGCCGCCAATATGTCCAAGGAACAACTCGCCCGGAAAATCCAGGAGCACATCCCCGATTTTTACATCCACTTCGCCGAGATCGGAGAGGACAAGGATAAACGGAACTACATCGTCTCCAACCAGCGGCTGCGCGAGGCCGGCTTCGAGGCGCGGCGCTCGATCGACGACGGCATCCGCGAACTCATCCAGTGTTACCGGATGATGGGCCGATCTCAGTTCCAGAATGTTTGATTCGGGCGTGGTTATTGGTTATTGGTTGTTCGTTCTTCGTCGCAATAACCGAGAACCAATAACTGAGAACCAATAACCAAGCCGCGCCAATGGCCACACCTGTCACAGCAGACGACCGCATCCTCGTGACCGGGGCGAGCGGCTTCCTGGGTTCGCACGTCGTGGCCGTGCTGCGCAAGGAGTTCGCCGGGACAACGGTCGTGGCCGTACGGCGCAAGGATTACGATCTGCTTCGCGAGGCGGAAGTCGAACGCATGTTCCGCGAGATCAAACCGACCATCGTGGTCCACCTGGCTGCGAAGGTCGGTGGCATCCTCGCCAACCGCGACTTCCCGGCGGACTTCTGTTACGAGAACCTGCTCAACAACACGCTCGTCTTCGAGCACGCGCGACGCGCCAGGGTGCGCAAGCTCGTGACGTTCATGGGCGGATGCAGTTACCCCGCCAACGCGCAATCGCCCATCGACGAGAGCCAGTTCTGGAAAGGCTACCCGCAGGCCGAGAGCGCATCGTACTCCGTGGCGAAGATGATGTTGCTCGAACTGTCGAAGTCCTATCGCCGCCAGCATGGATTCAACTCGATCGTGCTCGTTCCCGGCAACATGTACGGCGAACACGACAACTTCACGCTGGAAGGTTCGCACGTCATCCCGGCCATGATCCGCAAGTTCGTCGAGGCGCGCGACGCCGGCAAGCCGCGCGTCGAGATGTTCGGCACTGGAAAACCCAAGCGGGATTTCGTCTATGCGGGCGATGTGGCGGCACTGGTCCCCTACTTCGTTCGCCAGTACGACACCAGCGACCCGATCAATATCTCCACGCAGACCGAGACGGCGATCCGCGATCTGGCCGAAATGATCCGCAAGCTCATCGGCTATCGTGGTGAGATCCATTGGGACACGACCCGCCCCGACGGTCAGATGGTGAAAATTTTCAGCGCGGCCAAGCTGCACTCGCTCGGCCTGCGTTGCGCCACGCCGTTGGAGCAAGGCTTGCAACGCACGATCGACTGGTTCCTCAAAGCCCGCCAGGAGGGGGCCGTCCGGCTCTGAACGCCGCCGGCGCCTCCGCCATGATTATCTCGCGAACTCCGTTTCGGATCAGCTTTTTCGGAGGAGGCACCGACTTCCTCGATTTTTATCGCGAGCACGGGGGCGCGGTGATCTCGACCACAGTGGACCAGTATTGTTACATCTCGATGCACCGGCTCAGCCCGTTCTTCCGCTACCGGTTCAAGGCCAACTATGCGAAGTCTGAACGAGTGGACCATCCCCGGCAGTTCCAGCACCCGCTGATCCGCGAGTGCCTGTTGTACTTGAAAGTCCGCGACGGCTTGGAGATTTCGCACGTTTCCGACCTCCCGGGTCGCACGGGTCTTGGCACTTCTTCCTCATTTACGGTGGGTCTGCTCCACGCGTTGCACACGTATCTCGGCCAGGAGGTCACCGCGGAGGACCTCGCACGTGAGGCGATCCACATCGAACGGGTGCGAGTGAGGGACTCCGGCGGACATCAAGATCAGTACGCCGCAGCATACGGCGGTTTTCTTCGACTCGACTTCTCGGGCGATCAGGAGGTCCGAGTGACCCGCCTGACATTGCCGCTGAACCGGTTTCGCGATTTGCAGGCCCGGCTGATGCTCTTCTACACCGGCGTCGAGCAATCCGCCGAAACGATTTCCAAGGAACAGACCAAACGCATCGGTCGCAACCATGCCCCGCTTCGGGAGATGCTGCAGATGGTGAACGAAGCGCAGCGAGTCCTCACCGGGAAAGGCAGCCTGCGACCATTCGGCGATCTGCTCCACGAATCGTGGAAACGCAAGCGCGAGCTGGCCAAGGGGATCACCAATCGACTCGTGGACAACGCCTACGATGCCGCGCGTTCGGCCGGTGCCCAGGGCGGCAAGCTTCTTGGCGCGGGCGGGCGCGGCTTTCTATTGTTGTTCGTCGAGCCGCAGGCGCATGCTGCGGTTCGTCGCCGGTTGTCGAGATTGAAAGAAGTGACCTTCGGGTTCAGCCAGCAGGGCAGCCAGATCATTTTCAAGAACCTCGAATGACAACCGAGCAAACCGATCGTATTCCGTGGTTCGAGCCGAGCTTCGATGAAGCCGATATCGAAGCGGTCCGGCAGACCGTGGTGCGCGGGTTCGTCAACGAAGGGCCCGCCAACCGCGCGTTCGAGGCGGAGTTGCGCCGTTTTTTCGGCGTTGCGCATGCGGTGACGATGCCCAACTGCACTACGTCGTTGGCGCTGAGCCTCATGGCCGTCGGTGTTCGACCCGGCGACACGGTCCTGGTTCCCGACATCACGTTCATCGGGACCGCCAGCGCTGTGAAACTGGCTGGCGCCGAACCGATCCTGGTGGACGTGGACCCGAGCACCTTCAACATGGATCCCGCCGACGCCAGGAGGCGAATCAAACCCTCGACGAAAGCCATCGTGCCCGTGCACTTGGATGGCCGTTCCGCCGATATGACCGCGTTGCACGACTTGGCAAAACAAGGGGGCCTGCGCATCGTGGAGGACACCGCCGAAGCGCTCGCCTCGCGCAACGCGACCGGGTTTCTGGGAACGCAGTCCGATGCCGGTAGCTTCTCGCTTGCGCCCACCAAGATCATTACGAGCGGACAAGGCGGTTTCGTCCTCACAAACCAACAGGAGGTCCGCGACAATCTCGTTCGCCTGAAAGACCACGGACGCCTCTCGCGGGCCAGCGACGTGCACCCCGTGCCCGGCTTCAATTTCAAGGTCACGGACATGCAGGGCGCGCTCGCTCTGTCGCAATGGGCCAAGCTACCCGGGCGCATCGAACGTTCGCGCGAGATCGACCGGCGCTATCGCGAAGGACTTCGCGACGTGTCGGCAATTGAGTTCCCACCGCGACCAACGAATGGCGGCTACTTGATGTGGCCGGACTTCAAGACGGAGCAGCGCGATAAACTGGTCGCTGATCTCCTTGCTCGTGGCATCGTCCTGAGGCCCTTTTGGCCCGCGCTCCACACACAGCCCGCTTACGCGTCGAACGATGCCTATCCCGGCGCAACCGAGGCGCAACGTCACGGCTGCTGGCTGCCCTGTTCGCCCGCGATCAGTGACGCCCAGATCGACCGCGTCATCCGAACGATTCGGGAGTTTTTCCGTTCTCAACCCCAATGAGCGGGTCCGAACTTCGCATCGCGATCTTCTCGCGCTACAACCTGACCGAGCAATACGGTCTGGCCGCGGAGTTCGAGGAGATGCTCAAGCTCCTTGCCTCTCGCGCAAAGGTGTTCCACATCAGCCTGCGGGGTCCGCACAACGAGGCGGTGATCCCCCCCGGCGTCGAGGTGAACGAGTTGCCCATGCTGGTCGATCGCGCCAAGCCTCGCGACGTCGCGCTCAAGTTCCTGCTCTCGTACCTGCTGTTGCCCGTCGCCGCAGCGCGACTGCGCAAGTTCAAGCCGCACGCGATCTTCGTGTCCGAAATCCTGCCGCTGATGCCGCTCTTCCTGAAAGTCTTCGTCCGGACGAACGTTGCCACAGCTTATGGCGATTGGCACATCCACAACTGGCTGGGACGAAAGACCTGGGCGAAACCATTGCTGCGACTGGTCGAGTTCCTCGACCGCTTCGAGTCCCGTCGCATCGACGGTTTCTTTTGTCGTGCCGCGGCGGCCGGTGAACGGCTTAAGAGCTGGGGTGTGAAGCCCGAGAGCATCCGTGTCGTTCGCGACGCACCCGACCCGGCAGCCTTTTACCCGCGCGATGAAAGCGAACTCCGGCGACGTTGCGGCTTTGAGGAGGAAGACGTGGTTCTGCTGTACCACGGCGTCATGCACCAGGGGAAGGGCCTGGACAAGTTGTTGACTTGGACTGCCGATCTCTACCGCGAGAATTCTCGGATCGCCATCATCCTAGTCGGCGGAGGTCCGGAGCAAGAAGCCCTTCGGGCACTCGCCAGGAAACTCCAACTCGGCAATCGCTCCGTCTTTGCGGGCTGGCTTAAGACCATCGAGCAAGTCGGGGCGTACTGCAACGCGGCCGACATCTGCATCGCCATGCGTACCGCGGCGGAGGCAAATGACAAAGTCGTCCCAGGGGCGTTGCTCCACTCGATGGCCTGCCGCAAGGTCGTCATCGGACCCGCGTTGCGCGGCATCTGTGAGATTATCGAGCACGGCGTCAATGGCTACGTGTTCCAACCCGATGACGGTGACAGCTTCAAGCAATTGGTTCGCGCACTCGTTGCCAGGCGTTCCCAATGGGAAGTCATTGCCACACGCGCATATCAGGACGTGCAGGAGAAATATTCGGTCAAAGCCTCGGCGAAGCAATACGCGCAAGCACTTGAGCATTTCGCGTCGTTGTAGTTCACTGTTGCAATCGAGCAAGAGTCATGGCAAACGACGACAACATCTTTTTCGATCTCCGTCTGCTCACCCGGCTGGGCAAGGGGGCGATCATCGGCAAGACGGTCCGCATCCGAAAACCGGCTCGCGTGTCGATTGGCGATTACTCGATCCTCGACGATTTTACCTACATCTCCTGTGGACTGACGGTCGGGGACTACACCCACATCGGCGCGAGTTCGACGCTGATCGGTGGCGAGGCGCACATCACGATCGGCGATTTCGTGAACATCGCGCCCGGATGCAGACTCGTTGCTGCGACGAACGATTCGGTCGGCGGAGGCCTCGTCGGTCCCGCCATTCCGCCCGAGTTCGCCTCGAAGTCCATCCTCGACAACATCACGATTGCCGACCACGCGTTGTTCGGTGCCGACACTGTCGTGCTTCCCGGCACCCACGTGCCGGAAGGCGTTTCAACCGGCGCGATGACGCTGTTGACGCCAAAGTTGGACCTGAAACCGTGGACACTCTATGTCGGAATCCCGGCGCGTCCACTGAAGAGGCGAGAGTCGAGGGAAATCCTAGAGGCAGCCAATCGGCTCCGCGCGTCCGAGAAGCGTCCCGCCTGAACCCGTTCACGCGACCAGGGTCGCGCGGGCGGACGGACACTTCTCCGCCAGCGCGCACGCGTCACACGCCGGTCGCAACGCATGGCAAGTCCGGCGTCCGTGCTGGATCAGCAGCATGTGCATGGCGTAGCGCTCAGCCGGCGCAAACAACGCATGCAATTCCTCGTGCGCCCTTTCGATCGGCACGCTCCCGCCCAGCAGGCCGAGCCGTTGCGACACGCGATAGACGTGCGTATCGACGGGCAGGACGGGGCGTCCGCACGCGAACAGCAACACGCAACAGGCCGTCTTGATGCCGACGCCTTCCAAGCCGGTCAGGTACGCGAGCGCTTCGTTGACGGGCATCGCACAGACTCGTTTCAGCGACAGCTCGCCTTCGCGTTCCTGAATGGTCCGCAGCACACGGACGATCCGCTGCGATTTGATCTGCGCCAACCCGCCGCAATGAATCGCGCGGGCCAGCGACTCGGGTGCGGCGCCTAACACCGACTCCCACGTCGGGAACGCTTTCTTCAGGGTGTCGAATGCGCGCTGCGAATTCTGGTCGGTCGTATTTTGGGAAAGGATCGTTTGCACTAACTCATCGATCGGATCGGTCGCGCGGCGCGCGAGCGGCCGGCCGTAGGCCTCGATTAGCAACAAGCGAATCTGATCTGCCTTCTTCGGAGTCATGACAATCTGAGATGCGCCCTGCGTTGGTTACGCCTTGATCCGGACGCGCCGTCCTTCGATCTCCAGTTTCCCCTCCGCGAACAACCGAATCGCTCGCGGATAGAGAATGTGCTCTTGCTCTTGGATGCGCGCGTGAAGCGACTCCGGCGTATCGTCTTCCAGCACGGGGACCACACCCTGCAAGATGATAGGGCCCGTGTCCGTTCCTTCATTGACGAAATGCACCGTGCAACCGGTGACTTTCGATCCCCATTCGAGCGCCTGCTTCCAGCTCTCCAGACCGGGAAATGCCGGCAACAGGGAAGGGTGGATGTTTATCACGCGATTGGGAAATGCCCGGAGGAAATCGCCCTTCAGAATCCGCATGAAGCCGGCCAGTGCCACCAGTTCCACTCCCGCTGCGTGCAACGCCCGGGCATATCCGCGTTCGGCGTCGGCATCGAGCTTGGTCTTGAATTTGCCCGGCGCGAGGAACCGGGAAGGCACGCCGAACTGTGCGGCACGTTCCAAAATCGGCGCGTCCGCGACGTCGCTCAGCACGATCGCGACTTCGGCGGGGATCGTCGCGCGCCGGCATGCTTCGAGGATCGCTTGCGCGTTGCTGCCGCGTCCCGAGCCGAGAATGCCGACGCGAAGTTTGCGGTTGGCGCTCACACGATGCTTCTAGCAAGCGGTTGTGAAAAAACAAGCCCGGGAACGTGTTGCACTTTGCCGCTGCCATGTTAAACTGCGCGTGTTTCAGCGGACCTGGATGCGAGCTTGCGTCTTGGGTCGAGTGAGAACGGGATTTGCTGAATTGGTTGTCGCATGAAGTTTATCGCACGCTCCGCCAGGGCCTGCCGTCGTTGGGCCAGGCACCCGTTTCGCCGTATCCTGCTGCTGGCCGCCCTGTTGCTGCTCTCGGGTGGCATCTTGTTCGGCATCGGCCAACTCCAGGCTTTTCAGTCCATGCCCGCCGTCGCGCCTTTCCATCACGACGGCAACAAGACCGGCGTGCTTTTGATTCACGGGTTCGGCGGCTCGCCCGTCGAGATCCTGCCCCTGGCCGAGTCGCTCGCGAAGAATGGCTACACCGTGCAAGCGCCTTTGTTGCCCGGCCATGGCACCACGCCGCGCGACTTCGCCGCCACGACTAATGGGCAATACCTTACAGCGATACGCGAGCACCTCGACAAGCTTCAGCGGCAATGCGATCGCGTGTACGTCGTCGGGTTCTCGATGGGTGGATTGCTGGCGCTGCAACTCGAATGCGAACGCCAAATCGATGGGCTGGTGCTGATGAGCGCGCCCATCCAGCCTTGGAACGACCATGCCGACTTCGACTGGCTCAAGCTGGCGGCCGAGGGAGGCACGCGAATCCATCTGTACGTCCCGACGTTCGGGATCCCGAACCTCGTCAAAGCCGCCCGGCGCGAGCGCGGCGATACGCCGCCGGAATTGGTCGAGCCGAATTATGCCGCCTATCCCGCCGCCTCGTGCTTGCAGGTGTTGGAACTGATCGAAGAAGTGAAACCCGCGCTGGCTTCGGTCAAGACGCCGACGCTGATCCTGCATTCCCGGGACGATTTCGTGAGCGCGCCTTCCAGCGCGCAATACCTCCACGACCACATCGGCAGTGAACAGAAGCGCCTCGTGTACCTTCGGGAGTCGGGGCACGTCATCGCCCTCGGCAGGGAACGCGAGCGGGTGGAAACGCTCGTCAACGAATTCGTCGCGACGGGATGTCTGTGGTGAGCAAGTACCGAGGCGCAAACCTCGCGGCGCCGCCAACTACTGCCCGTTGCCCTTCTTCGGTTCTTCCGTCTTGGCTGCCGGCTTCTCTTCGTGGCCCTCTTTGGCGCCCTTCCTGAACTCCTTGATGGATTGGCCAATCCCCCGCGCCAGGTCCGGCAACTTCCTCGCGCCGAACAGCAGGACCACGATCAGGAGGATGATGAGCCACTCCCAACCTTGCGGCATCCAGGCCAACACCGTGGGCATTGAGTTCATGGCCACACTCTAGACGAACCGTCCGAAACAGCAACCGAATTCCCCGCCGCTGCCGGAACGGCAGCAGTGTCAAGGGGGGGACAAACCGAACTACGTCTTGCCACGTCCCATCCCGCTTGCTACGTTGCGCCGCGATGAACGTCCGAGTCCGATTTGCGCCGAGTCCGACGGGGTTCCTGCACATTGGCGGGGCCCGGACGGCCTTGTTCAACTGGCTCTACGCGCGGCACGTGGGCGGAACGTTCGTCCTGCGGGTCGAGGATACGGACGAGGCGCGCAACACGCAGGAAGCCGTGAATGTCATCTTCGACGGATTGCGTTGGCTCGGACTGGATTGGGACGAAGGGCCGGACAAGGGCGGCCACTACGGACCCTATTTCCAGTCACAGCGCAAGGACATCTACAAGCGACGCGTCAAAGAGTTGATCGACAAAGGCCACGCCTACGAGCGGGAGGGCGTGATCAAGTTCAAAATGCCGCGCGACCCGATCACCATCCCGGACCTGATCGTCGGCAACGTCACGCGCCCGCTCAGCGAATCGGAGATGCTCGATCCTGATTTCATCATTTTTCGCTCCGATGGATCGCCGGTGTTTCACTTCGTCAACGTGGTGGACGACCTCGAGATG
>Ga0187892_10003890_pt1 | contig 26297 bp, 20 predicted proteins | sample MA1701073metaG_FD_139345 | JGI IMG/M metagenome (GOLD analysis project Ga0187892, IMG submission 139345) | Bio-ooze microbial communities from a basaltic lava cave in the Kipuka Kanohina Cave System on the Island of Hawaii, USA - MA170107-3 metaG ... | reverse complement strand
TTGTCGCGGTGTCGGCCTTGGGCGACAGCCCGGGGACGGTGTTCATCTCCCAGCAGGGTGTCGACAACCCCGTGGTGACGGTCACCTACCTGGATCACGACATCGCCCCGGCGGCCGGGCCCAACTGCGCCAACGACGCGGCCTGCGCGGCCTCGGCGCCGCAGAGCAAGTGCCGTCTCGGCAAGTGCAGCGAGCCCTGCGCCAACGACGTGGACGTCACGAAGCACGGGACCGTTCAGACGTTCACGACGATCTTCTTGGGGACGACCTGCGAGGTCACGGTCGTCAAGGCCAAGATCACCGCGGACAATGGCGACAAGGACAGCTACGCGGACACCGAAGAAACGGCGGACATGCAGCTGTGCCTGATCAACAACTGCGGCTTCGACCTCAACAACTGCACGGGACGACTGTTCAGCAACTCGCCGAACGTCGACTGCATCGTGGACGCCACGATCAACGTCGGAAATCTGCCCGACAGCCCGTTCAGCCTCTGCATTTCGGACAAGTTCCGCTGGAAGATGGCCAACGTGAAGCGCACGACCGTGGCCCAGGCGCTGGACGCGTCGTTCAGCTTCACGATGACCTGCGACGAGATCGATGCGCTCTCGTCGGCGCAGGTCTTTTCGATGGCGCTGGACCTGGACTTGGACGCGGCGGGACAGATCGCGGTCCCCTGGACCGAGGGTTTCGAGGGCGGATCCCTGGCCTCGACCAAGTTCACCAACCAGAACCTCGACCAGGGGATTCCCGGAGCGAACAACGCGGAAGGCTTGATCAACGGCGACGGCTGGCGCTGCCAGTACAGCGATCCGGACTGGCCGAACTCGAACTCCTACGGGAACCCGATCGCGCTCAACTGCTACCCGGGCGCGACGCTGGCTTCGGCGAACGCGGTGTTCTGGCAGGTCGACGGCACCAACACGGGCTCGCCAACCGGCGGTCGGTCCAAGACCGGCAGCTTCTCCGGGTACTACGGCGTCTACCTGACCAACCCGGCAGGTGAGTTCACCACGCCGATGGCCGCTATCGACGCCATGAGGACGGCCATGCCGATCAACCTGGGCGCCTCCGATCCCCAGTTGAGCTGGTGGCAGCAGATAAGCCTGATGGACGGCCGCTTCCTCGGCGTCCCAGCCGATCGCTCCGGGGATCGAGGAACGGCGCAATTCCGTATCATCGACAACGCGGGAAATCCGACCTCTGTCTGGACCCGGCTGGAGCCCTTCCAGAACGGCTACGACACCCAGGCGTACGACTTCTACTTCAACTGCATGTTCGACCCGATCGACGATGGCAACACCGAGGACGACTTCTTCGATCCGAGCGACCCGGGACGGCGACTGGGTCCCTCTTCGTCGTGTCACCCGACCTTCAGCTACTCGTGCCAGGGTGACACGGACCAGCCGTTCCAGGTGGCGAACGTCTGCAACGCGAAGACCCAGCCGGGCCCCGGGGACGCAGGCCAGGTCGGGACGGGAACGTGGGTTCAGAGCAGGGTGGATCTGTTCCCGCTGAGGGGGCGGCGCATCGAGCTGCGCTACTTGGTCAGCGGCATCAAAGCCACCGGAGAGACCCACGAGGCCCAGTTCTCGGACGTGAACCCCGGCGAGTGGGACAACGGCTGGTGGATCGACGACATCTTGATCGACGAGACCTTTGCCAGCCCCGCGACTCTCGGGGTGGATAACAAGGTGGTCAAGCACTGCAGGGGCAACGTGGCGATCGGCTGTTTGGTCGATGCCAACTGTGTGAGCGCGGGGACGACGGGTCCGTGTGAGGCGTCGTGCTCGCACAACCCGTCGATCGTCTGTACGACCGAGGGGCAGGCCAACTGCGGCGCCGGCAACGTGTGTGTGTTTGCCCCACAATGCGGGCCGACGTGCAGCTCGGTGACGGTCGTCGTGGCGACGACGCCGGATGCGAATGGCGGGCCGCTGGTGGAGACGCTGCCCGCGCCAGGCCAGTCGATCACGCTGGATGCGTCGGGCTCGTTCGGCACCTGTCTCGACGGCGCTCTGCAGTATCGGTTCTCGAAGGATGGAAACCCGGCGGCCGGGTTCCAGGGACCCGGGACCGTCGTCCGGGAATACAGCGAGAACCCGGTCCTGATCGATACGCCGCAGACGTCCGGCGAGGACTACTTGGTGCAGGTGCGATGCTCCACGCTCACCAGTTGCAACTCGTCCGCGACGGTGCGGACCAACGTCGACTGCCCGTCGTCGGGTAACCTGGGCGGCATCTTCCAGGAGATCAAAGCCAGCTCGAAGACCACGTGGTTCTGGACCACCCCCAAGGCCTTCGACCTGTGGCAGGGCGCACTGAGCGTGGTCGGCAGCTATGGCGGGAGCCTGTCGTCCCATCCGTCGGCCGCGTTCTTCAGCGACGGGACCGTTCCGGCTCCGGGCGCGGGCAAGTACTACGTGGTGCGCGAGGCGGGCGCGTTCTGCAATTCGCAGGGTCTGTGGACCGGCGGCGGTGCCAACGAGGACCCGGACCGCGAGACGACGCTGCCCTAGGCGCCGGCCCATTCGAGTCTGCACGAGGGGAGGGACTTGCGGTCCCTCCCCTTTTTCTTGGGCGGGTGAGATGCTGCGGCCGGGAGCCGCCGCCAGCACCGTGGACAGCGTCATGTAGCCGCCCATCTGGATCAGCAACATGATGATCACGTGGCCGATTGGCGAAAGGGCGTTAGGCGGGGCATCCACCACGATCAGGTGACACAGATCGCGGAGGTGGCCGTGAACAGCGCATCGAGGAAGCTCATGTCGTGCCCGAGCAGCGGCGAACGGCAGCGACAGGAGCAGGCTGCCGAGCAGGATGAGGCCGGCGAACGACACGGAGCTGCGGCGCAGAGAACGTCTTTCGACGCGGCGACATTCGCCCTGGGCTTATCCGGAACGGTTTGACTTCGCCCGGCCGACCGCGTAGCGTGGGTAGCGGCCAAATTCGCGCGCCATACGTGCGAAGCGGGGGAACCAAATTTGGGGCGAAGCGGCAACGGCCGCCGGACACTTCCGAGTCCGAGCCCGACAGCTAACCCCGCCGGCGTGTCACGGAAGGAACCATGTCTACGGTGGTCCCGCATCAGGAGCGTGGACGGCGTTACTTCGCCATGCTCTCGCTGGTGGCCCTCGGAGTCGTCTACGGCGACATCGGCACCAGTCCTCTCTACGCGATCCGAGAGTGTTTCTACGGCCCGCACGCGATTGCGCCCACGCACGAGCATGTGCTCGGCGTGTTGTCGCTCATCTTCTGGGCGCTCATCATCGTCATTTCGATCAAGTACCTCGTCTTCGTGCTGCGGGCGAACAATCAGGGCGAGGGTGGCATCCTGGCGTTGATGGCGCTGGCCACGCCGGTGACGCCGTCGGGCCGTACGGAACGATCGGCGCTGGTGCTGCTCGGGATCTTCGGCGCGGCGTTGTTGTACGGCGACGGCATCATCACGCCGGCCATCTCGGTACTGGGTGCAATGGAGGGGCTCAGCGTGGCCACCCCGGGACTGGCGCCGTTCGTCGTGCCGATCACGGTGGGCATTCTCGCCGCACTGTTCTGGTTCCAACGTCACGGGACCGCGCGGGTCGGTCGCGTGTTTGGCCCGATCACCTTGCTCTGGTTTGCGACGCTGGCGGTGCTGGGGGCCGTGCAGGTGGCGCACGTACCCGCAGTTCTGGAGGCCATCAATCCCGTTCACGCAGTGCGGTTCTTTGCCGACACCGGCTGGGACGGCTACCTGGTGATGGGATCCGTGTTCCTGGTCGTCACCGGCGGCGAGGCGCTGTATGCCGACATGGGGCACTTCGGCACGGGTCCCATCCGCGTCGACTGGTTCGCGGTCGTGTTGCCGTCGTTGCTGCTGAACTACTTCGGCCAGGGGGCGTTACTGCTGGAGAACCCGGCGGCGGCGGCGAGCCCGTTCTACCTCCTGGCGCCGTCGTGGGCCCTCTATCCGATGATCGTGCTCGCCGTGGCGGCTGCCGTCATCGCGTCGCAGGCAGTGATCTCTGGTGCCTTCTCGCTGACGATGCAGGCCGTGCAGTTGGGATTCAGTCCGCGCTTTCGGATCGACCACACGTCGACGCGGGAGTTTGGGCAGGTCTACATCGGCGGCGTGAACTGGGCGCTGACGGCAGGCTGCATCCTGATCGTGATGTGGTTCGGCACGTCGAGCAGCCTGGCTGCCGCCTACGGCGTGGCGGTGACGGCGACCATGGTGATCACGACCATCCTGTTCTACGTGGTGGCGCGGCAGGGGTGGGGATGGGGCCGCCTCGCCGCGGGATCGGTGGCTGCGGTGTTCCTGATCATCGACGGCGCGTTCTTTGGCGCCAACATCATCAAGGTGGCGCAGGGCGGCTGGCTGCCGCTGGTGCTGGCGGGCGCCGCGTTCACGGTGATGCTGACGTGGAAGCGCGGCCGGCAGATCCTCAACGATCGCATCCAGGCCGAGGCGCGGCCGCTGGACGACTTCATCCGCCAGGCGCTGGAGCAAGGTGTGACGCGGGTGCCGGGCACCGCCATCTTCATGAATGGCAGCGCGTCGAAGACCCCGCTGGCGTTGCGGCACAACATCGAGCACAACAAGGTGCTGCACGAGCGCGTGATCTTCGTCACGGTGAAGACCGGACGCGTGCCCCATGTGGCCGTGGAGCAGCGCTACGAGGTGGAGGTGTTGGGCGATGGCATCTACCGCGTCAAGCTGCACTACGGTTTCATGGAAGAGCCGAACATCCCGGTGGCGCTGGCGGTGGGTGCCGAGCGGGGCCTGCCCCTCTTGAGGCAGGACACCACGTATTTCCTGGGTCGCGAGACCATCATCGCCACCTCGAGACCCGGCATGGCCCCCTGGCGCGAGCGTCTGTTCGCGCTCATGTCCCGCAACGCCACCACGGCCACTGCCTACTTCGGCATCCCCCCCGATCGCGTGGTCGAGTTGGGAGAGCAAGTCGAGATCTAAGGGGGACAGGGTCGAGACGGTACTCAACCAGCCTGAGGAATTCCGCGTGCGCCGCCGGGTCCGCCGCCGCGGTCGCCGCGTGACCGCATGGGTTCCGCTGAGGAAGAGCGTGGCCTATCTCTTCCGGTACCCCGAGATCTCCCTCCAGAGCAACTCGCGGTACTTGAATGCCCTGGCCCCGGTCGACGACCCCACGAGCGCCCTGCGCGCCCTGGACAAGATCACGACCGGCAAGCAGGCGCCCACCCCGAGACCCGTGAAGGTCTTCAATCCTCTGGCCCGGCCCGAGAGTCAACTCTTTGCGGCGCTGATGAGCGGCGACCACGCGCTCCATGGCTTCACCAACCGGGATCTGAGCGACAAGCTCGCCCGCACCGTCCTGCGCCTCCACGAGGATCCAAAAAAACGGAGCGCTCAGGTCAGTCGGATGCTGCACCGGCTCCACGTCTACGCGCTGGTGGCCAAGATCCCGCGCTCCCGAGGCTGGCGCGTCACCGCCTTCGACTATCGGGTGATGAGCGCTGCACTCAGCATCAGGCACAGGGAGTTCCCCAGCCTCTATGCCGACGCCGCCTGACCGGGTACACTCTTCTCTGCAAGAAGCGGAGAACGAACGAGGGAAGAATCTACGCGCCGTGCGCGCCCAGGAGCTTGGCGTCGTTCTCGTGGGCGATCCCGGTTTCGTCCTCGCTCGCCGGCCGGACACCGTGCGCTATTGCTCGCTGCTCGCCCCGCGCCTGCTCTCCTCCGAGGACGAGCTCGGCGGCGAGGACGTCGTGCCCGGGTTTCGGACGGGAGTCGCTTCGCTGTTCGAGCCCTGAGGGGCATCCCCGCTCGGCTAGGGCGGGAACAGACCGTTCAGCCACGCCTGCCAGTGTTCCTGCTGCGCCGCCGCGGCGCCGGAGCGCGGGCCATAGAAGAAGGCCTGCAGCGTCGCCATGCGCATGCCCATGCAGTCCATGGCGCTCGCGAGCACGACCCCGGGTGCCGGTTCGTGCACCACGAGCATCACGCCTTTGCCCTGCGGCACCTCGTCGTACGCCTGCACGGTGCCGGCCATCGCCGCGGCGCCCGGTGCCTCGACGCGCACCGACTGCCCGACGGAGGGCGCCGGCGTCCCGAGTGCGCGGGCCAGCTTGTCCCAGATGCCATCCGCGCCTTCCGCGGCCGGTGCATTCAGCACGTACGTCGCCGCCGGTTGGCCGGCGTGGTGCTGGACGTAGTGGCGCAGCACGCGGAAGTAGCCGGGCCAGCCGTGCTCGGTGCTCTCGAGCTGGTCGTCCCAGTCGTCGGTGCTCGCGAATAGGCTATGAACGACCCGCACGACGCAGGTGCCGCCGGCCTTGGCCTCGACGATCCACTCGGTCGCGATCGGCGGACAACCCGGCGTCCACCCCTCGCTCTCGGCGACGAACCGACGCGGCGGCTGCCACTCGGTGATCGTCGCGGACGACACCATGCCGCCGCCGAAATCGCACGCGACGGCGCCGCCGACGCGGCCTTCGACCTGGGTCGGTACGAACCACGAGGAGATGCCGGGGCCGCTGGCGATCGCCTGCCAGACCTGCTCCAGCGTGCCCGGAACTTCGATCTCGACCTGGACGCTGCGGCGTCCCGACGGCTCTTTCTTCACGCTCATGGTGACGACTCCTTTGACGAGGAAGGATGGGGCGCGGCCTGGACGAGCGGGTAGGCCAGGACGACGAGGCGGTGGATGCGCCCACCGGCCATCGTCGCATCGTGGTAGCGCGCCGCGAGCCCGGCGACGCTCGCGGCCAGGTCCTCGCTGAACGCGGCCCGCTCGGCGGCGCTACGGAAACGGATCTCGGTGTCGATCGAGAGCGTCGCGAGGCGCTGCTCGCTCGCGAGCGCGCGGCGCATCAGCTGGCCGACCTCGCGCACGACGCGAGCCGCGAGCGCGATCAGGTACTTCGCGGACAGGCGGTCGGCGGTGCGCGCCGGCGTGGGCTCGAGCGGGCCGAGCGCCGCGGGCGACACGACGTAGGAGCTGGCGATCGCGACGAGGCGACGTTCGGTCAGGCCGCCCCACTTGCGCGTACCGGCTTCCTTGACGAGGCCGTGCGCTTCGAGGGCGCGCAGGTGGTAGTTGACCTTCTGCCTCGGGATGTCGAGGCGGGCGGCGAGGGTCGCGGCACTCGCGGGCTCCTCGAGCTGAGCCAAGAGCCGGCTGCGGACCGGGTCGAGCGCCACCGTCGCGGCCGCCGGGTTCTCGATGACCTCGCACTCGAGCATGCCGCCCATTCGATCATTGACAATATAGTTTGTCAATAGTCAGGCCGGCGCTTCGAGTCCAGATCCTGGGCGGCTTCCGCCTGGGGGACCGTGCTCTAAGATGTTGACTATGAATGATTTACTTGGTATCGCGGCTCGGCCTAGCGCGCGACGCTCGCGGAGGGTGTCCCGACGCTTCGTCTCATCTCCTCGAGGCGTGCGGCTCGCTCGGTGACGAACTGCCGCGATTCCGCAGGCGTCGCCTCCAGCGCGGCGGCCTGCGCCGAGACCGCCCCGTCGCGGTCACCCGTCTCGAACCTCAATCCCGCCAGCACCGCCAGCGCATCCGCGTTGACGCCACGCGTCATCTTGTTCGCCTCCTCCGCCGCCTGAAGTGCGGCGCCGAGGTCGCGTACGACACACACGCGCACTCGGACCACGCAGGCGGCCTCCGCGCCCTGCAGGAGGCGTCCGGCGCGGAGCTGTGGGTCAGCGAGGGCGATGCCGAGGTGATGGCCGCCGGCCGGCACCGGGTGCGCGACAAGTCGTGGGGGCAAGGATTGCCCGGGCCGGGGCCAGGACCGTGACGAGCCTGGGGTTCCGCCGGGGGGTGCGGGGTCCGACTGTGGCCGCGCTCGTTGTGAACTGGAAACGGGGCTGGGTTGTTGCCTCGTGGCGGCGGGGCTCGTCGCGGTCGCGGCGACCGCCGTCGCCGTCTGGGCGCCGGCCGGGAGGTGCCGGCGGCGGTGCCATCCCAGAAAACGAAGCTGTCGACGGTGACGACGCGCGGGGACGTCAACGAGGCGGCGATCTCCCCCGACGGGCATTGACGGCACGGCCGGTTCGGCGTAGAAGGAGAGCAAGGGGGCGGCAAGATGCGCACGCGCATTCCGACGGCAGGCGCGCTCGTGGTCGGGCTGGCGCTCCCCGCTCTCGCGGCGACCTTCGAGCACAGCAAGGTCGCGGCGAGCGGCCAGACCCAGACGACGGGAACCCTGCCTCTGAGCGGGGCAGTCACGATCACCCAGAACCTCGATCCGACGAACCTGACCAGCGCTATGAGCGTGGCATGCGTCGACGGGAACGCGACCCGCGACACCGGATGGTGGCGCCTGTTCGATCTGGACCGCGACCACGGCCTCACGGGGGAGGTGTGCGTGCGGTCCGTCGACTACGGCATCGAGAGCGCGATCGGCACGCAAGACATCCACCTGCTAGTGGGCTGTCTACCCGACAGCGCTCCGCGCCCGGGGCCCGGCGGCACGCTCTTTCTGGACTTCGTGAATCAGGTGGCAAGCCACACCCAGCCGCAGCCGGACGCCACGCTCGAGTTCTTCAGCATCGACGGCAGCGGCTGCTGCAACGCAGATTCCGAGAGTCTCGTCATCGGCTTGATCTCCGACGACTGCAAGGAGACCGACTGTGGCGGCGGTCAGGGATCCTGCTGCCAGCTTCTGTTCATCGGCGCGAACGATCTCGGAGAAACAAAGGCGAACTTCATCAACGCGCCCGATTGCGGCGTCGACGATCCCATCGACGGTGTGGCGGCCTGCTTCGAGTGCAGCGGGGTCGTGATGGTCGTCCACGTCGAGGGGACCGTCGAGGAGATTCCCGCGACGACCGCGCTCGGCACGGTGTTGACGGCCTTGCTCCTGCTCGCCTGCAGCGGCGGCGAGCTACGGGGACGGGCACCCCTTCGAAGCTAGATCGGGCCCCCGCGCCGACGGAGCCGGCGCGGGGCAGGATCAGGATCTCGCGCCGGCCGCGCCGCGAGCGAGGGTTCGGACAATCGCCGAATCGAGGTCGGTCTTCAGGGTTCGGGTTCCGACGATGGCCCACCGCCCGAAGCGGGCAGCTCGAAGCCGAACTCCCACAGTCCTAGCCCCTGTGTGCCGGCGAAGCCGCTGCCGTTGGCGAGATCGGGATCGACAACGACCTCCAGGGAGTAGACCCCATGCCCTCGAGCGGCTTGGCGAGCGGGACCCTGCTCCAGCTCGGCGGAGTGCCCTTCCAGTGCCAGAGCCCGTCCTGCGGCAGGACACCCTGGAAGAAGAGCCCGTCCCACACCCGTTCGTTCTTCGGCACGGCCGGGGCGCGGACGTCGATGAGCCGTCTGCTGTATCGCTCGCCACCCGTGGGAAAATCAGGATCAGGCCGACGCGAAGGTCGCATCGATGAAACGCTGTGATTCGTCGATCCCACCTTGCGCACGTAACGTGCTCGCCAGGCCGGTCAACACGCTCCGCAGCACTTCACTCTGGCACCACTGTTGGAAGCGACGATGACCAGTCTTGTAGTTCGGATAGCACTGCGGCAACATGTGCCACTGTGCCCCCGTGTTCAGAATCCACAGCGTGGCTTCGAGGACGCGACGTGCGGGAACTGGCTTGGGACCAGGACGACCGTCGGGAATGTTCTCTTCCGGGAAGCGATCGCGAATCCGTTCCCAGTGTTCGTCGGTCAGAGTGAACATCGAAGCAGATCATACATCAAGCGAGCGCGATGTCATCAACACCGATCAACACAGTGTCATTGAGTTTGAGAGTGTGCCGTGAAAGTCAAGTCGACGCAGCCGGTGAGAGACCGGTCCAAGGAAGGGTCGGAACACCTTGGTAGCTACCCGGGCGGCGGTGAGGGCGACCGAGCCGTCGAAGCCCCGGGGACAGAGATTCGCTTTGGGCGGATCAGCGAGCGTGCGGGCCGTAACGCGAGTGAAGCCTGAGCAGGCCCCGAAAGGTTGAATGCGAGCGCCGAGTCTCCTCTCAATAGACGAAGGCCGCCGAGGTCGATCGGATCCACCGACGCACGAAGGTCGATCTGCTCGCCGGGGTAGTGGGCGCAGCACGTACGCAAGCGGTGACTTGGAACACGGGAGACCTGTCGAGCTGCCGGGACGACCTGGCAACGTCACCATTTGGGGACGGGCAAGGCAGGAGTCGGAGGGGCTCATAGTACCGATGAAGCCGAGTAACGCCGGTGGAGGGAAGGGGCCCTGGTTCGGGGTGCGTCCCGCCGGGTCGAGGGGAGGGGGATTGGCGTGAGCCTGGTAACCCCCGAGAAACTCCGGAAGCTCCAACGGACGCTGTACGCGAAGGCCAAGCGGGCGCCAGCTTGGCGGTTTCACTTCCTGTACGACAAGGTGTGGCGTGAAGACATTCTCGCTCATGCGTTCGCGCTCAGCCGGGCCAACGGCGGAGCGCCCGGCGTGGACGGGGAGACATTCGCGAGCGTCGAGGCGTATGGCGTAGACCGCTGGCTGGCCGAGTTGCGAGAAGAGGTTCGGGTAGGACGCTACCGGCCACAAGCCGTGCGCCGCGTGATGATTCCAAAGCCTGGGGGCGTGGGCGAGCGGCCGTTGGGAATTCCCACCATCCGAGACCGGGTGGTGCAGACGGCCGCCAAGCTCGTCATCGAGCCGATCTTCGAGGCTGACTTCGACGACTGTGCCTACGGGTACCGACCCGGTCGAAGTGCGCTCGATGCGGTTCGGAAGGTCCATCGGGCAATGGACGAGTGGCGAACGAACGTAGTTGACGCCGATCTGTCCCAGTACTTCGACCGAATCCCCCACGCGGAGCTGATGCGCTGCGTGGCTCGCCGCATCAGCGACAGGAAGATGCTGCACCTGCTGAAGGCGTGGCTGAAAGTGCCTGTCGAAGATCGGGACGAGAACGGGAGCAAGCGAAGGACGGGGGGCCGGCGGGCAACGCGCGGAACGCCGCAAGGCGGGGTTGTATCGCCGCTTCTGGCGAATGTATACATGCACCGCTTCATCAAGGCATTTCGGAAACACGGACTCGAGGCGAAGTACGGGGCCGAGCTGGTTGTCTACGCGGATGATTTCGTCGTGCTCTGCCGCGGCAATGCGCAGCACGTGCTCGATGTGATCCGGCGATGGATGACACGCATCGGTCTCGTGCTCAACGACACGAAGACGAACGTCCGCGATGCCCGATGCGAACACTTCGATTTCCTGGGATACACCTTCGGTCCGCTGCACTCGCCGCGAACAGGAGGACGTTACAATGGTGCACGACCTTCGAGGAAGGCGCTCACCCGTATCAAGGAAGCCGTACGCGCACGACTGCGGCCCGGTAACCACGCGCCCGTGGGCGTTGTCGTTGCTGCATTGAACCGCGTCCTGCGGGGATGGGCAAACTACTTCTGCTACGGGTCGCTCACCAAAGCACGGCACGATGTGGATCAATACGTCGAGGAGCGCGCTCGAACATTCCTGCGGCGACGCCACAAAGTTGCTGGGCGTGGATACCGGCAATTCCCGAAGGCAATGATCTTCGGTGAACTGGGTGTCGTCCGGCTCGAGCAACTCCCTCGGAACGGACAAGCGAATGCCTTGGCGTGAAACCCGTCCGAGAGCCGGATGACCGAAATGGTCACGTCCGGTTCGATGAGCGGGTGTCGGAGACGGAACCATGGAGCGGAATGAGGCACCGGTACCCATGCGAAAGCAGCCGGAACCAGCGACTCCCCGCGGCCTGTGGTCACCGCGCCGATGCTCGACTCTACTAGGTTCTAGTATGATGTGGGCTCTTTCGCAGGTTTTGGCCGTGCGCCCAGGTGTGCTCAACTCGCTGGTAGTTTGCGCGGCGCTGCCGCTGGCTGGATGCGCAGCGCGGTCCGCGCATGACCGCGGCTACGTATCGCGGGGGATCGAAACGCGCACGGGGTACGCGCTGGGCACGCCGGGGGCAGCGCTGCCGCCGGAGGTGGCGCTGGACGACGGGCTCACCGAAGACGAAGCGGTGGCCGTAGCGCTGTGGAGCAACGCGGCGTTCCAGGCGGACCTGGCGGCGCTGGGAGTGGCTCGGGCGGACCTGGCGGAGGCCGGGCTGCTCCGCAATCCGGTGCTCTCGCTGCTCTTCCCGATTGGCCCGAAGCAACTGGAGTTCACGCTCACCTGGCCGGTGGAGGCCATCTGGCAGCGGCCGCGCCGGGTGAACTTCGCGAAGCTCGAGGTGGAGCGAGTGGCCGAACGCCTGGTGCAGAACGGCCTAAACCTGGCGCGGGACGTGCGCGTGGCTCACGCTGACGCATTGCTGGCGGAGCGGCGCGCCCGGCTGCTGGAGGAAAACGCGGCGCTGCGGATGGAGATTGCCGGCATCGCGGACGCGCGGCTGCGCGCCGGCGACATCAGCGAACTGGAAGCGAGCGAAGCCCGCCTGGATGCGGCGCGCGCGGGCGATGCGGCGGCCCGCGCCGCCCGCGACCGCGCCGTGGCTCGCGACCGGCTGCGCGCCACGATGGGAATGATCACCGATGCAACGGACTTTGAATTGACCCCTTCTTCCAACGCTGCATCTACCTCGGGCGAAGAGGCGGACCTGCTGAGGGCAGCTTACGCGGCGCGGCCCGACTTGCGTGCCGCGGAACTGGCCATGGAGTCCGCCGCGCAACGCGCGCGGTGGGAACGCTCGCGCATCGCGCAACTTTCCGCCCTGCTCGACTTCAACCAGAAGGGCAGTCAGGGCGCGGAAGCGGGCCCCGGCGTGGCTGCGGAACTGCCCGTGCTCAACTGGAACCAGGGCGGGCGCGGGCGGGCCGATGCGGAAGTGGAGCGCGCCGCGCGGCAGTACACCGCAGTGCGGCAGCGGATCACGCTGGAGGTGAAGGAGTCTCTCCAGCGGTACGAGGAAGCGCGCGAATCCAGCGCGCGCTGGCAGAAGGACATACTGCCGCGGCTGGCGGAAGCGGCCGCGATCACCGAGAAGGCGCTGGCCGCGGGCGACGTCTCCTATCTGGCAGTGCTGGCCAGCCGGCGCGCCCTGGCCGATGCGCAGTTGCAAGCGGCGGAGGCGGAGGCGGCCTTGCGGCGCGCGCGGGCGGAATCGGAGCGCAGCGTGGGACGGCGCGGCCCTTGAATGTTGTATTCTGAATCTTGAATTTCTCGATCGGTGAGTGAACTGTGCGAAGACACGATGCAACTTCCTTGATCTGTTTTGCCCTGGCGTTGACGCTGGCGCTGATGGCGAGCGCGTGCGGCGGCGGCTCGGGCAAGAGCGAGTCGAAGACGGAGGCGCCGGCCAAGGTTCAGGGCGCGGTGAAGGAAGCGGAACTGGCCACGCTGACGCTGAAGCCGGAAGCGGAGAAGCGGCTGGGGATCGTGACGGTGGCGGCGGAGTACCGCGCGGTGCCGCGGATGCAGTCGTTCGGCGGCGAAGTAATTTCACCGCCGGGGCGGGTGCTCGTGGTGACCGCGCCGTTTGCGGGAACGGTGGTGGCGCCGGAGGGCGGCGTGCCGCTGGTGGGCGCGTCATTGCGGAAAGATCAGCCGGTGCTGCGCCTGCTGCCGCTGGCTGCCAGCGGCGGGGACTTGCGCGTGGAAGCGGACCGCGAACTGGCAGCCGCGGAGGCCCGCGCGGAAGCGGCGCGCTCGCGGCAGGAGCGCGCCGAGCAAATGCTGGCGGAGCGCGCGGGCAGCGTGCGCAGCGTGGAAGAAGCGCGCGAACAGCTCAAGATCGCCGAGGCCGACGCCAACGCCGCGCGCGCCCGCGTGGCCCGCGCCCGCATGACCGGCGCCGACGCGCAGGGCGGGCTAGTACTGGCGGCGCCGGGCGAAGCTGTCTTGCAAGAGTTGAGCGTCAGCGCCGGGCAAACGGTGGCCGCGGGCGCGGCGCTCTTTGAAGCGGTGGGGGCGAATCCCGTGTGGGTGCGCGTGCCGGTGTACGCCGGCGCGCTGGGGGCGCTGGCGCGCGGCGGCGCAGCGCGGGTGCGAAAACTGGGCGATTCGACGGCGGCCAATGACCGGGAAGGCCGTGCCGTGGCGCCGCCGGTGACGGGCGACGCCAACGCCGCCACGGTGGATTTGTATTTCGAATTGGCGAACGGGGATGGGGCGCTGCGGCCGGGCGAGCGCGTGGAGGTTTCGCTGCCCATGACCGGCGAAGAAAAGAGCCTGGTGGCGCCGTGGGCGGCGGTGCTCTTCGACGTGCACGGCGGCGCCTGGGTGTATGAGAACAGCGCGCCGCAGACGTATGTGCGGCGGCGAATCGAGGTTCGTCACGTGAGCGGCGCGTGGGCGGTATTGGCGCGAGGACCCGCGGCAGGCGCCAAAGTGGTGACCGACGGCGCTGCGGAGCTTTTTGGGACGGAGTTCAGCACGGGGAAATAAGGCGAACTCTCAGGGACTTTCGTTTTTCATCCGCAACAGGACCGGGGACAGGGTGAGAGCCTGTCCTACAAGTCATGCTCAACTGGATTGTCAAGACTTCGCTGGAATTGCGCGTGGTGGTGGCCGCGCTGGCGGCGGTGCTGATGGTGGCGGGCATCGCGGTGGTGCGCGACACGCCGCTGGACGTGTTCCCGGAGTTCGCGCCGCCGTTGGTGGAAATCCAGACGGAAGCGCCCGGCCTGAGCACCGCGGAAGTGGAGAGCCTGGTCACCGTCCCCATCGAGAATGCGCTGAACGGCACGGCGTGGCTGAAGACCATCCGCTCGAAGTCCGTCCTGGGGCTTTCATCGGTGGTGCTGATCTTTCAGGAAGGCACAGACCTGCTGCGCGCGCGCCAGTTGGTGCAGGAGCGGCTGGGGATTGTGGCCAGCCAGCTTCCGGGGGTGGCCCATCCGCCGGTGATTCTCTCGCCGCTGTCGAGCACCAGCCGGGCGCTGAAGATCGGGCTGTGGTCGAAGAAGCTTACGCAGATGGAACTGAGCACGCTGGCGCGGTGGACCATTCGCCCCAGGCTGATGGCCATCCAGGGGGTGGCCAACGTGGCCATCTGGGGCCAGCGCGACCGGCAAATCCAGGTGCTGGCGGACCCGGCGCGGCTGCAAGCGAGCAACGTGACGCTGGACCAGGTGGTGCGCGCGGCGCGCGAAGCCACCACCATCGGCGGCGGCGGGTTTGTGGACACGCCCAACCAGCGTCTGGCGGTGACGCACATTTCGCCCATCCACACGGCGCAAGACCTGGCGAAAGTCCCGGTGGCGTTCCGCAACGGGGCAGCGCTGCGCTTGGGCGACGTGGCCGAAGTCGTCGAGGGCCACCAGGCGCCCATCGGCGACGCGGTGATCAACGACGGCCCGGGGATTCTGCTGATCGTGGAGAAGCAGCCATGGGGCAACACACTTTCGGTGACGCGCAACGTGGAAGCCGTGCTGGAGGGGCTGCGCCCCGGGCTGCACGACGTGGAAGTGGACCCCACCATTTTTAGGCCGGCTACGTTCATCGAAATGTCGTTGGACAACCTGAACCGCGCGCTGCTGCTGGGTTGCGTGCTGGTGGTGCTGGTGCTGGTGGCGTTTCTGTACGAATGGCGCACGGCGCTGATCAGCCTGACGGCGATTCCGCTCTCGCTGGTGGCCGCGGCGGTGGTGCTCTATTACCGTGGCGGCACCATCAACACCATGGTGCTGGCCGGGTTGGTGATCGCGCTGGGCGAAGTGGTGGACGACGCCATCATTGACGTGGAGAACATCGTCCGCCGCCTGCGGTTGAACTGCGCCTCGCCCGATCCGCAATCCGCGCTGCGCGTGGTGCTGGCCGCTTCGATCGAAGTGCGCAGCGCCATCGTCTTCGCCAGCCTGATTATCGTGCTGGTGTTCCTGCCGGTGTTTTTCCTGCCGGGACTGGCAGGGTCGTTCTTCCGGCCGCTGGCTGTGTCGTACGTCCTGGCGGTGCTGGCTTCGCTGGCGGTGGCCCTGACGGTGACGCCGGCGCTCTCGCTGCTGCTGCTGCCGAACGCCCGGGAAAGCCGCGGCGAGCCGCCGCTGGTGCGCTGGCTGAAGGCGCGTTACCGAGCGCTGCTGCCGCGGCTGATTACGCATCCGCGGCGGGCGGTGGTGTTCCTGGTGGTGGTGTTTGTGCTGAGCGGCATCGGCGTCTCCCGGCTGGGCGAGGAGTTCCTGCCCAGCTTCAAGGAGTACGACTTCCTGATGCACTGGGTGGAAAAGCCCGGCACGTCGCTCGAAGCCATGCAGCGCATCACCATGGCCGCCAGCAAGGAATTGCGCGCGGTGCCGGGGGTGCGCAACTTCGGATCGCACATCGGGCGCGCGGAAGTGGCCGACGAAGTGGTGGGGCCGAACTTCACCGAGTTGTGGATCAGCCTAGACCCCAGCGTGGACTACGACCCTACCGTCGCGCGCATCCAGGCGGTGGTGGATGGCTACCCCGGCCTGTACCGCGACCTGCTGACCTATTTGAAGGAGCGCATCAAAGAAGTGCTCACCGGGGCGGGCGCGACGGTGGTGGTGCGCATCTTTGGCCCGGACCTAAGCACGTTGCAAGCGCAGGCGCAGGCCGTCTCCAGGAGCATCGCCGAAATCCCCGGCGTGAGTGACTTGAAGGTGGAGCCGCAGGTGCTGGTGCCGCAACTCGAAGTGAAGGTGCGCACCGAAGCGGCGCAGCGCTTCGGCCTGACGCCCGGCGCGGTGCGTCAGGCGGCCACCACGCTGGTGAAGGGCACCAAGGTGGGCGAGATTTACGAGGAGCAGAAGATTTTCGACGTGGTAGTGTGGGGCGTGGAACGGGTGCGGCACGACCCCTACGCGCTCGGCGAAATCCGCATTGACCTGCCCGGCGGCGGGCAGGCGCCGCTGGCGCACCTGGCTGACCTGGGCATCGCCGCCACGCCCAACACCATCAATCGCGAAGGCGCTTCGCGGCGCATTGACGTGACCTGCAACGTGCGCGGGCGCGACCTGGGCAGCGTGGCGCGCGAAATCGAACAGCGCGTGCGGGCGCTGCCCTTCCCGCAGGAGTATCACCCGGAGCTGCTGGGCGAATACGCGGCGCGGCAGCAATCGCAGCGCGCGCTGCTGGCCCTGAGCGGGCTTTCGCTGCTGGGCATTTTCCTGCTGCTGCACGCCGACTTTCAGTCCACGCGGCTGGCCGTGCTGGTGCTGGTCAGCCTGCCGTTTGCGCTGGTGGGCGGAGTGATCGGCGCGTTCGTCACCGGCGGAGTGCTTTCGCTGGGGTCCCTGGTGGGCTTCGTCACCGTGCTGGGGATTGCCGCGCGCAACGGCATCATGCTGGTGAGCCACTACCGCCACCTGGAAGAAGAAGAGGGAGAAACGTTCGGCCCGGCGCTGGTACTGCGCGGCGCGGAAGAGCGGCTTTCGCCCATCGTGATGACCGCGACAGCCACCGCGCTGGCCCTGCTGCCCATCGCGCTGGGCGGCAACAAGCCCGGCCACGAAATCGAGCACCCACTGGCGGTGGTGATCCTCGGCGGGCTGGTGACGTCCACTCTTCTCAACCTGTTCCTCATGCCGGCTTTGTATCTGCGCTTTGGGAAGCGAACCCAAACAGCGCGGTGACATGCAGAAAGGTGTTGCCGTGGCCGCCGGTGCTCTTTCTTCCCGGTACCTTAACCTCGAAAGATGAAGCGGGAGATGGTGTCTGCGGGGACGCGGCGGGCGGCGAGTTGCTGGGCGAGGCGGTCGAGGTCCGGGACGTAGGCGCGCAGCAGCGCGGTGCGGCCGGCGGGTGTGAGTTGATGGGCGCCGAGCGCGGCAGGCAGCAGCCACACCTGCGCGCGGGCGTAGTCGTGCCTGGCGCCCGCCACTTCCAGGTAAGCCTGCGCCGTCGAGAACAATGAGCAGTTCGAAGCGCTCGGGTGAGGTGACGCCGTCGATGCGCGAGGTGAACCTAGGTGGCGAAGTAGCGGCACGCGGCGCAGTACGTTTCGACCAGCGAGCCCTGGTCGAAACGCAGCGGCGCCGTTTTGCCGCACAGTTGCGCGCCGAAGCGCGATACGGCCAGGGCTTTCTCGATGTGCAGCGGGCGGCGCGCCTGCTCGGGATCGACCAGCGCAACCTGCCCTACTACATGCGCAAGCACGACATCGACCCCTCGCGAATCGAAGACTGATTTGCATCGCAAGCAGGTGGTGGCGTAGCATCGGGCGCCGCGCGGCCCATCGGAGGTCTCATGTCCAGTTCGCCGAGCTTCGAGCCCTACATCGCTCCCACAACGCGACTTGCGGAGCTGACGCCGCGGGCCGTCATTCTCGGCACGCTCTTGGGCATGGTCTTCGGCGCCTCGTCGCTGTACCTCGTGCTCAAGGTGGGCCTGACGGTGAGCGCGTCGATCCCCGTCGCCGTCATCTCGATCACGTTGTTCCGCCTGGCGTCGAAGTTCGGCTTCAAGGACGCGACGATCCTCGAGAACAACATCGTGCAGACGGCGGGCTCTGCGGGAGAATCGATCGCTTTCGGCATCGGCGTCACGATGCCCGCGATCCTGATCCTCGGTTTCAACCTCGAGCTGACGCGGGTCATGCTCGTCGCGGTTCTCGGGGGGCTGCTCGGCATCTTGATGATGATCCCGCTGCGGCGGGCGTTGATCGTCCATCAGCACGGCACGCTCAAGTACCCCGAGGGCACGGCCTGCGCCGAGGTGCTCAAGGCGGGAGCGTCCGAGGAGTCGCGGCAAGCGGCCTCGGAGTCGGCCAAGGCCGAGGCCCGCGCGGCAGAGTCCGCCGGATTGGCCGCGGGGACGAGCGCGCGCACGATCTTCGCCGGCTTCGGCATCGGGCTGCTCTACAAGACGGTGATGGTCGCCTTGAAGGGCTGGAAGGACGTGCCGGAAAAGGTGTTCGGCGCCCCGCTCGCGGCCGGCTCGGTCGCCGCGGAGATCTCGCCCGAGCTCTTGGGTGTCGGCTACATCATCGGGCCGCGAATCGCCTCGGTGATGTGCGCGGGCGGCGTCCTGGCCTATCTCTTGCTGATTCCGCTGATCAAGTTCTTCGGTGAGGGAATGACGACGGCTCTTCCACCGGGGGCGGTGCCCATCGGCGAGATGAGCCCGAACCAGATCCGCGGCGCCTACATCCTGTACATCGGGGCAGGGGCGGTCGCGGCAGGCGGCATCGTCAGCTTGGGGCGCTCGCTGCCGACGATCTGGCACGGCCTGAAGGAAGGCCTGAAGGACGTCGGCGCGAGCCGCGGCAAGGTGGATCCGCACCGCACCGAGCACGACCTGTCGATGAAGGTCGTCGGCATCGGCATCGTGGCCCTGATCGCCGCCATCATGCTCGCGCCACAGCTGCACATGAACTTGCTCGGCGCACTCTTGATCATCGTCTTCGGCTTCCTGTTCGTGACGGTGTCATCGCGTTTGACCGGGGAGATCGGTTCCTCCTCGAATCCGATTTCCGGCATGACGGTCGCTACGCTGCTCTTCACCTGCCTGATCTTCCTGCTCGTGGGTTGGACCGGCGGCGCCCACTACGTCACGGCGCTTTCGGTGGGCGCGATCGTCTGCATCGCGGCCTCGAACGGCGGGACGACTTCGCAAGACTTGAAGACCGGCTTCCTCGTCGGCGGGACGCCGCGCCTGCAGCAGATCGCGATCCTCGTGGGTGCTTTGGCTTCGGCGGTGATCCTCGGGCCGATCCTGCTCCGGCTCAACGACGCGGCGACGGTCTACGTTCCGATCCAAGAGGTCGCACAAGGGCTGCGCACCGATCCCGCGAAGTTGACGAGCTTCGAGAGCGTCCTTGGCCCGCAGGCGCGGACCGACTCGAAGTCCTACCGCGTGTGGCACAAGACGAACATGCAGGATGGCCCCGAAGGAAAGTACCTCGTCGACGAGAGCGGGGCCGCGGTGTACCTCGTCGACCCCGGCATCAACGGTGTGCACAACGTCCGCCCGGACGGCTCGGAGGTCCGCAAGTTCGACGCCCCCAAGGCCACGCTGATGTCCTACATCATCAAGGGCATCCTCGACCGGCAGCTGCCGTGGGCGCTCGTGGTGTTCGGCGTCATGATCGCGCTCGTGCTCGAGATGTCGGCGATTCCGTCGTTGGCCTTCGCGGTCGGCGTCTATCTGCCGCTGTCCTCGTCCTCGCCAATCTTCTTCGGCGGGATGATCCGCTGGCTCGTCGATCGCAAGCGCCGCCACGCGTTGCGCGACGCCAAGCTGTCCGAGGAGCAGCTCGCTGCGGAGAGCGACAAGAGCCCCGGCGTGCTGCTATCGTCGGGCTACATCGCGGGCGGGGCGATCGCGGGCATCATCATCGCCTTCATGGCCGGCGTGTTCGACCAGGCCGACCTGCAGCTGACGCGCTGGGCGCGCGAGAACAACCCGGCCTTCGAGGGCCCGTGGGCCGACCTGCTGTCCTTCCTGCCCTTCGTCGCGCTGATGGTGCTGCTGTACTTCGTCGGCCGCGAGCGACTCCTGGCCGGCAAGCCGCGGCGGAGCTAGCTCGCGACTCCGGCACCGTCTGCACCGACAACCCCCAGCGAGCGGCCACACGGTTGACAGGCGCGTCTTCGCACACGGCCTCAGCGAACCGGCTCGTGTACGGGTGCTTGCCCTCGAGGAACGGGATGGCCTCGGTAGTCACCCCGCAGCGGCGACAACGGACCCGATGCACCGTGACGATCAGCCAGACCTTCCACTCGCCCAAGGCAGGTCACGGACCCTGCGTTCCTTCGCACCGTGGACCTGCCGGGTGCTGATGCCGCAGCTCCGGTCCCGTGGCCCTTGCCTTCTTACCCCGTGTCGCAGGATCGCCTCAGGGGGGATTGCGCCCCCGCTCGGGTTTTCCCCGATGGCGGCCGGGGCCGTTTCGGCGGATCTTGAGGGGGTTCCGGGGCCTCGTGCCGCACCGGACCGGCACCGGGCGGCGCGGACCCGGGCGGATGCGCCCTGCGGGAGGAGACGAAAGATGCGCGGTCCCAGTGGATGGATTCTCGGAACGGGGCTCGTGGCGGCGGCCCTCGCCGCCGCGGCGCCCGCGGCCCTGGCCCAGTGCACGAGCATCGAGTGCCAGAAGCTCGCCGCTCCGGCGGCGGAGGCGGGGCAGCTCTTCGCGTTCGGGCGCAAGCCGGCCATCGACGGCAACCTGGCCGTCGTCACGTCGGACGCGGAGGACGACCGCGGGGCGGCCTACGCCTACGAACTGCAGGGCGGGCAGTGGGTCTCGATCCAGCACATCGTGCCGGCCGACATCGCGATCGCCGACCTCTTCGGCAAGGCGGCGGAGATCGCCGGCCTGCGCATGGTGATAGCGGCCCCCAACGACGACGACGACGGGGGCGGGTCCGGGTCCGCCTACGCCTACGAGTTCAACGGCACGCAGTGGCAGCAGGTCCAGAAGATCACAGCCAGCGACGCGCAGGCCGGAGACTCCTTCGGCTGGGCCATGTCCATGGCCGGCAACGTCCTCGTCGTCGGCGCGATCAACGAGGATGCCCTGGGCCTCAACACGGGTGCCGCGTACGTGTTCCGGCACGACGGGCTGCAGTGGGTCGAGGAGCAGCAGTTGCTGCCCGGCGTGCCGGGCGCGAACGACCAGTTCGGGTTCTCGGTCGCGACGGACGGTGCCGTGGTGGTCGTCGGCACCCCGAACGTCGATACGATGGGCAGCGACTCCGGCGCCGCGTACGTGTACCGGTACGACGGAGCGACGTGGGTCCCGGAGCAGACGCTGCTGGCCAGCGACGGGGCGGCCAACGATTGGTTCGGCTGGTCCGTCGCCGTGGAGGGCGCCACGATCCTGGTCGGGGCGACGCGGCAGGACGTGACGGCCACGGACACCGGCGCCGTGTACGAGTGGAGGTACAACGGCACGAACTGGGGTCAGACCGAGATGTTCGCGGCAGTCGCGCCGACGGCGAACGCCCAGTTCGGCTGGGCTCTGGACCTCGACGGCGATCGTCTGGCCGTGAGCGCCCCCGGGAAGTCGGCGGGTCAAGGCGCGATCTACGTCTTCGTCGACGAGGTCACGGGCTGGGAGGAGTCGTGCCAGCTCCTCGGCAGCGCGGCCCCCGGGGCCGGCATCTTCAACGACAGCCTCGGGGCGGGTCTGGCGCTCCAGGGGCCGCACCTGATCGGCGGCGCGCCGTTCGCCGACGGTGCGGTGACGGACGCGGGCGCGGCCTACGTCTACATGCTGGACGAGAACGGGGAATCCACCTGCACGGGCCCCGGCGCGGGGAGCATCCCCGACGGCGCCGACGTCCCGGGGACCCCGCTGAAGGTGCGCAAGGTCCCGGGAGGGAAGATCCGGCTCGGCTGGGCCCATTCGTGCCAGACCGACGACACCAACTACGGCGTGTACCAGGGGACGATCGGCGACTTCACGACCCACGCGATCGTGACCTGCAGCACGAGCGGACAGCCGTCCTACACATTCACGCCAGGCGGCGGGAGCCACTACTACCTGGTGGTGCCCAGCAACGGGTTCAACGAGGGGTCCTACGGCCGCGACAGCGACGACGAAGAGCGCCTGCCGGCCGACGTTCCCTGCATGGACCAGAACATCGCGTCCTGCCAGTGACGCGACGCTTGCGCGCAGGGCGCTCGGGCGGGACGTCGGAACGTCGGGGCGCAGCGGAGGTCTATCGAGCGTATAGTTCGGGGGGGCTCGGGGGCGCAGGCCAAGGTGACAGAACCAACTCTTACCGGACGTCGCCGGTGGGAGAGGAAACGTCGCTGTTTCGCCTACGCGCGGCTTCGCCACTGCCGTCGTCATGCGTCCAACCGCTTTTCGTAAGGTAGATACCGACGCAGAATCCGGAGATACATCGCCCAGCAGTGACAGGAGACTCGCCAATGCTCATTGGGCGTCGGCCACCCCGAGTGCCCGAGTCGGCGTCGATCGCCCGAGTGATGTGGTAGGCTCTCGGGCGATCGGGCCGGGCTAGCCCGGTCCGCGGTTCGCACGAGATCTCCAAACCGATCGGATTCCCAAGGAGGTAGAGAAGAATGAGCTGCCGTGAATTCCGCCGCCGTGCAGCAGTTCCGATTGCCGCCGTGGCGGCGCTCGTCGTCCAAGCCGCGTCGGTCGTCGCGTTTGCGCAGCAGGCGACCCCGGCGCCGGCCGCGCCGGCCGGGCAGAAGGACCACGTCGCCGCGATCAAACAGTCGCTTCAAGCGAGCAACGCCGCGCTACGCCAATACGAGTGGATCGAGACGACGGCCGTGTCGATGAAGGGTGAAGAGAAGTCGAGGACGCAGGCCCGTTGTTACTACGGTGCCGACGGCAAGATGCAGAAGGTACCGATCGGCGGACAGCCTGCAGGCGACGAGAAGAAGCCGCGTGGATTGCGGGGCAAGATCGTCGAGAACAAGAAAGAAGAGGTCTCCGATTCGGTGAAGGAAGCCTCGGCTCTCGTGAAGCAGTACGTCCCACCCGATCCGGCGCGCATCCAGGCCGCGAAGGACGAGGGAAGGCTGTCCATAACTCCCCCCGATGCGAAGGGGATGGCCCAGGTGGTGATCAAGGACTACGTGAAGGCCGGGGATTCACTGGCGCTCGCACTGAACGTGACGACCGACACCCTCGCCGGTGTGACGGTCTCGACCTTCACGGACCAGGCAAAGGACGCGGTGGGGATGACGATCGGGTTCGCGTCGTTCACCGACGGGACGATCTACGCCGCCACCACCAATCTCGACATCGCGAAGGAAAACCTCGCGATCGCCATCGAAAACACGGGATACAAGAAGCTGAGCAACTGACGCGCTCCGAGATCGGCGAGGCGCAGCCGTTTCACCTCGGGTTGGCGCCGTCGGCCCCGGGCCTCGCGAGACGATCCGCGCCCCGAGGCCGCGCGAGCAACGCTTCGGCGTCGCCCGCGGGCGCGCCGAGCCGGCCGGCGAGCCGATCGGCCAGGTGGTTCATGCGATCGTGACCCCAGAACAGTTCGTCGCCGAGACGGAGCGTCGGAACGCCGAAGACGCCGACCGCGAGCGCCTCCTCGGTCGACTGGCGGAGCGCAGCCTTGACCGCGGGGTCGGCGAGCCGCGACCCGAGGTCCCTGGGATCGAGCCCCACCCCGCGCACGACCGCCTCGAGCACGCAGGGGTCCGTCAACGCGCGGCCCTCGCCCCACGCGGCGTCGGCGAGAGCCACCGCGAGGTCGAGAACGCGCGGGTGATCGCTGAACAGGCACACCGTCCGCAAGGACTCGAGCGAGCGGAAGGGGTGTTCGGGCGGCCCGGCGAGGCGCAGGCCGGCGCGGCGGGCGCAGCGAGCGACGTCGTGGAACGTGTAGCGCCGCTTGACCGGCACTTCGGCCGGGCCCACGAGTCCCGTCGCGTCGAGGAGTTTCGCGTACACGACCGGGCGAAGCGTCCAGGCGATCCCGTGCTCGCGGGCGAACTCCGGCGCCGCGGCGAGCGCGAGCCAGCTGTAGGGCGAGACGAAATCGAAGTAGAAGAGCACGCTCCGCCGCTCGCTCAAGCCCCCTCCTCCCCCTCCGATGGCAACGCGCGCGGGCGCCACAGCCGATCGAGCCGCTCGTCGATCTTCTTGTCTTCCCCGCGGCCCGATCCCCGCCAGTAGCGGCGCCCGCGAAGCGCTTCGGGCAGGTATTCCTCGGCCACCCACCCGTCCGGCGCATCGTGCGGATAGCGGTAGTTCTTGCCGTACCCGAGGTGCTTCATCGTGTCCGTGACGGGATTGCGGAGTTTCAGGGGCACCGGGAGCGCCCCGTGCCGCCGGACGTCCTCGAGCGCCCGCCCGTACGCCGCGCCCGCCGCGTTGCTCTTCTCGGCGGCGGCGAGGTACACGGTGCACTGGCTGAGCGCGAAGAACCCCTCGGGCATCCCCACGAACTCGATGGCGTGGCGCGTCGCGACGGCCAGCTCGAGTGCGCGCGGGTCGGCGTTGCCCACGTCCTCGGAGGCGAAGATCACGAGGCGGCGCGCGATGAAGAGCGGGTCCTCGCCGCCCTCGATCATCCGCGCCAGGTAGTACAGTGCCGCGTCGGGGTCGCTGCCGCGCATCGACTTGATGAAGGCGCTGATGACGTTGTAGTGCTCCTCGCCGGTCTTGTCGTAGAGCACGCCACGGCGGCCGGCGGCGCGGCGGACGAGCGCCGCGTCGATCGAGGCCGTCCCCTCCGAGCGCGCGAGCAGAGCCGCCAGCTCGAGAAAGTTGAGCAGCGTCCGCGCGTCGCCCGCGGCGAGCCGCACGAGTTCCGCTTCGGCGTCCTCCTGCAGCGCGAGGCGCATCGATCCCAGGCCTTGCTCGTCGTCCTCGACGGCCCGGCTCAGGATGCGCCCCAGCTCGTCGGGACCGAGAGGCTCGAGCACCAGGATCTGCATCCGGCTGAGGAGCGCACCGTTGACTTCGAAGGACGGGTTCTCGGTCGTCGCGCCGACGAGGACCAGCGTGCCGTCCTCGACCCCGTGCAGCAGCGCGTCCTGCTGGGCCTTGTTGAAGCGGTGGATCTCGTCGATGAACAGGATCGTCCCTCGCTTCTCGAGCCGCAGGGCCTGCTTGGCCTCGGCGATGATCTGCTTGATCTCGGCGACGCCGGAGGTGACCGCGGACACCGCGACGAAGCGCCGTCCCGTCCGGGCGGCGATGATCCGCGCGAGCGTCGTCTTGCCGGTGCCCGGAGGGCCCCAGAGGATCGCCGAGGCGAGCGCGTCGGCCTCGATCCTGCGCCGCAGCGCGCCGGACGGGCCGACGAGCGCCTCCTGGCCGACGAAGGCGTCGAGATCGCGGGGGCGCATGCGGTCCGCCAGCGGGGCGTTGGCCGCGTAGTAGTCGCGAGCGTTCTGCTCGAACAGGTCGGCCATCGGGTGCCCCCGGAACCGTGCTTCATGAGGATAGCCGAAACTGGACACCCGCCGCAGGATCGCGCGGGGGGTCGAGTTTCCTCGAACCGACATCCGGGCCTACGGCGACCGGTGATTCTCTACACGACCTACCTTTACGAACTCGAGACCGGCGGGAAGAGACAATCCTTTTCCGGTCGCGGAAGGAGATTTTCGTGAACCGGGCGGGAAAGCGCGTCAACACCGGCTGGCACCTCGACTCGGGAAGGTGACCGGGTAGCCGCCGGTGGTGTTCACTTGACCTCGATTCCGTGTACCGGCCAGGCTGCGGGGGGGCTACTCGGACGGAGACGCGGAAAGGCCGCTCGATGCTCCTACGCGGCGACCGGCGCTCTCAGCGCTTGCGGTGCCAGGGCACGCAGTGCCAGTTCGTGCAGTTCGCGTAGCGCAGGTTCCCCGTGGCGGCGTCCGCGAAACGTCAGAACGGGCATGTCCATGTCGCCGCACCCGAGCGCGACCGCGTCGGTCGGCGCGAGCCCGGCGGCCAGCGTCACCGCCGTCGAGGCGAGGCACTGGGCGTCGCCGCACTTCCGGACCCGCAGGCCGGCCGCGCCGTAGTACGCG
>Ga0187892_10003889_pt1 | contig 26308 bp, 23 predicted proteins | sample MA1701073metaG_FD_139345 | JGI IMG/M metagenome (GOLD analysis project Ga0187892, IMG submission 139345) | Bio-ooze microbial communities from a basaltic lava cave in the Kipuka Kanohina Cave System on the Island of Hawaii, USA - MA170107-3 metaG ... | reverse complement strand
TTTTTCAACAACAAGATGTCCTCGGGCGTATCGATGTCCAGCGCAAGGCTGGGCATTTGCGCGATGGATGGTCTGACACCCCTTGCCTCCGCGCTTTTGACATGGGCTGAAAAGCTTCCCTCGCCAAACTTGAACGGCAGAAGATCGGGGGGAGAGCATATCAGGATGTTCGTCCCGGTCCCGTGGCGATCCGGAACGATTGTCACCGCTGGCGAAACGCCATGTTCCTTGAGAAGACTCGCGACCTCCCCGGCTTCGGCCAGAGGGACGTCGGCGGGCATGACTAGAATCGCTCCCACCCCTTCACGTTTTGCGATGTTTGCGGCAAAGTTCAGGGCTCCGTTCTGATCTAAGTGCAGCGGTTCGCTCAGGGTCTCCGCGCCCTGTCTCAAGGCAGCGGCGGTGGCATCAGGGTCGCGCGAAACCACCAGAATGCGCGTAAGCGCCTCGACCTTCCGCAGAGCGCAAAGCACATCATCGAGCATGGCCAGTGTTAAGTGCCTTCGGATGTCCTGCGAAAACAGCGGCGACAGACGGCTCTTTGCTTCACTCAGCTCTTTGACCGGAACAATGGCCCAGACCCGGTTTTCGGTAATACTGGTCCTCACACATTGCCTCCAAGTGGCACTCCATGCCGCATCTGTGCCGACTACCATACAGTTCACGTTGTCAGATAGGCAAAATGCACAAAAAAATGGAGGGAGGATATGGGGACACTCAAAACAATCAAGATTGCTGCGCTGGCCGGTGGACTGGCTGTGAGCTTTGGGCTTTCGGGGGCGGCCATCGCCAAGGATTGGTATCCGTACCCAGTCGAGGTTTGGGATCCGCCGTTCGACATGGCAAGCCCGCGCACCACCATGGAATACACGCCCCTGGAGAAAGCGGAGAAGAAGTGGAGCATCTGCGTGTCCTTTCCGCACATGAAGGACGCTTATTGGCTTGCGGTTGATTATGGCGCGGCTGAGGAAGCCAAACGCCTGGGCGTTAAGATGCAACTGCTGGAGGCCGGCGGCTATACCAACCTCAACAAGCAGATTTCGCAAATCGAAGACTGCGTTGCCGGCGGCGCCGAAGCGGTCATTATCGGCGCTATCTCCTATGACGGGCTAAACGGGCTTATCAAGGAAGTCCGCGCCAAAAACATTCCGGTGATCGATGTGGTCAACGGCATATCCTCGCCGGAGCTTTCCGCCAAATCGCTTGTCTCTTTCGGCGAGATGGGTTCCAAGACCGGCGAATATCTGGCCAAGCTGCACCCCAAGGGCTCCGGCAAGGTGAAGGTCGGCTGGTTCCCAGGGCCTGCGGGCGCTGGCTGGGTCGAGGCCGGCAACAAGGGTTTCCTTGAAGCCGTAAAGGATAGTGATCTCGAAGTTGTGGAGACGAAGTACGGCGACTCCGGCAAGGAAGTTCAGACCAAACTGGTGGAAGACACTCTCGCCAGCCATCCCGACGTGCAATACATCGTCGGCGTTTCTCCCGCGACCGAAGCCGCCGTTCAGCATATCCGCGACAACAATCTCGGCGATAAAATCAAGGTGCTCGGTTACTATTTGACGCCCGGCGTTTACGACAACATCAAGAGGGGCCTGGTTCTCGCCGCGCCGACGGACTCGGCGGTGATTCAAGGTCGCGTGGCGATCGATCAGGCGGTGCGGATTCTCGAAGGCAAGGATTACGTAAAGCACGCGGGCCCGCAACTTTACATCATTGACGAGACCAACATCGAAACCTTCGACTACTCATCATCGCTGGCTCCGGCGGACTACAAGCCCGTGTTCACCGTCGATTGAACGCAACGGTGAATGCCCGAGGTATTGCAACGGCATTCCGTGGCTCCGGCTTTAGCGGCCGGAGCCGCTTTACTATTCGAGCTCAGAAACATCTCGAAGAGATTTCCCGGCGTTGAGGCGCTGAGCGACGTCGATTTCGATTTGCGGGCGGGTGAAGTCCATGTGCTTTTCGGCGAGAATGGCGCCGGCAAGTCGACCGTGATTTCGCTCATCTCGGGAGCGGAAAAGGCAACCTCGGGCGGAATGTTTCTGCGCGGTGCCGCGGTTGAACTAAGCTCCGTACATGAGGCGAGGCAACTTGGCATCAATGCCGTCTTCCAGGAATTTTCTCTCGTCCCTCAGCTCACCGTCGAGGAAAATCTTTTTCTCGGAAGTGAAGCGACAAAGGGCAACTTCCTTGACAAGGCGGAAATCCACCGCCGCTCCGTGCGGCTGCTTGAGAAACTCAACTTCCAGATTCCGCTTTCCAAACGCGTTGCCTATCTCTCCCGCGCCGAGCAGCAGATGGTGGAGATCGCCAAGGCATTCCGCACGGAACCCTCCATACTGATTTTCGATGAACCAACCGCATCGCTCACCGAGCGTGAGACTGACCGCCTGTTCGCACTGATCGGCCAAGCAAAGAAAGCGGGCGTCGGCATTATCTACATCACCCACCGGATGGGCGAGGTCCGGCGCATTGGCGACCGCATCACCGTGCTCCGCGACGGCCGCAAGATCGCAACGCTGGACACCGCCGCGTGCAGTGACGAGAGGCTGATCGAATTGATGACAGGGCGCAAGATCGCTCAGGTTTTCCCGCAGATTAAATTCAATCCCGGCGCGCTGCTCTTGGAAACGCGCCAGCTGACACTCGCCTCACGCGCCGCTCGCGGCGTCTCGCTCAGCATCCGGGCAGGGGAAATCGTTGGCATTGCCGGTCTTGTGGGTTCGGGCAAATCGCATACGGCTCGCGCCTGCTTCGGGCTGGAAAAAATCTCGTCGGGAGATGTGCTGTTCCTTGACGAGGATGTGACGGGCTTTTCAACCCGTGCCATGCTGGACCGGGGCATGTTTTACGTGCCGCCTGACAGGCGAAGCGAAGGGCTGATGGAGATGCGGGGCGCGCGAGAAAACATCGCACTTCCGTCTCTCGGCCAGTCCGGCTTTTCTGGCAGCCTCTTCCTCAATCGCCGGGGCGAGACGGCCATAACACGGCGGCTGGCGGAGAGAGTTGATCTGCGGCCCTTCAATCTCGACCGCGAGCTGTTGCACTACTCCGGCGGCAATCAGCAAAAGGTGATGATCGCCAAGGCGCTCGCCCGCGACGTAAAACTTTTTATCTTCGACGAGCCGACGGTCGGCGTCGATGTCGGCACGCGGGCCGCAATCTACGGCTTTATCCGCGATCTCTGCGAGGCCGGTGCGGGCATCCTGCTCATTTCATCCGACCTCCCCGAAATCCTGCACCTGACGGCGCGCGTTTTCGTGATGTACCGTGGCGAACTAAGAGCCGAACTCGAAGGTGGCGACATTAGGCAGGACATTGTGCTCAGGCACTTCTTCGAACGGGACGCCGCGTGATGAATTCCGCCTGGATCAAGCACGCCTTTGTGCGGCTTGGTGTATTGCCCTTCCTGCTTGTCATTGCCCTTATCGTTTTCACGCTTCTGTCCGGCAACTTCCTGACAGTCAACAATCTCATGAACGTCGCGCGCCAATCGACCTATCTCATGCTTGTCGCCATGGGCCAGATGCTGGCGTTGTTGACGGGAGGTTTCGATCTGTCGGTTGGCACCATACTGGCGGTGACATCGGTGGTCGGCGCGCTTGCCATGGCTAGTCTCAACGCGGCGTTTCCCGATATGGCATGGCTGGCGATCACCGGCGGCATGCTCATCGGCTTTGGTGCGGGGCTGTCGATCGGCGTCATCAATGGCGCAGGGATAGCGCTGTTCAATGTCTCGCCCTTTATGATGACCCTGGGGATGGCGTCCGTCGGCTTCGGCATCGCGCTGTTCCTGACCGGCGGCATACCGGTTTACGGCATGCCGGATGGCTTCGGCGCGACCTTCGGTTTTGCCCGCTATCTCGGCATCCCCGCGCCCATTTATCTGACGGCCCTGTTTGTCATTCTGATCTATGTGCTGCTCAACTGGACGCGCCTCGGCCGCTATCTCTACGCCGTCGGCGGCAATATCAAGGCTGCACAACTTTCCGGCATCAAGACAAGCTGGATTCTCTTTCTCGCTTACGTGCTTTGCGCCGCCCTCACCGCCGTCTCAGGATTGTTGCTTACGGCACGCCTTGAAACGGGCGAAGCGAATATCGGCGCGGCGATGCCGCTCGAGTCAATCGCTGCCTGCGTCATCGGCGGTGTGAGCTTGCGTGGCGGGGTAGGGCGTTTGAGCAATGTCGTGCTGGGCGCGCTATTCATTGGCCTCGTTCAGAACGGCATGAACCTCGCCCGCATCGACAGCTACTTGCAGACGGTGGTGATCGGCATTCTCCTCATCCTCGCGGTCGTCGCCGATCAGGCCCGGCTCCGGCTCATCGCGGAGATGCGCGACTGACACCGGCCATCATAGATGCGTGCGCAGAAACGCTAGGCTGCGCTCCCAGGATAGCTTGGTCGCTGCGGCGTCGTATTCAACGAGGGTTTCGTTGAAAAAAGCGTGGTCGACAGGGTAGTGGTGGATTTCATGCGGGGTGTGCAGTCCCTTTAACCCCGCTTCAAACTTTCGAACGAGGGTGGGCGTGCACCAGTCATCGAGATCGGCGAAATGACCCTGGAAGGGAACCTTGATCTCGCCGGGACGGGTCTGATCCTCCGGTGGAATGCCGTAGTAACAAACCCCCGCATCGCATTCCCTAAGCTTGGCGCAGGCGATGATCGTCAGCGCTCCGCCCATGCAGAAGCCCATCACGCCTGCCTTGGCCACCCACTTCTTCAGGTATTGCAGCGCGCCACGAACTTCGACGGCTGTCGCCCCCACCCAGTCCAGCCCATCCATCATATGGTTGGCCTCGTCGGGAACCGTGGTGACGCGGCCGTGGTATAGGTCGGGTGCGAGCGTGGTGAAGCCGGCGGCGGCAAGTCTGTCGGCGATGCCCCGGATGTTGTCGTTCAGGCCCCACCATTCCTGGAGGAGAACAACTCCGGCCCGGGCACCCGGGGCTTCCGCCAGATAGCCGTCGGCCTCGCTGCCATCGGGGCAGGGGAATCTCACCGATTTTCCCATTTTCTTCCCTCGCAGCCAGCCCTGAAGCGGTATTATCTTTCACCCCGGGATAGGTTCGAATAAAGTACCACATCGTGTGAAAGCGCGCGCACCATTTGGCCGCGCCCGGGGATGGCATGTCAGGGAGAGCCGCGAATACAACATTCTTTCCGCTCGGCCTGAACCGGGACTCGAAGGTTCCTCTCGAACGCCAGCTCTACACACAGCTCCGCGACGCCATTCTGCGTGGCCAGGTACGCCCGGGATGGCGCATCCCTTCGACGCGAATTCTCGCGGGTGAACTGGAGTGCTCGCGCAATACCGTTGTCGGTGCGGTGGAGTTGCTTTTGGCGGAAGGCTACCTGGTGGGCAAGCAGGGCTCCGGCACCTTCGTTGCCCAGATGCTGCCCGATGAGCTTATCACCACGGGCACGCGGACCTCAGCGCCCCATCATGAGGATGATACGGTCCAACTGGAGCTGTCGAAGCGGGGCGAGACGATGGCCGGTTACGCCGAATTGCGCCCGCTGAAAAACCGCCCCTTCGATATTGGCGTGCCGGACATCGAATTCTTTCCCTTTCCGCTTTGGGGACGGCTGCTGGCCAAGGTCTGGCGTCATCCGCAAAAGGAACTGCTGTCCTATGGCGCTCCCGGCGGCTACTTGGGCCTCCGCCAGCAAATCACCGATTATCTCCGCCAGTCGCGGGGCGTGAGTTGCGAGCCCGGACAGGTTTTCGTGACATCCGGCGCGCAGCAGGCTTTCGATTTTCTGGGGCGAATGCTTCTCGATCCGGGCGATTCCGTTTGGGTCGAAGATCCGGGCTACATCGGCAGCCGGGGTGCATTGGCAAGTGCCGGCGCCAACATCGTGCCGGTGGAAGTCGATGATGAGGGCCTCAATATCCGGTCCGTCAGCCGCAACAGCGCAAGGATTCGCGCCGCGGTGGTGACGCCGTCTCATCAATTTCCACTCGGCGTCGTCATGAGCCTCCAGCGCCGGCTGGAACTTCTCAATTGGGCGGAGAAGGCGAATGCCTGGATCATCGAAGACGATTACGACAGCGAATACCGTTACTCCGGCCCGCCGTTGACATCGCTGCAGGGCCTCAGTGCGGGGCCGACGAACGGCAAGGGCCGGGTCATTTACGTGGGCTCGTTCTCCAAGGTTTTGTTCCCGGGCCTGCGGCTTGGTTACATGATATTGCCCTTGCAGATCGCTGATAAATTTTCACGTGGAAGGCGTGTGCTGGACAGTCAGTATCCCAGCACAGCTCAACCTGTTATCGCCGAATTTCTACGCGAGGGGCATTTCCTCACCCATGTGCGCCGGATGCGCAAGCTGTATGAGGGCCGTCAAAAGGTTTTGCGGGAGTCGGTCGAAGCCCACATGGGCGATCTCGTGGACATGCCTCCCCACGACGCGGGCATGCACCTCATTGCCTATTTCAAACCGAAACTCTGTCAAAGGATGGATGACAGGGAAGCAGCGCGGCGCGCCGTCGCCGCCGGAGTTTATCCAAGGCCGCTGTCGGAATTCTATGTCCGCAAATCACCCTCCCAATCGCTGCTTCTTGGATATTCCGGCATGAAAGACGCGCAGATACGAAAGGCGGTGACACAGCTTTCCGAGGCCTTACTCGAAAAGTAAGGCGAATGGCCCAACAACAATTGCGGCAAGTGGTTCTGGAAGCGGCAGGCGGCGGGTTCAAGTTGCCGCATCGCATAACTGGGAACCACATACGTGATCGACCTCTATACATGGCCCACTCCCAACGGAGATAAAGTTCTGCTCATGCTCGAGGAAGTAAAGCTTCCTTATCGTGTCGTGCCGATCGACATCATCGCCGGAAAACAATTCGAGCCTGAATACCTCAAGATCAGCCCCAACAACAAAGTGCCGGCCATTACGGATTCGGATGGCCCGGATAGAAAATCCATCTCTCTTTTCGAAAGCGGAGCCATCCTCATTTATCTGGCGGACAAGTCTGGCCAGTTGCTGCCCAGGGATGCACGGCAACGCTATGAAGTGCTGCAATGGCTGATGTTTCAGATGGGTGGCATCGGGCCAATGCTGGGCCAGGCCCATCATTTCGTGCGGTACGCTCCCGAGAAGATACCCTATGCCATTGAACGATACACCAAGGAGGCCAATCGTCTCTATGGCGTCATTGACCGGCGCCTCTCCACCAGCGCCTATCTAGGGGGTAATGAATTCACGATCGCCGACATCGCGGTCTATCCGTGGACGCGCACGCATCATTTTCAGGGAGTCGACCTCACGGAGTATCCTCACTTCAAACGTTGGTTCGACGAGTTGAGCGCGCGGCCGGCGGCCCAGCGCATTCTCGAAATTCTGGCCGAACATCGACAAATCCGCGCCTACACCGCTGAGGAATTCAAGGTGCTTTGGGGCGAGAAGCAATATCAGCGGCGCTAAAACTGTACCCTAGTTCTTTTTGACGTAACCCGGCAATCCCTTGATGCGCTCGATCCATGCGAGGATCGCCGGAAAATTCTTGAGGTCGACGCCGCCATCTCCGGCCGATTCAATATAGGGATAACAGGCGATGTCGGCGATCGTCCACTTCGGAGGAACAAGCCAGTCCTTGTCTTGAAGTTCGGTGTTGACGTACTCCAGCACCGCTTTTGTTCTTGCCTGAGCGGCATCCAGATCTCCCGTCTTAATTCCCAGCTTGATCATCCGCCCCATCGCCGGTCCATTGGCGATCTCATAGGCGGAATAACAAAGCCACTGAACGATCGCGGCCGCGGCGGAGGGATTGCCGTGGCCCGCCCTTTCCGCGCTGTAGGTCGAGGCGAGGTAGGAGAGGATGGCGTGGGAATCGCGCAAGACGGTGTTTCCGTCGACCAGCACGGGAACCTGGCCGAGCGGATTGATCTTGAGAAACTTCTCAGACCGTTGCTCATTGGCATCAAGGTCGACGGGTATGATCTCATGGGGCACGGCTGACAACGCCAGCATCAGCCGGGCCCTATAGCAGCTTCCCGAATAGGCGAAGTCGTAGAGTTTGGCGGTTGTCATGGTGGCGCCCTTTCATTTGAGGGTTACAGGTGTCTGTTGAGGTGGGTTTCGAGCCTCGCGAAGCCGAACAGGATGAGCTGGACGATCGACCAATAAATTGCTGCCGCCATCACCAACGGCGTGAAAGGGTCGAATGTCGCCGCGACTTTTGAATTGGCGACAGCCATGAGGTCGCTCACGGTGATCGCGCCGACAAGCGCTGTGGTCTTAGCCAGCAGAATGACTTCGTTCATGTACGGCGAAAGGCCCAGCCGCATGGCGGTTGGAATCACCACCAGGAAGAATCTTTGCGGACGGGTGAGCGCCAGCGCACAGGCTGCGTCATGCAGCCCGCTGGGCACGGTGCGAAACGCGCCGCGCAAAATCTCGGTCACGTAGCCCGCATGGTTGAATGTCAGCGCGATCACGGCGCAGTTGAAAGGCGAATCGAAAACGCGCCAGAGGAAGCTTTCTCGGACGATGCCGAGCGTGCCCATGCCGTTGTAGACGAGATAGAGCAGTATCAGCGCGGGCGCGCCCCGGAAAAACATGGTGAAGAGCCAAGCCCCGTTCGCCAACAGGGGGCGCGCCGACAATCGCGCGAGGGCAACGGGGACGGATATTGCCATGGCCAGAATCAGTATTGGCGGAATCATCAGGAGAGTCGTGACGGTCCCCTCGAGGATTTGCGGCAATATCCGCCAGGCGAGGGGAAGATCGAACTCCATTAGCGATCTCCGGCCCGGGCGTAGCCCCTGTTGATCCAGGCCTCGAGGTGCTTGGTGCCAAACATGGTGGCAGCGCTCAGCATAACGAAAACCATCGCCGCGAGGATAAAGAACAGGAAAGGCATCTTCGATACGGCGGCGGCAACTTCCGCCATACGGATCAAATCGGTTAGGCCGACAAGGGAGACGAGTGCCGTGTCCTTGAGCACCGTCATCCAGACGTTGACGATACCCGGAACCGACAGACGCCAAATTTGGGGAAGGATAACCAGGCGCCAGATGGTAAATCTCGACAGACCGAGGACCTGGGCCGCTTCCCATTGGCCGCGGGGAACGTTGATGGCCGCGCCACGCACGACTTCCGCTACATAGGCCGAATAAACAAAGGTGAGTGCTGCAAGTCCCGCCATGAACGGGCTGACATCAACGCGGAGATCGAATGATTTTTTGAGAAAGACCGGAGCATTGTAATAAATGAAAAAGACATAGAGGATCGTCGGTACGCCCATGGCGATCGAGGCGTAGCTCTTCCACAACCACCGCCGCAGCAAGTTCTGGCCCGTGGCGAATATTCCGATAGCGATGCCGAATGCCAGAGCCAGCGCCGAACTTAGCAGGGCCAGCCATAAAGTAACGGCAGTCCCGGCCAGCAGTTCATCGCCGTAGCCGAGATCGCCGAAACTGAGCAGTCCCACTGGACGCAGCCGTTAGAGCGTCCGGGCGGTTAGAGGCAGTTAGTCGGCTCTTCCGGCAGGAGCTGCTTTGAAACGTATTTCTTGCGTATGTTGCTGTAGGTACAGTCCGCGATCAGCGAGTCGAGCGCGGTGTTGATCTTGCCGATCAGCTCCATCTCGCCCTTCCGCACCGCCCAGCTCATGCCGACATTTTCGGCGACCGTCCAGAAATCCTGCTCACTGATCTTGAAATCCTTGCCGTCGGGTGTGTCGATCAGATGAATCGTATAGTTGATCTTGGGGCCGAACACGGCATCGACTCGTCCCGCAAGGAGATCGAGTTTTATTTGGTCGGGGTTTTCGTAGTAGGTGGGAATGGCGTCGGGCAGTTTGTCCTCGACATACCGCGCATGAGATGAACCTTTCTGCACCGCGATCTTCTTGCCCTTCAAGGCGGCATTGTCAAAGCCGCCGCTCCAGTCTTTCCGTACGACGAAACCTTCCGGATTCATGAGAATGGGCCGGCTGAATTCCGTTTTCTCCAGGCGCTCGGGAATCGGATTGAGCTGGGTCGCGACCACGTCGATCTTGTCGGCCAGAAGCGAAGGCAGCAGCGCCGAGAAATCCATGGCCTTGATTTCGCATTCGGCTGCCATCCGTTCGCACATGGCCCTGGCCAGCTCCGGCTCCAATCCGGAAAGGCTGCCGTCGGTGCCTAGAATGGAGAACGGCGGATAGGTGCCTTCGTTGCCGAGGACAAGCTTCTGAGACTGCGCGGCTGCGGGATGCAATGCGCTGCCCGCGAGCAACAGAACATAGAATGTGGTTCTCAAAAGAGTCGCCCTCATGTGTTCCTCCCCTATCAAGATAGGTCTGCCCAGTGGGCTTGGCCTATTCAAACCTCGCGACCGCTGTCACTGGAGTTTCTTGAAAATTAAGCTAGTCACGCGCCGCACAGTCATTAAAGGTCCACATCCCCAGCAACTATCGGGACCACTTTAGTGCGTGCGTTTTGGCAGGAAGCAAACGATTGACGCCGTCGTGCACCGTGCACTGACCGCCACGAGACGAGTAAGATGAACGCGAAACCTCGCGTTACCGCGCATCAATTTGTTGTGCAGATGCTAGTTCGCAGTCTCCAAAAAATGTTGATGTTGGTCTTAAGACGAGAGCGAAACGAATCGTCATCAATCTGGGTGATTAGGTCACCTCATAGGATTGATCATCATTGGCCCTCAGCTGTTCGGTTATTTTGCGATCTCTTACAATTTGGGTACTATTAAAGGTTATCAGACGCTTCGATCTCTGGTACTTCGTGTTTGTCGGTGCGGGAAGTAATTTCTTCCAATATCGGCATCATCAGCGCGAAAAGTTCCGCCTGAGATGATAAACTGCATTTCCCGTACAACTGCTTGCGGAAAACCTTCACAGTCTGTGGACTGATGCCAAGATGGAGGCCTATGGAGGGCGAAGAATGGCCTTGCAAAATAAGTAGCGTGACCTCCGCTTGCCGCTTGCTGAGTATCACCTTGTGACGGGATCTCATGGTCTCGATAAGGTTTTCGGTAATGGAAAGGTTGCGTGGCTTTGTCGATCGTGGGGTTACGGCTGCGAGCCAGTGGGCTTTTAGGAGTGCCATGATGACTGCCCTATGCTTCAGCAGCTCATTTTCGGCCCTTGTTGAAAACATCTGGCCCGACGATCTGTCCTTGCCCATCGAAATCGTGATTGTCGTTTCGTCGCCGATGGTCATCACCACCGAGATTTCGTCGGTAATTCCGATCCGTCCATAATACCACTTGTAGTACCGGCTTCTCCGGAACTGGTCGGGTGCGATGTCGAGCAACCGGTAAATGCCGGATTTTCCGCGTCTCAGATGAAAGTGATAAACCGGGTCCAGCAGATACGCCGCCGGCAGATAACGGCTTTCGAGATACCTGAAAACGTTCGGACCGAAAGTTTCTCTGTAGGCTATAGAGGGCCGCATGGCTCCTTGGAAAATGACCACGATGACATTGTCATAGAACAGGCATTTCCGCAGATATCTTGTGATGTATTTATAGAACCCGGCCTTTCCGATCGCACCTATAGCGCCGGCCAGGAGATCCAGTTCAAAATCAGCCATCAACCCATACCACCATAGGGGTATATACCCCTAACCTGAAGCATCCATAAGCTGTTCTGATGATTTAAGGGGTATGCGCCTGAAGATCAATGTTGGAGACCGTGTGTTGATAGCGCTTCTTTCCGCCAAACAACGCTGACGGCTATGAAACGAGCCGTCGACCACAGCGCAATGACTGTCGCCGGATACACGACGCCCTGGAGCGTGTCAGCAGGTTGTAAAGTCAGTCTTCACATCTCGTGTGGTGAGCCTCCCCAGGCTGTAACCCTTTGCCGCCTCGATAGTGACGCTCCGGAGTTGGCCGATTGGCGAATCGAGCCAACGGCGACGCCGCCCCGCCGTTACGAGTTTGACCAAGGGTCTTATCTTGCGGTGAGGAAGGAACAATTGAGAAAGGCTGGCCCCATTACGGGTCTTGGATTTGAACTGTTTCTGACCAAGAACGAAAGTTGGCGGACCATCTTCCAGTTCGGACAGATTAGTCTGTGTCTTCGCGGTTGTGCGCTTTTGCTTGAGGGTGAAGGTCGATCAATGGTTGTGGACGGCAAAGTGCCTCTCCGGACTTGGCTGACGATACTGCTGCGGAAAAAACAAGGCTCAACCAAGGTCTCCGTGCAATCTCATGACGCTCTAACACCGCATCACGTTTGGCAAAGCTTCGAGGAATTCGCGTGGAATGCATTGGACGGCGATCTGCTCCTGGGGACAAACAGCGATCTCGATCACCCAACTCTGAACGCAAAATTTTCTGCCGTTAATATTGAAACAGAAAGCGGGCCTATCGCCTGGCGATTTCCCGCGCTTTTGGAAACGGGTCCAATATTGTCAACGGGTGGAAACGTTTCCCTGAAACTGGAAGTGATCAATCAACCGGCCTTCTGCATGACATCGGTTCGTTGGGATGGTTCAAGTTTTGACCCAAAACTCGTGCCTTCGCACTATGATGCTGTCCATTGTCACGACGACGATATGGGGGCGCTTGATTGGCCGGCCTCTTACCAAATAATCATTCCAGCCAACGCGCGCCCCGGTGTCTATGCGTTTCAAGTGGAATGCCACGGTGCGGTTGAGCGCATTGTTTTCTTTATCTCGTCAAGCAAGCCGCAATCACGCCTCATATTCGTCGTCCCGACGGCTACTTATCTCGCCTATGCCGACGAGTTCCTGCCCCGGCATCTCTACGAGTGGAAATGCGATGATCGTGGACATCGCTTTATCGTCGATAACAACCTCAAGTCGCTCTACGACTACCACAGCGATCTGAGCGGGTTTTCCATTTGCTCATACAAGAAACCGAAGGTGACATTGCGCGACGACTATCGGTATCCGCTCTGTGGCTGTCCGCACAATCTGCCGGTCGATCTCCATTTCCTGAGGTTCTGTCATAACCACGGAATAGAGCTCGATTTGATTACCGATCACGATTTGCATGAGCGCGGCCTCGAACTGCTACGCGGTTACCGAAGCGTGATCACCGGTAGCCATCCCGAGTATTTGTCGGTCGAGATGGAAAGCGCCTATCGCCAATTCGCGGCCGGCGGTGGCAGCATCGCGTATCTCGGCGGCAACGGATTTGCCTCGACCGTCGCCTTCAAGGGCGACCTTATGGAACTGCGCCGTTCGCCGCTGGAATCTGTCCGCACCTGGGACGGGGTTGTAGGGGAGCAGGCGTTGTCCATAACCAATGAGCCGGGTGGCCATTTACGTTCGCGTGAGCGCGGTGAGTTTTCGCTCGTGGGCGGAGCGATTTCGCTAATGGGTTTTGAAAGCGCGCGGCCCTTCACCAGAACCGCTGCGAGTTTCGATCCAGAACTTGCCTGGCTTTTCGAAGGCGTGGAGAACGATACCTTCGGTGATGAAGGCATCGTTCTGGGCGGCGCAGCCGGATACGAAGTGGATGCGACAAGTCCGCATCTGGGCACGTCGCCCGATACAATCGTTCTGGCCCGAGCGAACGGATTTTCCGAAAGCATGGTTGACGACCCGGCGCGCTGGTACGAGCGTGGCGATGGGGAACGTGCCAGCCGTCGCTGTGCGGAAATGACGATTCGCCATCTTGCCAGCGGAAGTCTGATCTTCTCGGCCAGCTCTGTCGCCTGGTGCGGAGCACTCCCCACCGGCCAACACATGAACGATGTCGGCAAGATCACATTGAATTTACTGAACCATATCTCAACTCCAGGGAGAGCCGAAGCCGTTCCAGCCCGGAACGGGTGATCTAAACTGAAAGGGAGAAACGGAAATGCTCAAGAAACTGGGAATTGCGCTCGTTTTGATTACTGCTTTAGTGGCAGCGACGAGTATCGCCACCGCGGAGACCGTCAAGCTGGGCCTTCAGCCCTGGCTCGGCTATGGACCGTTGTGGGTTGCCGATCAGAAAGGCTTCTTCAAGAAGCATAATATTGACGTCGAGTTAACGACCTTCAACTGGGATCAGGACATGACCGCGGCACTCGCCAGCGGCAATCTCCATGTCATTGCCGGCGCCACCAACGGCATGATCTCCAACTTTAATCAAGGCGTCGATCAGAAAGGGTTTCTGGTCATGGACCTCTCCTTCGAGGCCGATGCGATCATCGCAAAAAGCGAGATCGCTACCGTCGCCGACTTGAAGGGAAAAAAAGTTGCGTTCGAAAGCGGCTCTACCAGCGATCTGCTCATCAACTACGCCCTGAAAGAACACAGCATGACGATAGCTGACATCGAACACGTGCCCATGGGTGCGTCAGAAGCAGGTCTTGCTCTCATCGCGGGACGTGTCGACGCGGCCGTCACCTACGAGCCCTACATTTCAACCGCCTTGACTCGGGGCAAGGACTATCGCGTGCTCTACACCGCCGCGGAAAAACCCGGTCTGATCAGCGATATGCTGACCGGATCATCGACGTGGATCAAATCCCATCCAGCTGAAGTTCAAGGACTCATCCGCGCCTGGGACGACGCCATTAACTTCATCCGCGCGAATCCGGAGGAAGGTAGCGCGTTGATCGCCAAGGCTGTTGGCAGTCCGATGGAAGAGTTCACGCCGGCCTTCAAGGGTATCAGGCTCTACAACGTGGCGGAGAACGTCGAATTCCTGAAGGGCGAGTTCCAGGCGACGATTCTGGAGATTGGCGAAATCATGCAAGAGACCAAACCGGCGGAGATCAAGAAGGTACCGACTGCCAACGATCTCCTGATGCTTGACAATCTTTACGCTGTCGCAAAATAGCAATGATGCGTGACGCGCCTTCGGGGTGCGTCACGCATAAAACGCGGAAAATATTTCGACTCAATTGAAGACTACTGTTCGCGGAGAACGGAAATGCTCAAGAAAATGGGATTTGCCCTGGCGCTGATCGTTGCCGTGGCGGCCGCGACGAGCGCGGTTACCGCAGAGACCGTCAAACTAGGCCTCCAACCCTGGCTCGGCTATGGTCCGTTGTGGGTTGCCGAACAGAAAGGCTTTTTCAAAAAGCACAATGTCGACGTCGAGCTGACCACCTTCAACTGGGATAATGATATGACCGCGGCGTTGGCCAGCGGCAATCTGCATGTGATCGCCGCCGCCACCAACAGCATGATTTCTAACTTCAATAAAGGCGTCGACCAAAAGGGTTTTCTGGTGTTGGACGTCTCTTTCGAAGCCGACGCGATCATAGTTGGAAGCGGGATTAGTACCATCGCCGACCTGAAAGGAAAAAAAGTCGCATTTGAAAGCGGCTCCACCAGCGACTTGTTAATGAACTATGCGCTAAAAGAGAACTCAATGACCATGGCTGACATCGAACACGTTCCCATGGGCGCTTCGGAAGCGGGCCTTGCACTTATCGCGGGGCGCGTCGACGCCGCGGTCACTTACGAACCCTATATTTCCACTGCCCTGACTCAAGGCAGCGGATACGCCGCGATTTATACCGCCGCAAAAAAGCCTGGACTTATTAGCGATATGCTCACCGCCTCGTCGCAATGGATTAAAGCCCATCCGACGGATGTAGAGGGGGTCATCCGCGCTTGGGACGATGCGGTTAACTTCATTCGCGACAACCCCGCAGAAGGAAGCACGATGATCGCCAAGGCTGTGGGCAGCCCGATGGAAGAGTTCAAGCCGGCGTTCGAGGGCGTCCGGCTATTTAATGTATTCGAAAATGTAAGGTTCCTGAGGGGGACATTCCAGGCCACGATGCTTGAGATTGGTGAAATCATGCACGAGACCAATCCAGCGGAGATTAAAAAGATACCAACCGCTGATGACTTACTGATCCTCGACCGTCTCCATGCCGTGATAAAATAACAATGATGCGTGCCACGCTCTTCCGGGGCGCGTCGCGCTCACCTTTTCGGTTACGGAAAATACTTTGACCCAACCAAAGATTACCGTTCGCGAACGGCGGAGGAAAAGCAGGGGACTATTTCGCCTGCGCCAGGAAATCCCGGGCTCGATATTCTCGGCAATGGGATTTGCCGTACCGGCGGTTCTGCTTCTCTTGTGGTGGCTTGTCACCCACTTTGGTTGGGTCGTTCCGCTTTTCCTGCCAAGTCCAGAGGACGTCATTCTGGAAGGCTGGCGCCAACTTACGGAAGGGGTGCTGATCGCCGATGCATCGGTCAGCATTTACCGGATTGTAGTCGGGTGGCTCTCGGCCACGGTCGTCGCAGTCCCAATCGGAATTCTCATGGGTAATTATCGGATTGTGGAAGGTTCCCTCGAACCGCTGATTTCCACCGTGCGATATATGCCGATCGTTGCATTAATACCGTTATCCATTCTTTGGGCTGGCATCGGGGACACCCAAAAGATTCTGATCCTTTTTCTTGGCACTTTCTTTCAGCAAGCGCTGATGATTATGGACAATGTAAAGAACATAGATATGAATTTGATCCGTGCCGGTCAGACGCTCGGCTTCAGCAACAATGAAATTCTGCGCCGCATCATACTTCCGGCAGCTCTTCCGGGCATATGGGACACGTTGCGTATCACGCTGGGTTGGACCTGGACATATCTGGTTGTCGCTGAACTCGTGGCTGCGAACGAAGGCCTAGGGCGGCGTATCATGGATGCGCAACGCTATCTGGCGACCGACACGATCCTGTTCGGAACGCTCTTCATCGGCATTCTTGGTCTCCTCACCGACTATTTCTTCAAGAAGGCGGGTCAGAGGCTGTTCCGCTGGAACATTCAGACGCGTTGAGCAAGCCGATGAACAAAAACGAACCTCAGGCCAGAATCTCCATCGATCGGGTTGGAAGGGCTTTTCGCGTCGGCGGCAAGGACTTTACTGCAATCGAACAGATTGATCTGGAGGTTTACGAAAATGAGTTTGTCTCCATCGTCGGCACGTCGGGTTGCGGAAAATCGACCTTGCTCAATATGGTTGGAGGGCTTGATGAGCCGAGCTATGGCGAGATCAGGATCGACGGCCTGCCCGTCACCGGACCGGGCCGGAACAGGGGCTTCATCTTCCAGTCCTACAGTCTGTTTGATTGGATGACAGTCGAGGGAAATATCCGGTTCGCATTGGAAAAAAGCAAAATTTCAACCACCGAAAAAGTTGACCTGGTTGCCCAATTTGTTCACGCGGTGGGACTTTCGGGATTTGAAAAAGCCTATCCGAACCAACTGTCCGGCGGAATGAAGCAGCGCGTGGCGATTGCACGCGCCCTTGTCTACAAACCATCCATACTGTTGATGGATGAGCCCTTCGGCGCCCTCGACGCGCAAACGCGCGGCATGATGCAGGAACTTCTCCTGAAGATCTGGGAGAGCCATAAGGTCACGGTTATTTTTGTGACGCATGACGTGGACGAGGCGATTTTTCTCGCCGACCGCGTGGTGGTTCTGGCAAGCAGGCCGGGTCTGGTAAAAAAGGACATATCTATCGACCTCCCGCGGCCCCGTTCCTACGAAATCCTGACGGACGCGAAGTTCACTGCCTACAAACGTGAGATTCTTTCGGATATTCGCGAGGAAACCCTCAAGGTCATGGCGATGGAGCACGTCTGACAGTGACTGATCATTGATCGAACAACAATTCACGATGATGAAGAGAGAAGAGATGTCGGAACGAGTCGCCTGGCATGAACTGTCGAAGCTTTCTGAGCAGGAGCGTTTCGCGCTCCTGATCCGAACAGAAGACGATCTCAGTTATTTTCTTGAAAGAGTGGCGCCCATCGTCGAAGCGGTGCGGACCGATGGAGACGTTGCCCTCGCTCGGTTCGCGCGTGAATTCGATAAGGCCGAGATTGAACCCCACCAAATTGCCGTAACCAAGGCGGAATTCGCGGAGGCATTCGCTGCCCTCGAGCCTGAGATGATCGAAACGCTTGAATATTCCGCTGACAATATAAGGCGGTTCCATGAGGAACAGCGCCCCGGCGAGATGTGGATGAAGGAAATACGGCCGGGCGTTCTCGTCGGAGAGCGGTTCACGCCGGTCGACAGCGTGGCGCTCTATTCTCCCCGCGGCAAAGGTTCTTTTCCGTCGATGACTCTCATGACGTCGATCCCAGCCGTTGTCGCCGGTGTTCGGCTGCCTATCATCCTCACACCGCCAGGGCCTGACGGAAAAGTGGATGCGGCAACACTTGTTGCAGCCAAGCTTGCCGGGGTTGAGCGGGTTTATAAGGTGGGCGGCGGCCAAGCCGTGGCGGCGGCGGCATTCGGGACGAAATCAATTCCGCAGTGCTGCAAGATCGAGGGACCCGGTAGTCCGTGGTTCATCGCGGCCAAACGTCTTCTTCAAGGTAAGATATCCTCGCGCCTCCCGGCTGGGCCGAGCGAAAGCATTTTGCTGGCGGACGAGACAGCGAGCCCCTGCATCGCTGCCCTTGATCTGCTTATCGAATCCGAACATGGATCAGACAGCTCAGTGTTTCTGGTTACCTGGTCGCGGCCTGTGGCGGAAGCAATACGCGCTGCGGTGCCGGCGCACTGGGCCAGGATGGGAACCCAGCGGGTGAATTATTCGACAGCGGTATTGGGAGGGACGAAGGGCGGTATCGTTCTTGCTGACTCTCCACAGCAGGCTTACGACTTCATCAACGACTATGCTCCCGAGCACCTTCAAATTTTGTCGAAATCCCCCTTCGAGCACCTCTCACGTATACGAAACGCTTCTGAGATTCTCCTCGGGGAATATACACCGAGTTCGATAGCAAATTACATGATGGGCCCTAATGCTGTACTTCCGACATCCGGAGCAGCCCGTGCGCATTCTCCATTGGGGGTTCACGATTTTTTGAAAAGTACGTCGATTGGTCATATGACCCTGAATGGATACTCCGAGATGGCTCCGCATACATACCGCTTCGCAAAATATGAAGGGTTTGATGCTCATGCAAACTCGGTTTCCTCTCTTCGGTACTTGGGGCGGGTCCTTGATTGACTTAAGCTGCGAGGCAGAAGGCGAGACTGTTCGGAGCTTGGGAAATCTGTTGCGGCACGATTTACGGATCGTACCAATTGAGCCGAGCCAGCGCTGCCGGTCTTGACTTAGGGAGCCAGTTCCAAAAATAGGTCTTGTGTTTTTCCAGGCGCGCGAAGCCGCGTCTGTATAATGGCAAAAATTTGGAAAAAATGGAAATTTCCCTGCTATTTTAGTCTTGTAAACAATATAAAGATATGTTTATGTGGATTACATTCTCTAGTCGAAAGCACATTATGACGACATTCGAAGATATTTCCCGGATCAGGGTTTCCTTTGAATTTTTTCCACCGAAGCTGGGGGAAGCCGAACAAATATTCTGGCGCACCATAGCGAGACTCGAAACCGTTCAACCGGATTTTGTATCTGTCACCTACGGCGCAGGCGGCACGACACGGGAACGGACGCTCGAGACCCTCGTGCGCCTCGTAAGCAAAACCGCGCTTAGGCCAGCAGGCCACCTTACTTGTGTTGACGCCAGCAAAGAACAGGTGAACACCGTCATCGGCGACTATCAACAAGCTGGAATCAGGCACATTGTGGCGTTGCGCGGCGATCCACCGGGAGGAGTGGACCAGAAATTTGTGCCTCACCCGCAGGGGTATCGGAACGCCGCGGATTTGGTGCGTGCTATTCGCGATATTGGCGATTTTGAAGTTTCAGTGGCCGCCTATCCGGAGCGTCACCCAGAGTCTGTTTCGATCGAGGAAGATTTGGCATTTATGGCGGACAAGGCCGACCATGGCGCAACGCGCGCCATCTCGCAGTTCTTCTTTCACAACGCTTTCTTTCTGAGGCTGAGAGACCGCGTTTTTGCGCGCGGCATCGGCATTGATCTCGTGCCCGGCATTCTGCCAATCACGTCTTTCGCCAAGGTGGCCGAATTCGCGGCAAAATGCGGCGCTCACATTCCGCCGGCCTTAGCCAGGCGCTTCGAGGGTCTCGACAACGAACCCGAAACACGCAACCTCGTGGCCGCCGCGATCGCAGCTGAACAGGTGGCTGCACTGCGGCGGGAGGGCGTGAAACATTTTCATTTTTATACGCTCAATCGAGCCGACATCGTCTACGCAATTTGCCGCGCGCTCGACCTGAGCAGCGGCAAAGAACAGGCCGCTTGAAGATAAATGCCTTACCCTGCAGGTGCAGCGCTGGTCCTTGAAGTGGCTTGGCCGAGTAGTTGAATAAGGGATGGACCGATATCGCTACCCTGAGCGGAGACGAATTGACGGAGCAGGCGAGCTTGCACTCGTATGCAACTCGGCCAGCTCTATGGAAGCGCGGTTTCGAAGTTATTCTAGTGGAACAAAATTGCACTAGTGGAACAAATTGCACACAAATCTGGCCGCCATGCGGGGCGGTGCCAGCGATACCGATTCCTATCTGGCCGATTGGCGCCGCGCCGAACCCGTTGCGGTGGGTGACGATCTGGCTTTGGAAGTTGAGAAGGCCAAGACCGATATCGAAGCCTCCTATGACAAAGAAAGACTGAAAGCCCTCATCGCCGCCGGCGGGAAAGCCCTCTGATCCATGACGCATACGCTCGTTGCCTCCGCCACCCGCCAGCACATCATCGGCTTCGACCGCCCCTTCACCGTGATCGGCGAGCGCATCAATCCAACCGGCCGCAAGAAACTTGCCGCCGAAATACAGGCCGGGAACTTCGAGACGGTCACCAAGGACGCTCTCGCTCAGGTGGCGGCGGGCGCACACATCCTCGACGTCAATGCCGGCGTCACAGCCGTCAACCCCAATGAGACCGAGCCGCCATTGCTGCGCCAGACCATCGAAATCGTGCAGTCCCTTGTCGACACACCGCTCTGCCTCGACAGTTCAGTGTCGTCCGCCCTCAAGGTGGGACTTGAGACCGCCAAGGGGCGGCCGCTCGTCAATTCTGTAACAGGCGAAGAAGAGAAGCTTGAAGCCATCCTGCCCCTCATCGCCAAATATAATGTGGCAGTCGTCGCCATCTCCAATGACGAGACCGGCATTTCGGAAGACCCGGATGTGCGCTTCGCGGTGGCCAAGAAGATCGTCGAGCGCGCCGCCGATTTCGGCATCAAACCAAACGACATCGTGGTCGATCCGCTGGTGATGCCCATCGGCGCTATGGGTACCGCGGGTCAGCAGGTGTTCAAGCTCGTGAGGCGCCTGCGCGAGGAGCTCAAGGTCAACACCACCTGCGGCGCGTCCAACATTTCCTTCGGCATGCCTAACCGGCGCGCCCTCACCGGCTATTTCCTCGCCATGGCGGCGAGCCACGGCATGACGTCGGCCATCATGAACCCGCTGCACGATGAAGACATGCACGCCATCTTCGGCGCCAACGTGCTGAACGGCACCGACAAGCACTGCAAATTCTGGACGAACAAATTCCGTGAAATGACCGCTGGCCCCTCCGCCGCCGCGCAGGCGGCGGGCGAGGTGTCCTCCAACGCCGAGATCGAAGCCCGCCGCAAGGCGCGGGAAGAGAGGAGGCGGAGAGATTAAAAAAAATCCTCCTGCTGAGATGCGAGCACAAATCGGATTGCCCGACCAAGACTGATGTTACATTGAGAGGCGAGAAAGCGAATCCAGCCATCTATTTCAGGTAAACCCGGATACCCCCTTGGGGTTACTGCTTAAGTGAGTTGATCCCGCTCATAATTAGTTGGACCCGGAAGTCAGGGGTGGAGGCAAGTTCATTTGTAGAGAGGCTTTTTAGAGATCCCTCGGGTCGGCTGGCAGGAAGGTCAGGACAATATAATGAACACAAGAACCACAACCCGATTTCACAAATCCAGCGTCCTCCCAGCTGGACGGCACGGCGTGGCGGCGCGAGACGTTCCCGGCAGGTGCCCAACTAGACCCAGCGCAGAGTGGCGCTGGGTCTTTTTTATTCACTGGTGAAACGTGAGAGGGATGCCCGCTGGCCACGATCCACCCGGTATCTATCCGGCTGATGAAATGATGCTTACTGCAACGGCGAAGAAGGATCGCGCATTGCGATAGCAGCAAAACGCTAGCCCTAAGACAAAGGGAGGGCGCCCCTGAGACGAGGACCGGATGGATCGTATTTTCCGGGTGTTTGTAGACTCACTTCGTAGTAACGCTGATCTCCCAGCGCTTAAGACCGCGATGACTGACATCGTTTCCGCTCTCGATCTCGGCGTCTTCGCATATCTATTCGAGGACCACCAGTTCGATGCGGGAGTGAAGCTTATTTCTAATTATCCCATCGCGTGGACGTCTCACTACCTGGCGAATGGCTATCAGGAAATCGATCCGGTCATAGATAAATCAAGAAAAACCAGCGAGCCCTTTCAATGGGGATACCGACATTGGTCTCCCCAGCTTCACGGTCCCCAAATTCATTTGCTCGAAGAGGCTGCCGGATTTGGTATTCAATGCGGTTTTACCGTTCCGGTTCGCGACTCACTTACTCGGATCGCTGCGATTACTTTCGCTGCCGTCGATTCCGATGCAAAATTCGCACGTTGCGTTGAGAAGCATGGTTCGCTTCTTCAACTTCTGGCCATCTTGTTCCACTCACGGGCGCGATTGAGTCTGGAACCCGAACGATCCGTCTCTGGCGTTATATTGTCACCGCGGGAATACGAGTGTCTCGAATGGGCAGCCAAAGGTAAATCGGCCTGGGCCATCGGCCGCATATTAAACATTTCCCGCCGAACTGCCGCCTTTCATCTCGATAATGCAAAATCCAAGCTGGGCGTCAGAACAATTTCGCAGGCCGTCGCACTATTAGCTGTTTCCATGCAATTCACCCGTTAAGCCTTTTATTTCTTGTCACGCCCTTCCTACCAAAAGGCTGCACTTCGGCGTCAACCTGTGCAACTCCCCAGCATGTTCTGATCCACTGAATCCCGTTTTCTCAACAAGCATGACTTGTAGGGAGAAAACCATGATGCAGTTGATCGCACCGAGGCACTACGCCGAGTTCTCAAGTGCCATAGCTGAGATGCACCGCCTGCGCTTTCGTATATTCAAGGAGAGGCTTGGTTGGGAGGTCCATGTCGAAAACAGCATGGAGCATGACAGGTTCGACGCACTGGAACCCGTGTATCTCCTGTACAGAAGCAATGACGATCGAATCCAAGGCTGCGTCCGCCTCCTGCCATCCACTGGCCCCACTATGCTGCGTGATGTTTTTCCGCAACTGCTTGATGGGAACTCGTGCCCTGCAGACCCTCGAATCTGGGAGAGCAGCCGCTTTGCGCTTGAGCCATCGCCGGCGCTGCCGCGATCCGAAAGCGGACTGGCAAACGCTACCTGTGAACTTTTCGCGGGCATGATCGAATTCGGACTGTCCCGTTCCCTGGCCGGGATCATGACTGTCACAGATGTGCGCATGGAACGGATTTTGCGTCGAGCGAACTGGCCTCTTGAGCGTTTGGGGAATACCAGAATGATCGGCACGACCGAGACTGTGGCCGGAATCTTGAACGTCTCGTTGGATACCCTGGCGCGAGTCAAAATGGCCTGCGGCATTGAAGGGCGAGTACTGTGGGCGCCCATTCCGCTCGCCGCGGCATGACCGGTGTGGGGCCGACCTGAATTCCATTGTGGCGAGCGCGATCCATGACCCGTGGCTCTGGTCGTAGTTTGAGCAAATCGAGCGAGCCCCTTCGGCAGATCAGCTGGTTGGAAGCGGCGAATTATGAGTTCACGCCTCGTCTCACACGCCAAGGCTGGGCATGGGAGTTTTTGCGGCGGAACAAGAACTATGCGGCGGATTGGGCATTCACCCGGAATGAAACGGTGGCAGCAAGTCAGGATAATAGGTTTGGCAGGTTCATTCTGGATGCCGGCGCCTCTCGGATGCAGCGGTGGGGGTTGATTTTTCGGCGACGCGCCGGAGAAGAAAGCCGATGACGCTGAAATCTTCTGGGATCCAGAAATCTGTCCACATGTGTTTCATGTGAGGGCATTTTGCGCTGGATCAGTACCCCATTCCCCGGTCTATCGGCTTTTGGAACACCGCTACCTTTCCCAGAGTGTTCGGACTGTGGATGGAACTCAGCATCTGCTCTTCCGGGAATCCACGCAGATTCTTCAGATCCATGCTCGTGGAGCTGATTTGGCAGAGCCTGTCCATTTACTAGCGGAGGCAGTGCTGTTTCCAGACATACTAAAGCATCAGCTACGCGCACTTGAATGCTTCAACTTCCTCATTGCGGGCGGAACATTGGGGCGAAAGCAGTTCATCCCCGATCCTCGATCACAAAGGCTTTGCACCGCCCTGCGGGTGCTGGATGGCCGCCTGGCGGGGGCGTCCTATCGCAACATTGCCGTCGCCTTGTTCGGTCCGGATCGCGTCAACGATGATTGGAACGCACCAGGCGATCATCTCAAGAATCGTATTCGACGGGCAGCGCGCCTTGGAACTTCATTCATGGAGGGAGGATACCGAACTCTCCTAATTTGAGTCGGAACAAACCATTTCTTCGGTGTTGTCCCCGGATATCCGCCAGCGCTTCAGGCGTCAGATTTCCAGTAAGAGTTTGTGGCTCCTCTGGGCCAGCCAACGGGCGCGCCCGAGATGACTGCGGAGTGTTCTGCGGGCCCGCTCGGGTTCGCGCGTGGAGTCGATTTCGAGAACGTTGCGGGATATCTCCTCATCACTCTGGCCCTCGCCTGCGGCATAGAGGAGGGAGAGATAAGTCGCGAAATGGCTCCGGTCGTAGTCCGTGATGTGGTCAGGCGATGGTGCTTCGTCGGCGATTGTGGGAGTACGTTGTGGTTGGGACATGAATGCGTTTTTCAACTTTCTGGATTTTGATTGGCAAGCAGTGTGGCCATCGTCGAGTCATTGCAGGTTTGTTGAGTATACTCCGTGGTGAAATGCTCATCAAGCGGGTGACCTCCCATGAATGGACGTACGAGAGGATTTCGCTCGCAACTTGCGGAAGTTTCGGAGGCAGAAGGGCCTGTCCCAAGAAGCCTTGGCTCACGATGCCGGTGTCGACCGGACATATATCAGCGCACTTGAGCGTTGTGTCTATAGCGCCAGCATCACCATGGTTGAAAAGCTTGCCATGGTGCTCGGCGTGCAACCAGCTGACTTGCTTCAGCGCCCTTCAAAGTCGGGTCGAGCAAGGTAAAACCAACTTGATTCGATAGCCGGTGGAGAGCGCCGATTCGCCAAACTACCTGTGTCGATCAAAGCTATTGCGCCCCGCGTACCCGCGGCCGGGCTGTCGTGAACGGAGCCGGCTGGCGCCGTCTCCGCCCTGCGGGCTTCCATCCCTGGCGCTTGCGGGCCGCTGGCCCGCGCATAGTCGCCGCCTGACGGCGGCGGCTTTGTTTGACCGTTCCCGGATCGCGGGGTGGGCGGCCGCTCCCTTTTAGGCCGGACTTGTCCCGCCGCAACCGCGCCCGCTCAGAACTCAAGGTTCGACTGGGTTCCCTCCGATCAATCGCTTTCGCGCGGCCCTCCACTGATGAGATGGGACGGCGAGTTCAGCTGCTACCTATAATGTAGCTGCCTCGCCTAACCATTTAATTGAGGAGGAAGCCATGCAAGTCACAACCATCGGACTGGATATCGCCAAGCTTGTGTTTCAAGTCCACGGAATCGATGCGGGCGGCAAGGCTGTGCTGCGGAAGCGGATCGTGCGCGGCCAGGTCATTGCGTTCTTTTCAAGCCTGTCGCCATGCCTGATCGGGATTGAAGCATGCGCAACCGCGCACTACTGGGCGCGCCAACTGAAGGCTCTCGGCCATGAGGTGCGATTGATGCCTGCCCATTATGTGAAGCCCTATGTCAAGCGGGCAAAGAACGATGCTGCGGACGCGGAAGCCATATGCGAGGCGGTGACGCGGCCCACCATGCGGTTTGTTCCGCCAAAATCGGAGGAAGCGCAGGCAATCGTCTTGATGCACCGACTACGCTCACAGTTTGTGGCCCAGCGCACCGCCTTGCTCAATGCATTGCGAGCAGGATTTGCCGAGTTTGGGATCATTGCCGCGCAGGGACTTAAGGGAGCAACGGAGATTCTGACCTTGGCCAAGACCAGCGATCAGCGCTTGCCCGAAGTCATTCGGGTCACCTACCGCATGCTGGCGGATGCCATTGCGGCCGTGGAAGAGCGCATCAAGACATTTGAACGGCAGATCGCTGCAAACACAAAGTTTGATGACACATGCAAGCGGCTGAGCACCATTCCAGGCATTGGGCCCGTCGCTTCAACGACGATTGTCGCTTTGGTGGGGGACGCTTCCCGGTTCGACACGGGCAGGGACTTTGCCGCCTGGGTTGGCCTGGTTCCCCGGCAAAATTCGAGCGGAGGCAAGCAGCGCCTCGGGCGCATCACCAAGGCTGGTGATCAGACCCTCCGAACACTCTTTGTGTTGGGTGCTTTC
>Ga0187892_10003888_pt1 | contig 26311 bp, 19 predicted proteins | sample MA1701073metaG_FD_139345 | JGI IMG/M metagenome (GOLD analysis project Ga0187892, IMG submission 139345) | Bio-ooze microbial communities from a basaltic lava cave in the Kipuka Kanohina Cave System on the Island of Hawaii, USA - MA170107-3 metaG ... | reverse complement strand
GGAGAGCAGGAGCTTGTCGGTGGGCGAGTCCAGGACGCGCTCGCGGTCCTCCATGTAGTCGAACACGCGAACGCCGGCGACGATGATCTGCTTCAGCAGATACGTCGTCTCGATCTGCTCGCGCCCGAGACGGTCGACGTTGCTCATGATGAGCGCGTGGAACGGCGGGCGCGGCTTCAGGCTCCCCATCAGGGCCATGAGCCCGGGCCGTCGCTCGAACTCGGCGCCGCTGATCCCGTCGTCCGCGAAGATGTACTTGGACAGGACGGTCCAGCCTTTCTTCACAGCGTAGGCCTTCGCGCGCTCGACCTGGCGGGCGACGGACTTCTCCTCGTCGGCCACCCCGCTTTGGTCGGTCGACTTCCGCGCGTAGAGCGCAGCGATCATCGCGCCATGGTTCCTCTTACCGCTTCACCGGAGGAGATCGGCAAGGCTCAGCCTGAAGGCGCGAGCGAGCCGCTCGAGCATCTCGAACGATGGGCGGCGGTTGCCCGCCTCGAGCCGCGCGATCGTGTTCCGGGCGACGCCGGCCTTGTCGGCGAGCGCTTGCTGGGTCCAGCGCCGCTGCAGGCGGCGTCGCTTGAGGGTGTCTCCCCACCGGGTGGGCACATGCTCTGATACCCGTCCGGTAGCGGCGTGTCAACCGGGATCTCCGGGCTTGCCGTGGGGGGCGGCTCGGGATAGCGCCGGTAGTCGGCCACGAGCGCCGCCGCAAGCAGTCGAGCCAGGCGGCGATCGAGATCGGTCAGGCGCGATAGAGGCTCGGCGCGGCGTGCTGTCATCGATAAGCCGAGTCGGCCAGCGAGAGTGCCGGGCTCTGTCTTTCCGCATACCGCGCGATCGCCTGCTCGGCCTCCGGGGCGATCTCGTCGCCGAGCCAGTAGACGGGCACCACCGGATCCTGGTGCCGATAGAAATAGGGCGAGTTCGGGCCGTCGTGCGGATAGATCACCCGGCCCCCGGCGACCTCGTGCAAGTGCACGCCGGCCGTCGCGAACGCCCGGAGGAACCGCCGCTTGATGAGGGCCAGGCCCGCGCAGAGGCCGTGCCCCTGGGAGTACAGCGAGACGGCCTGGATGAGGCCGAGCGGCGTCAGCAGGCTACCGAGCCCGATGCCGTCGGATCGCTCGGACACCATCCGACTCACTTCTCCGTACTGATGCACGGGGATCGCGCGGAGGGCCTCGGGTAGGTCGAACTCGAAGACGTGCTCGATGGGAAACTTGAAGCGAGGATCCGCCTGCCCCGGAATGAACCGGGCGCTCCCGATCAAGACGCCGGAGGTCGCGCCGCCGGTCAGGGTGGCCACGAAGTAGATCGCGCCGTCGTCGTATTCGTCGCGATCGGCTGTGACCCCAGGCCGGTAGTAGCCCCGGCGCTGATAGACGCGGAAGCGCTGGGCCACAACCGCGGCGCGCTCGGCTTCCGTCGTGGCGACGCCGAAGTCGATCTGCCGGCCCGCGGTCCGGACGCGTGTGAGCACCTGCATCTCGCCGCGCTGCTGATTGCAAGGACGCGACCGCCGCCAGATTCACGGAACTCCGCGGGAACACGGCGATCTCGAAGACGCGCGCGATCGCACAGCCTCGGGGAAAGCGCAACAAACGACAACGAAAACGACAACCCTCCCGCGCGTCGCCTGAACTCATCGGCCGCAACGGATTCGCCCGCCGTCGCGCGCGGTTCCGCGGCGCGCGGAGATCGCTGAGGCCCCGGGGAAAGCGCAACGAAACGACACGAAAGGACAACCCCGGCGCGAGCGCCATCTGGCTGACCGTCGGCCGCGGATTCATTCGGCAGCACGCGGGGTTCCACGACGCCGCGGATGCGGAAGGGCCTTGCCGAACGCGCCGGAAAGCGCAACGAAACGACACGATAAGCGGTGGCGGGAACGGAGCTGCGCGACCAGGTCGCCGTCGCAGTGCGCGGCGTTTCGCCCGATCCATCCGCCATTTCACGGTGTTCGCGATGCCCCGCGCCATGCCCGGCCGGTCTGGCACCTCTTTCGCTCTTCCCGGGACGCGACGTGATCGACGCCGCCACGAGCGTCAACGGAAGGAGACAGCGCCATGAAGGTCGTCCACGGCTCGCTCAAGAACCTCCTCCAGGAGGTCAAGGACAAGAAGGGCGACGCCGTGCGGGTCGCGGCGTTCATGCAGTCGGACGTCGTCTCGAACGGGCTCCCGCGCTACACGGCCTGGGTCGTCGTGACGGCGCTTCTCGACTGGGACCTCTGGACGGAGTGGCGCCTGCTGGTCGGGCGCGGCCACGCGGAGGTGACGGAGCGGGCGCCGTCCTACCGGCGCGGATCGCCGAGTTGATGACGGAGCGCGCTGCGGAGATCCGCACGCGCGTGTCGGAAGCGGGCCTGGCCGTCCGCGACGGGATGCTCGCCCACGACGCCGAGGGGATGGACGGAGCGCTGGACTGAGCAACCACGCAGTGACCACGAGAACCGGGAGGGTCGTATGAGCGCACGCATCGTCGTGAACCTGGCGCAGGGCCTCGCATCGTCCGCGATCGACCGCGCGCCCGACGGCGGCACCTTTCTCTCGCTCTGGCAGGGCGGGGAGGTCGTGATCGTGAAGCTCTCCGCGCCGAGCCTCGAGGCGCTACAGCGGACGCTGGCGAGGGAGCTGGGGATGCCGGCGATCGACGCCGCGCCGGCCGGCGACGTGAAGCCGCCCGACGACACGCCAACGCCGGCGCGGGGCGAGGCCCCCTGATGCCCGACCTCGACCTCATCAAGACGCTCTCGCCGCTCGGCGTCGGCGGCCTCCTGGCGGTCGTGATCTTTGTTTTCTACCGCCTCGACTTCCTGCGGGAGCGCCAGAACCACAAGACGGAGTGCGAGCGGCAGGCGAGACGCGAGGAGCGCCTCCTCGACATGGTCGAGCGGAACGCCGCGGCCTCAGAGCGCCTGGCCGTCACGATCGACAACCTCGGCAAGATGCTCGAGCACGAGTGGCACCGGTCGTGAGCGGCCGTGAGAGCTGTGCACTGCGGACGGCACGCGGCGCTGCGCGCGCCGGGTGCGAGCGAGGTCGCGATGAAGGAGTGCCGATCGACCAAGGTCAGGAAGATCGTCGCCCTCAGAGCCCGCGCGGCGAAGCTCGCCGCGGCCTACGAGGGGGCGCAGGCGCGCGTGGCGCCCACACGGCATCGGCGCGGCAGCTCCTCGAGGAGGCCCGGATGCTCAAGGGGAGGCTCACACCGTACGAGCTGGCGGAGCTCAGGAGGGCGTGGAGCGGCGTGTAGGGCGGCCTGACGCGCCGCCGAGCCGCGTCGACGTCCCGCGCCGCCGCGGCCTCGACGTCCTGCCGCTGATGCTCACGAAGGACGGCCGGCTCGCCAACGACGCTCAGCTCGAGCGCCTCGCGAAGGCCGCCCAGTCCGCGACCGACTGCTTCGTCTTCTGCCACGGCTGGCTCTACGACGAGGCGGAGGCCCGCCAGGAGGCGGCGCGCTTCTTCGCGCTCCTCGACGGCGCGCTGGCGCCGCTGCGCGAGCGCGTCGTCCCGTTGCGCGTGGGGCTTCACTGGCCATCGCAGCCCTTCGCCGATCCCGAGCTGACGCGAGGCGCCGCGGATCAAGGGCTCTGGCCCGAGCTCGAGCGCCGCGTCCGGAACAGCTCCCGGCGACGCCACGTAACGAACGGCTCACGTGGCCGCGCGCGCCGTTCCGACCTGGCCCTCCTGCGTGACCTCTGCGCCGCGGAGATCCCGCGAAGCCCGGAGGAGGAAGCAGAGCTCGACGTTCTCACCCGGCGGCTCGCCAGCGCCGAGCGCGAGCGCGGCGGACTGCCAGTCTCGCCCTTCCACGCGCTGAGCTTCTGGGTCATGAAGGGCCGGGCCGGCGAGGTCGGCGAGCGCTTCGGGCGCGAGCATCTGGCGCCGCTCTGGCGCTCGCTTCAGAACAAGCCTCGCCTGCACCTGATCGGGCACTCATTCGGCGCGAAGCTCGCGGCCTCGACGGTGCTGGGCGGCGCGCGGCCGGAGAGTTTGACGCTCTTGCTCGCGGCCTTCTCGGCGTTCGCGTTCGCGCCTGAGATCCCGGGCTTCGACGGTCCCGGCTTCTACCATCGGCTCCTCGCAGAACAGCGCGTCGACGGGCCGATCGTGGTGCTTCGCTCGGATCACGACACGGCGCTTGGCACGCTGTACGAGGCGATCACCGGCAGCGGCGAGATCGACCGCCACGCCGGACGCGCAAGCGGCAACGGGCAGCGCCCCGGGCAGCTCGGCCGCGCCGTCGAGACGGTGGCGGCGAGCGCGCTCGGCGCCGTCGGCGCCCGCGGCGTCGGCGCGCCGGAGCTCGACCTCGTCGACGTCCAGCGGACTGGGATCCCGAGCTACCCGATCGTCAACGTCGACGGCTCGCGCGTCGTCAAGGCGAGCGGCTTCCTCCTGGGTGCCCACCGGGACATCTTCCATCGCGAGGTCGCCACGCTCGTCGCGATGGCGGCGGGCCTGCTGGTCGGCGGCCCCGAGGGCGCCCGCCCCAGGCCCGTCGATTCGGTCGCGCCGTGAACGCGCACCACGCGGATTCTCAGCCGCCACCGCCGGCAGCCTGGTTCGACGAGGACGAGACGGTGCGGGCGCTCGACTTCGGTTTCGCGGTGACGTTCGCGGACTTCGAGGCGGCGCTTCGTCTCCTCCACGACCGCTACGTCTGGCGCGGCTACATGGCGCCCGATCCGTCCGGCCGTCGCCTGAGCCTCCACAACGCCCTGCCGACCACGAAGCTCGTCGTGGCGAAGGCCGAGGGCCGCGTGGTCGGGCTGCTGACCGTTTTTGAAGACTCGTGTCTGGGCCTGCCAATGGACGAAGCGTTCGGGGCGGAGCTCGGGCGGCTTCGCGAGCGCGGCCGGCGCCTGGCCGAGGCCTCGTCCCTCACCGTCGAGCCGAATTACCGGTCGTCGGGCATTCCGATCTCGGTCCGGCTCCTGCGCGTGGGAGTCCTCTACGCGGCGCGGATCGCCTACTTGGACGAGCTCTGCTTCACGCTCCATCCGCGGCACCGCGAGTTCTACGAGCGACTCTTCCCGTTCTGCTGGTTCGCCGAGCCAAGGCCGTACCGCCGTCTCCATGTGCCGCCGGTGTATGGCCTCCGCATGGACCTGGCGCTGGTCCGCGCGCTTTGCCGGGCCGAGCGCGCCGGCCTCTCGCCCGGGCCGAACTCGCACTTCCTGTGCGGGCCCGAGTCCGATCAGGTGGTCGCGCGGCTCCGCCGCGATCTCCCGAGATCCGCGCTCACGCCGTCCGAGTGGGCGCGGCTGTTCGCGGACGCCGGGGAACGAGGACCCGAGCACGCCGAGTCCCGGACAACCCAGCTCGAGGCGCTTGTCGGCGCAGTGCACACGAACGCTGGAGGGTGTCCACGATGTTCCTGAGCGACTACGAAAGCGGCGGCGGCATTGCGACGGCCGAGCGGCCGCACGCGCAGCGGAAGGCGACACCGGCGAACTGGACGGTCCTTGCCTACCTCGCCGGCGACAACGACCTGGAGGGCTCGCTCCTGGGCGACCTCCGCGAGATGGAGCGCGTCGGCTCGCGCCCGGGGTCGGTCGAGATCCTCGCCCAGGTCGATCGCTCGCGCGGCCAGGACACCTCCGACGGGAACTGGAGCGGGACGCGCCGCTACTACATCACGCGCAGCGCTGGCCGGGACAAGATCGGCTCGAAGCTCCTCGCCGACCTCGGCGAGACCAACACGGGCGACCCGCGCGTGCTGAAGGACTTTCTGGCGTTCGGCGCGCGTCAGTACCCTGCGCGCGCGACGATGCTCATCCTCTCGAACCACGGCTCGGGCTTCTACGTCCCGCCCGAGATGCTCTCGGGCCGCGCCCGGCGCCGGGCGGTTCGAGCCGTGCACGGTCGCCGACGGGGCCTCTTCAGCACGACGCGGGAATGGCTCGGCGTGCCCGACCCTCGACGCGGCATCGCCTACGACGACGGCTCGGGCGACTGTCTGGACAACCGCGAGCTGAAGCAGGTCGTGGCCCACGCGCACCGCGTCCTCGGCCGTCCTGTCGACGTGCTCGGGATGGACGCGTGCCTGATGACGATGCTCGAGGTGGCCTACCAGCTCCGGGACCACGCGCGGATCCTGGTCGGGTCAGAGGAAGTCGAGCCCGGCGACGGCTGGCCTTACGCCGCTGTCTTCGGGGACCTGACGGCGCGGCCGGCGATGGCGCCGGCGGAGCTGGCTTCCACGATCGTGCGTCGCTACGCTGAGTACTACGGCGCCGACGGCCCGGAGGCGACGCAGTCGGCGATCGACCTCTCGAAGCTCGACGACGTGGTGCGCGCGGTGGACACGCTCGCGCGGGCGCTCCTCGGCGCGCTCCCGAGCGCGAGCCTCGAGCTGGCGCTCTACACCGCCTGGCGCCGGAGCCTCCGATTCTTCGACGGCCTCTACGTCGACCTCCACCACTTCGCTGGCAACCTCGGCCGCGCCAGCAGCGTCCGCGACGTGCGGCGCGCGTGCGTCGAGATCCAGGGGGCGCTCGAGGCCGAGGCCAGCCCGATCGTCGCCGAGCGGCACGCAGGCCCGGGAATGGCCCGGGCGCGCGGGCTCTCGATCTACTTCCCGCCGTTCCGCGACCCGTCGGTCTTCTATCGGGAGCTCGACTTCGCAAGGGCGACGCGCTGGGCCGATTTTCTCGACGCCTACCTCGGCAAGAAGAGAAGTGGCGACGCTCCATGAAGAGCCCCACGCGTAAACACAAGGAGGAACACATGATTCGATCGCTTGCGCTCGCCGTTGCGACGTTGAGCGTCGCGCTGCTCACGACCGGCTGTGTCGGCACGGCGGAGCTCGTCCGGGCCCTCGGAAAGGATCCGGCCTCCGTCTGCGTGAGCGTGACGACGATCTACGGCAAGGGCGCCGCGTGCCGCGTGGGGAGCGCCACCGAGGTGAAGGCAGGGGACGGAGCGGTCTCGGTCACCTCGAAGTGAAGGGCCGCGTGAAGTGAAGGGCCGCGTGGTGTCGGTCGTGGACGGCGACACGATCCACGTCAGGGTCGGGCCGCGGCTCGAGAAGGTGCGCTACATCGGCGTCAACGCTCCGGAGATCCCGCACCCCGAGGCACGAGGCTGGCGAGAGGGCGGCGTGCGGGCGTTCGCAGTCAACCGCCGGCTCGTGGCCGGCAAGACTGTCCGCCTCGAGCTCGACCTCGGGCGGCGGGACAGCTGGGGGCGCCTCCTCGCCTACGTGTGGGTGACGCGCGCGCGAAAGCGGATCATGGCGAACGCGGAGATGATCCGCCGGGGCTTCGCCCAGGTCATGACGATCCCGCCGAACGTGAGGTACCAGGAGCGCTTCCTCAAGCTCCAGCGCCAGGCGAGAGAGGCGCGGCGCAGGCTCTGGGGCCGAGGGTGAGGCGTGTCCGCGAGCCCGCTCAACCTCCACCCGGAGGCGCTCGAGGACCTCCGCAGATCGGGACTCTCCGACGCCACCATCGCCGAGGCCGGCCTCTACACCCCGGCGCCCGGCGATCTCCCGCGGCTCCTCAGCGCGCGGCTCGTAGCCCAGGTGCGCCACGTGCTCGTCTTCCCGTACGATGGCGCCGGGCCCGGTGGCGCCTGGCGGCGAGACGACGAGTTCGTCCGCTGCAAGCTCTTCCCTCCGGCCAGCGATGGCCAGGGTCACACGATCCGCTACTTCCAGCGCGCGGGGACGCCGCCCCGTCTCTACATCCCCCCGCGCGCGCGGGCGGCGCTCACGGATCCGACCGCCCCGCTCCTGATCACCGAGGGCGAGAAGAAGGCGCTCAAGGCGAATCAGGAAGGGCTCGCCTGCGTCGCCGTCGGCGGGCTCTGGAACTGGCAGGCCAGCGGGCGGCCGATCGCCGATCTCGACGGCATCGACTGGTACGAGCGCGAGGCCGTGATCGTTCCGGACTCCGACGTCTGGACGCGTCCCGATCTGCTGCAGCCGGTGTTCGCTCTCGGCAAGGAGCTCGAGGGGCGTGGCGCGAAGATGAGCGTGCTGAAGCTCCCATCCGGCGGGGACGGCGCGAAGCTCGGCCTCGACGACTACCTGTGCACGAGCTCGGGCGAGGCGTTCGACGCGCTGCCGCGGCTCGCGCTCAAGCACGCGGCCTTCAACCGGACAAGCGTCTGGTGGCGGGGTTGGGTGAAGCGCAAGGAGGAAGCCGCGAACGCCAGCACCGAGCCGACCGCGCTCGACCTGCTCGAGCGGGCCGAGTCGGTCCGCGTGCTCCATCCCGCGCAGGACGTGGTCGACGGCCTGCTGTGGTACGGGCTCCAGGTCGACGGCGCGCTCGTGGCGATCACCTCTGCGCGCCACGCGCACCGGGCCGATCAGCTCCCGGAAGGAATCGCGCTCCGACACGCCGAGCCCGGGCCCTCGACGGTGAGCCGCGACCTCGCCGTCCGCTGGCTCACGACCGGTGAGTCCGGGTCGATCGCGCGCACGCTCGACGCCCTCGCCGACTTCTTCACGCGCTACGTCGTCCTGCGCGAGCGTCGCACCGCGCTCTGGATCGCCGCGTGGGCGCTCGCGACCTGGTGCTACCGCGCGTTCCGGATCTTTCCGTACCTGTCGATCCGCTCGAGCGAGAAGCGCTGCGGCAAGAGCCGGCTGCTCGGGCTCCTGGCGCGCGTTTGCTTCAACTCTTCACCGGTCACGGCCCACCCGACGGAAGCGCAGCTCTACCGCTCGGCCGCCCGGACCGGCGGCGTCCAGCTCTTCGACGAGGTGGAGACGCTGCGGGGCGACAAGGACCGGTTCGACGCGCTGATCAGCGTGCTGAACGTCGGCTTCGAGTGCGGCGGCGTGGTGACGCGGCTCGAGAAGCGCGGCGACCGTTTCGTGGAAGAGCCCTACGAGGTCTACGCACCGCGGGTCCTGGCCGGCATCACCGGGCTCAAGGACACGCTCGAGGACCGGGCGCTGCCGCTCTTCATGCTCCGCAAGCGCCGGAACGAGCCCGTCGCGCGTCTGAACCGCGCGACCGACGCCGAGGCCCAGGCGCTGCGTGATGCGTGCGCACTCGCCTGCCTCACGCGGATCGGCGACATCCTCTCGGCCTACGACCTGACGCCGGCGGCACTCGAGCGGGAAGCAATCGACGACCGGGCCGTCGACCTGTGGGGCCCGCTGCTCTCCGTCGCCTTCGTGGCCGACATGGAGGATGGCGGAAACCGCAGCCGCGAGATCCTCGACGCCGCGAGAGATATCGGGAGCCAGCGCGAGGCCGACGCCGAGGCGGGGACCACGGCCCGGCTGCTGGAGGCGCTTGAGGCGATCCGGATGGAGCTGGGCGAGACGCCGGCTCCGGCCGACCTGCTCGAGGCCCTCCGGGCTCGCCCGGTGTGGGACTGGCTGAAGAGCACGCGGCGGCTCGCCGGCCTCCTGAACCCGCTTGGCATCGTCCGCCAGCAGATCCGCGCCGGCGACCGGCGCCGCTGGTGCTACGTCCTCGAGGCCGGGCAGCTCGCGGACCTCCGGGCGCGGTACGGCGGTGCGGCGGATGCCGGCGAGGAGCTGGACGGCACCACCCTGTCTACCTTTTCCGGCTCCGATCCGGTGACAAGCGGTGCAAGCGGTGACAACCCGCATGAATAGCGGCGTGTCACCACTTCGTGCATCGAGCCAGAACGCTCAGTGCAGAAGCGGTGACAACCCGCATAAACACTGGCGTGTCACGGCTGTCACCGGTTGTCACCGGTTTGTGCGCGAAAAAGCAGGTATGGAGTGATGGAGGCCGGCACCGCCGGGTGGCCGACCTGAAGCAGCGGATCGACCAGTTGGCGGGCGGAGTATCAGGATCCGGACGTCCTTGGTCGGCAGGCTCCCGCCCGGGTGACGGCGCCCCCGCCGTTTAGAGGGGGTCGCCTTCTAGGAATCAACAAGAAGGAGCCGGGACCGTTTATTCTCCTTCCAAGACGGAATGGCACATCGTGGCTGAACAGACCGGAATTGAATGGACCGACGCTACCTGGAACCCCGTGACGGGCTGCACCAAGATCAGCCCGGGGTGCAAGAACTGTTACGCCGAACGACTCGCGCTCCGTCTCCAGGCGATGGGCAATCCACGCTACCGAAACGCGTTCGCGGTCACGCTTCACGCCGATCTGCTGACTCTTCCGATCCGCTGGCGTCACCCCAAACGAATCTTCGTCAACAGCATGAGCGATCTGTTTCACGAGGCGATTCCGGAGGACTTCATCCGTCAGGTCTTCGACGTGATGGCGCGCGCAGACTGGCATGTCTTCCAGATCCTAACGAAGCGCAGTGAGCGACTCGCGTCTCTCGCGCTCCGGCTCCCCTGGACGCCGAACATATGGCAGGGCGTCTCGGTTGAGAGCGCTCGTTACACGACGCGCATCGACCACCTGAGAACCGTGCCGGCCGCCGTGCGCTTCCTCTCGATCGAGCCACTGCTCGGTCCAATTCCGAATCTCCCGCTGGACGATATCGACTGGGTCATCGTTGGAGGGGAGAGTGGACCCGGCCGACGCCCTATGGCAACCGCCTGGGCCCGTGAAATCCGAGATCAATGCGTCGGGGCTGGAGTGCCCTTCTTTTTCAAGCAGTGGGGTGGCCGTACACCGAAGGCTGCAGGGCGTCTCCTCGACCGCAGGACGTGGGATGAGATGCCGAAGCCACTTGCATCTGCCACGCGGTGAGTTGACGTCGGCGTGATGCGCCGGGCTCAGGATGGACTGCCCGCGCGCGTCAGCGGACCATGGACGCGAGAAAAACTCACGTACGTCGAGAAGTACGCGTCCGCCTTCATGAAGGCGATGGCGCCCAAGCGCAAGGCAGGGAAGTGGTCCGAGCTCGTCTACTTGGATCTTCTTGCTGGACCTGGTCGCGGCATCGATCGCGACAGCGGCGCTGAGTTCGACGGCTCTCCGCTCAGGGCGCTCAGGGTCACGCCGGCGTTCGACCGTCTCTTCTTCGCGGATCTCAGCCGGCGAAACGTCGAAGCTATTCGCCGACGAATCGCGTCGACGGATTCGTCTCGCGTTGACCTCCGCGTCGGGGACTGTAACACCACAGCGAAGGATCTCGTGGCGCAGCTCTCGGGCCGGGCGTTGGGACTGGCGTTCGTCGATCCGCAGGGGTTCGAAGCAACGTTCCGGCTGTTCAGGAGCCTCGCGACGCGTCGGATCGATGTCCTGTTCCTCTTCCCGAGCGGGATCGGCATTGCGCGCAATCTCCGGAAGTTCGCGCAGCAGGCGCGAAGCCCGATGGATGACTTGTGGGGAGGCGGGGAATGGCGAGATCTGCCGCCCGCGAAACTGGCCGCGGGGACCAAGCTCACTCCGGAGGACGCCCTGACCCTCGACCGACCGTGGGTCTTGGGCTTCAGGGCCAAGATGGCGAGCGTCGGCTTCCGCTGTCAGGACGAGGCCGATCCCTGCTTCACGAACGAGAACAAACGTACCGATGTACCACCTGCTCTTCTTCTCGAAGGACCCGGCGGGTCTGACCCTCTGGCGGGGCATTAAGAAGATCGAGCCGAGCGGACAGCGCCCGCTGCCGTTTTGAGCTATGTCGGCTGCCTACATGCTCGGCATCCGTCGGGCTGACGTGCCGTCGCCGGGGAGCCTATAATCCAACACACAATGCCAGATCGTCCCACCGTGGTCGAGGGCCAGGTCCTCACTGGCCCGCTTTTCAGCGAGCCGATGCGGGTTGTGACCGTCCGCTCGCACGGCAACGACACCTGGGACGTCGGGCTTGTCGGTGTCAAGTCCGAGCGTTTCCGGCCTGTTACGCTCACTGCCGGGGATCTTAAGGGGTTAACGATCCTCGAGGCCGACTTCACCTATGGTGGTGACGCGAAGCTCCTCCGCCTCGGCCTTCAGGCCTACGCCCTGGGGATAGCCTGGGAATTCGATCCCTATTTCGGGCTCTCGATCTCCCGCGTGGATCCGCTGCCGCACCAGCTCGAAGCCGTCTACGACTACCTGCTCAAGGTCGCACAGGTCCGGTTCCTCCTGGCCGATGACGCCGGCGCGGGCAAGACGATCATGGCGGGGCTGCTCATCCGCGAGCTTGAACTGCGCGGTCTCGCCGAACGCATCCTGATCGTCTGCCCGGCCAACCTCGCCTTTCAGTGGCAGCGCGAGCTCAAGGAGAAATTCGACGCGAAATTCCTCGTGCTGAAGGGCCAGGACATCCGCGACCAGTTCGGTGTGAACCAGTGGCTGGAGCGCAATCGGGTCATCACCTCGCTCGATCTTGCCAAACGCCAGGACATCCTGCCGGGGCTGCGCCAGGTCCACTGGGATCTTGTCATCGTGGATGAGGCGCACCGCATGTCGGCGGCGGATGAATCGCATAAGAGCCTGCGTTACAAACTGGGCGAGCTACTACGCGACATCTCGGACCACATGCTGCTGCTCACGGCGACCCCCCACAAGGGCGACCCGCAGAACTTCAGCCTGTTCCTCCAGCTCCTCGATGCCGACGCCTACGCGGACGTGAAATCAATCCGTGAGGCCATGGACCGACGGCGGGCGCCCTTCTATCTGCGCCGCACGAAGGAGGCGATGGTCTACTTCCCCGAGCGGCGGCCCGATGGTAGCTGGGCCGCCGAGCCAATCTTCACCAAACGCATCCCGCACACGGTGGACTTCCAGATCGACGGTGCGGAGTTCGAGCTGTACCGCGACGTGACGCGCTTCGTGAAGCGCGAAAGTGCCCGGGCTGCCGCCGAGGGCGAGGACCCGCGCGCCCGCGCGATCGGCTTCCTGATGTCCCTCTACCAGCGCCGGCTGGCCTCCAGCACCTACGCCATGCGCCGGTCTCTGGAAAACCGGGCCCGCCGCCTCGAAGAAGGACTCAAGCGCGCCCAGGACATGGCCCGCCTTGCGCCACCGGACCTTCCCGATCCGGAAGAGCTGGAAGAGATGGAGGAGGACGAGCGCGAGCGCCTCGAGGTGATGCTCGAGGCGGTGACGCTCGCCGGCAGCGCCGAGCAGGTGCGTGCAGAGGTAAAGGAGCTGCGTCGCCTCGCCACGCAGGCCCAGACCGTGGAGGACGCCGGAGTCGAGGCGAAACTGTCAGAGCTGAAGGATCTGCTCCAGAAGGAAGGTTTCTTCGATCACCCGGACCAGCGGTTGCTGCTCTTCACCGAATTCAAGGACACGCTGGATTATCTGGTGGGTCGGCTGAAGTCTTGGGGGTTCCGCGTGGGCTTCATCCACGGTGGGATGAAGTCGGGCTCCCGCGACGACGCGGGCACGCGCCTCTTCGCCGAGCAGCAGTTCCGGGAAGGGCAGATCCAGATTCTGGTTGCCACCGAGGCGGCGGGTGAGGGCATCAATCTCCAGGTCTGCAACATCCTGTTCAACTACGACATCCCCTGGAACCCGAACCGCCTCGAGCAGCGGATGGGCCGCATCCACCGCTACGGCCAGCGCAAGGACTGCCTGATCTTCAACTTCGTCGCCACGAACACCATTGAGGGCCGCGTGCTGCAGCGGCTGCTGGAAAAGCTTCAGGAGATCCGCGACGCGCTCGACGACGACGCGGTCTTCAATGTGGTCGGCGAGGTTCTGCCGGCGGCCCATGTCGAGCGCGTGCTGCGCGACTATTACGCAGGCCGCCTCGGCGACGCCGACCTCGAAGAGCGCCTACTTCATGACGTAGACGAGGGACAGTTCCGCGCCATCTGCCGCAACGCCCTCGAGGGGCTCGCCAGCAAGAAGCTCAACCTCGAGATGCTGATCGAGCGGCGCGCGCGGGCGCAGGAGCGGCGCGTCGTGCCGGAAACCATCGCGCGCTTCCTGCGCGAGGCGGCCGAGTTCGTGCCGCTCACCCTGAAGACGATCCCGAGCGTGCCCCACACGTTCGAGCCGGCGCGGACTCCAGCAGCGCTGCGCCGGTACGAGAAGGACACGGACTGGAAGCTCCCGGCCCTCGCCGACCGCTATCCACGCTGTTCGACCGATCGTGAGGCCGCGGAGACGAACAATCTGGAGTGGGTAACCCCGGGCCACCCCCTGTTCGAGGCGATACGCCGGCACACCCACACGCAGGCGCTCGACGTGCTGGGCAAGGGCGCCACGTTCCACTCGCTCCAGCACGAGCGCCCCGCGCGGATCGACTTCTATCGGGCGCGCGTCGTGGACGGCCTGGGCCAGGTGGTCCACGAACGCCTCTTCGCCGTAGAGATCGCCGCGGACGGTGAGCCTCAGCTGCGGGAGCCGGGGCTGATCGGCAACTTCGCTCCGGCAAACCCGCTGGCGGAACTGCCCGCAATCGCGGCGCTGCCTGAGCCGACGGCGTGGCTGCACTCCCGGGCTCTGGCCCCCTTCCTCGAAGAGATGCGCGGCGACCGGCTCGCCGAGGTCGAGCGTGTGGCAGCGCACGTCGAGCTGTCACTCACGGAGCTGCTCCAGCGCGCGGACGAAGAGATCGGGCGCGCGGCGGCCGAGGTCGAGCGGCAAGTGGCCGGGGCCGAGGGTCGGCTCGCGCAGGCCGAGTCGCGGCACGCGGAACTGCTCACCCGGCGCGAGCGCCGCCGGGTCGACCTCGAGCGTCAGCGCTCCCTCACGCTCCAGGCGGTGGAGCGGCTCACAAGCGTCCTCGTACTGCCGCACCCGGAGCGCGAGGCGCCTGAAGTGCGGCGGCTGCAGCCGAACTTCGAGACCGAGGCCACCGCGATGCACATCGTGATGGAGCAGGAGCGATCACAGGGCCGCCAGGTCTACGACGTCTCCGAGAAGAATCTGGGCTACGACGTCACGAGTCTCGATCTCGCGTCCGGTGAGCTGAGGCTGATCGAGGTGAAGGGGCTTGGCGCCTCCAGCGGAACCATTCTGCTCACACCGAACGAGCGCCGCGTCGCTGAGGATCGCCGTGACTGTTACTGGCTCTACGTCGTCACCGACTGCGACACGACCCCACGGCTCGAGGACCCGATCCGCGACCCCGCCCGGCTTGAGTGGCACGAGGTGACGAAGGTCGCGCACTACTACCTGTCCGTGGACGCGATGACTCGGCCCATGCGGGTGCGCGAGGACACGCCGCCCTATGGAGGACACGCGTGAACCACTCCGATCTGATCGCCAAAGCCAAGGCGCTTCGGGGGGGCGCGGTCTTTCACCGGTGCGCGCTTCAGGTGAACCCGCACCACTACGCGGGCACCTTCCGCGGGAAACCCGCTCGCGGCGATGCCACTGCGCACGCGAAGGCCATCGTCGACAAGGCCGTTGAGATTGGCGTTTCGGTCCTCGCCGTGACCGACCACAACGACGTGAGCGGCGTACCCGCGTTTCGGAGTGCGGCGGCACGTCATGACATTCACGTGTTCCCTGGCTTCGAGCTTTCTTCGAGCGAAGGCATCCACGTCCTGTGCATTTATCCCCAATCCACCGACGACGAGCGGCTCGGGCGCTTCCTCGGGGAGTTCGGGATCACGAACACGACGCCCTCGTCCGACCTCGCAAACCAGGGCTTCGTCGCGATCCTCGGCCGCGTTCGAGAGCAAGGGGGTGTCGCCGTTGCTGCCCATGTCACGAACGATGGCGGCCTCTTCAAAGTCCTCAGTGGCCAGCCGCGAATCCAGGCGTGGCAAGCCGAAGACTTGCTCGCGATCCAGATCCCGGGTTCGGTCGAGGACCTACCCCAGGATGTGCGTCAAATCGTCGAGAACAGGAACGCCGATTACCGTCGCGCCCACACGGCGGACGACGGGCTCGCTGTCGCCGTAGTCAACGCGGGCGACATCGTGAAGCCTGAAGATCTCGACGAGCGCTCCGCAACCTGCTGGATCAAGATGTCCGAGGTAAGCATCGAAGGCCTGCGCCAGGCCTTTCTCGATCCGGGATCCCGCATTCGACTGAATCCGAAGCAGGGCAAGCTCGAACCCGAGGAGCACGCTGAGCTCGTCGCGCTAGCTTGGGAGGGCGGATTCCTGGACGGCGCTTCCGTTCACTTCAACCCCAACCTCAACGTCCTCGTCGGCGGGCGCGGCACCGGCAAGTCGACGGTCATCGAGAGTATTCGTTCGGTGCTGGCCCTCGACGCCGTCGGTGATGAGGCACGCAAGGCGCACGAAGGGATCGTGCGGCACGTGCTGAAGAGCGGTACGAAGATCTCCCTCCTGGTACGCGCGCATCGGCCGGCTGTCCGCGAATATCGTATCGAGCGGACCATCCCCAACCCGCCGTTGGTGCGGGATGAGCAGGGCGAGGTGTCAAACCTCTCGCCCCAGGACGTGCTCCCCCGCGTCGAGGTCTATGGGCAGCACGAGATCTCGGAACTCACCAAGAGCCGCGAGAAGCTCACGCGCCTGCTGGACCGCTTCGTCGACAGGGACGAGTCGCTGCCGCGACGCAAGGCGGCTCTACGACGCGACATGGAGAAGAACCGGCGCAGCCTCCTGGACACGCGCGCTGAGCGACGGCAGATCGAAGAGCGTCTCGCCGCGCTTCCCGGCCTGGAGGAAACGCTCGAGCGGTTCCGTGAAGCAGGCCTCGAAGAGCGTCTGCGAGAACAGAGTTTGCTCGTCCGCGAGGAGCGCGTGCTCGCTTCCATACCCGAGCGCCTCGCCCCCTTCCACGAGTGCCTGGAAAACCTGAAGCGGGAGATCCCAATTGATCGCGTGTTCCTCTCGGCCAAGGCGCTCGAGGACCTGCCCGGGAAGGAGATCCTGTCGCGTGCCAACGAGGTGTTCGCGCAGCTTGGCCGCGATCTGGAACGCGTGGCGAAAGACTTGGAGCAGGCCCTGCAGCGCGCGGGCCAAGGGGTCGCTGCGGTGCGCGCGGAATGGGAGACGCGTAAGAAGGACGTCCAGGCCGCTTACGAGCGGATCCTCCGCGAGCTCCAAAAGTCGCGAGTAGATGGCGAGGAGTTTATCCGACTGCGGCGCCAGATCGAGGAGCTCCGGCCACTCCGCGAGCGCCAGACAGTCGTAGGCCGCGTGGAGAAGGAGCACGCCGATCGCCGCCGGGCGCTCCTCGCCGAGTGGGAGGATGTGAAGGCCGAGGAATTTCGGCGCCTCGATCGCGCCGCAACGAAGGTCAACCAGAAGCTGCGCGACAAGGTCGAGGTCAAGGTCACTGCTGGGGGCGACCGCGAGCCGCTGTTCCGGACGCTGCGTGAGGTCGGGGGCCGGTTGTCCGAGGCCATCGATTCGCTCGCACGCGTCCAAGCCCTGTCACTGCCCCAGTTCGTCGAGGCGTGCCGGGCGGGCACGGACGCGCTGACCATGGCGTACAGCATCACCCCGGCACAGGCCGAGCGGCTCGCCAAGGCGGAGATCGAGGTGCTGATGCGTATCGAGGAGCTTGAATTGCCACCGACTACGGCGATCCGGCTCAACACGGCGCCGGCCGGGGATCCGCCCGCCTGGCAGGCGCTCGAGGACCTCTCGACGGGCCAGAAGGCAACGGCCGTGCTCCTGCTCCTGCTCCTCGAGTCCGAGGCGCCCCTCGTCGTGGACCAGCCGGAGGACGACCTGGACAACCGCTTCATCACCGAAGGCGTGGTGCCGCGTATGCGCGAAGAGAAGCAGCGCCGACAGTTCGTCTTCTCGACCCACAACGCGAACATCCCCGTGTTGGGGGACGCAGAGTTGATCGTGGGTCTCAGCGCGTCTGGCGAGGCAGAGCGCGGGCGGGCGCGGATCGCTCCTGAGCACATGGGCTCGATCGATTCCAAGCCCGTGCGAGAGCTGGTGGAGGAGATCCTGGAGGGAGGCAAGGAAGCCTTCGAGATGCGGCGGCGGAAGTACGGCTTCTGAGGAAGGGCGAGATGAATCGAACCGATCTGGCCGACTTGATCCACAACGGCGAGAATTCCGGGGTTGAGTTCAAGCGGGACGACATCCGCCCGGAGAAGCTCGCCGAGGAGATGGCCGCACTGCTGAACCTCGAGGGTGGCTACATCCTCCTCGGGGTAGAGAAGGAACGCACGGTATCCGGCCTGACCCGCACGCCCGAGAGGGCCGAGGAATGGGTGATGGAGGTCGCCCGCGTTCACCTTCGCCCGGCGGCGATTCCGTACTGGGAGACCTTCGAGTGGGAGCCTGGCAGGGTCGTGGGCATCGTCTCGCTCCCCGCAGATAGTCCCGACAAGCCTTACAAGGCCAAGCGAGGCTCGGCCTGGGTGACACAGGTCCGGGTTGGAACGACGACGCGTGATGCGACTGACGAAGAGGAAATGCGCCTGTACCAGCAATCAGGGCGCTTGCAGTACGACCGCAAACCGGTCCCTGGTTCGTCGTTCGCGGACCTCGACGGGCGGCGGCTGGTCAACTACTTCCGCAATGTACGGCGGCAGGCGTGTCCGGACGACGGCGATCAGGAAGGCTGGATTCGTCTCCTGGTCAACACGGAGCTCATGGTCGAAAATCGGGGTCGCCCCATTCCGAGCGCAGGGGGGCTGGTCCTGTTCGGATCGCGACCCAACAAATACCTACCTCAGTCGGGCATCACCGCGGTGGCTTACCCGGGCACGGAGAAGGACTATGAGGCGAAGGAGAGGGCCGTGATTCGCGGCCCGGCGGTAGCCCTCTTCTCCGAAGCGGACGACATCGTCGAAACCGGGATCATCGAGCAAACGCTCGACTTCGTCCGGCGGAACATCACTATCGCCGCCTGGATCGATGGTGGGGGCAGGCGCCAGGAGCGCTGGGACTATCCGCTGGAGGCGGTCCGCGAGGCCGTAGTCAACGCCATCGCTCACCGCGACTACACGATTACGGTCACCGACATCGAGCTGGTGATCTACTCCGACCGCCTGGAAGTGATTTCCCCTGGCCGCCTCCCGAACACGGTCACCGTGGACAAGATTCGTGCAGGTTACCGCGCGTCACGCAATGAGCTCGTCAAGGAAGTGCTGCGAGACTATCGGTACGTCGAGGCCACCGGCCTTGGCGTCCCGCGCAAGATCGTGCAGGGCATGCTGGCGCACAACGGCACGGAGCCGGACCTCATCGAAGAGGAGCACCGATTCATCGTCCGCCTCTTGAAGGAGCCCAGGCCCGCGTGATTCCCAAAGGCTGCAAGCGCCTGGCCGAGGTGGACTTCCCGATTGCCGAGGTGTCTCGACATGCGGCGCGAGAGAAATCGATTCGGCACGGACATCCAAGCACGCTGCACCTCTGGTGGGCACGCCGGCCGCTGGCCTCAAGTCGGGCGGTGCTACTAGGACTTCTTCTGCCGGACCCGTGTGATGCTTTTTGCCCTGAGGCGTTTAAGGCCCAGGCGCGGCGATTGCTGGAGAACCTCCCTGGGAAGGTGGGTCCCGCGGACGCGGATCTGCGCAGAGCGCTGCTTAAGTTCATCGGCGACTTCGCGAACTGGGATCTCGCTGGAAACCGACGGTACCTAGAGGTGAGTCGTGCGCTGGTCAAGGCTGCGCACGGCGACGGCTCCCCGCTGGTCGTCGATCCCTTCGCTGGGGGCGGCTCGATCCCGCTCGAGGCACTGCGGCTCGGATGCGAGGCATTCGCAAGTGACTTGAACCCGGTCGCCTGCCTAATCCTGAAGGTATTACTCGAGGACATACCTAGGCGCGGCCCGGCTCTCGCGGAGGAGCTTCGCCGCGCCGGTGCGGAGATTAAGCGTGAGGCCGAGAGTGAGTTAGCAGACATATATCCGAGGGACGCAGACAACTCCGCGCCCATTGCCTACCTATGGGCGCGCACCGTGCGCTGTGAGTCGCCGAACTGCGGTGCTGAGATCCCACTCAGTCGATCCTTTTGGCTCTGCAAGAAAGCGAACCGCAAACGAGCACTACGGTATCGCGTCGTGCGTATCACAGGGGCGTCGCCGCGCGTCGACTTCGAGGTGTTTGAGCCGACGGCGGATACCGATGTGCCCGCCGGGACAGTGACGCGCGCGAAGGCGACCTGCGTGGCGTGCGGCACCGTGCTCGCTCCCGAGCGTGTGCGCGCCCAGCTCGTAGCGCACCACGGCGGCGCCGATGCTCTATTCGATGCGAAAGGGCACCGCACGGGCGGAGCGAGGATGTTGGCGGTGGTGGTCCTGCGACTCGATGACCCGGGACGGCACTATCGACTTCCCACGGAGCAGGATTACGACGGTGTCCGGAAGGCGCAGGCCCGCATCATGAGTGTCTATACGGAATGGGAATGCGCTGGGAGGCCGGGTCTCTCTCCAGTGCCCGATGAGCCTCTCCCGCCCGTCGGCACTTTGGGCTTTCGCGTTCAGCGGTACGGCATGCTGGAATGGGGCGACCTGTTCACGGCGAGACAGAAGCTGGCGTTGTTGAAGATTGGTCTCGCGATCAAGCGGTGCGGTGCCCCGGATCTACAGGAGCTTCTGGGACTGGTGTTGGACGGCGTCGTTGACCGCAATGCGGTCTTAGCGACTTGGCGGCCGCAGCCTGACCAAGAAAAAGTTGAGCATGTTTTTGCGCGCCAGGCGTTGCCGATGTCCTGGGACTTCGCGGAGGCAGTTCCAACGTCCGAGTCAACGGGCAGCCTAGATGATCGAGTTGAAGTAACAAGTCGGCCCCTCGAACAGTTCGCGAGCTGGGCCGGAGGCGGTGATCACTTACGGGCGGGCCAAGTTCAACTGGCCGACGCGACAGAGCATCCGCTTCCAGATGACAGCGCCGGGGGTGGTTCTCGGATCCGCCGTACTATGATGCCGTTCCATACGCCGACCTATCCGACTTCTTTCTCGTTTGGTTGAAGCGCGGCCTGCCTGTCCATCCGCTCCTGCGTGATCCGTTCGACTCGGAGAATCCACTCACACCTAAGCGCCAAGAGGCCGTCCAGGACGAAACGAAACGAGACAATGGTCGAGTCAAGGTCCGCGCATGGTTCGAGGAGACGATGGCGCGTGCCTTCGCTGAAGGCCGACGGGTTCTCCGGGAGGATGGCATCGGCTCCGTCGTGTTCGCTCACAAGACGACCGAAGGCTGGGAGGCGCTCCTCTCTGGCATGACGCGTGGTGGCTGGACGATTACCGGCTCATGGCCGATCGCAACAGAAATGGGAGCACGCCTCCGCGCGCGTGAATCGGCCGCACTTGCCACCAGCGTTCATCTAGTGTGCCGCCCTCGTCCCGCCGATGCGCCCGTGGGCGATTGGGCTGAGGTCCTGCGGCAAGTCCCAAGACAGGTTGGCGACTGGATGGAGCGTCTACAAGGGGAGGGGATCCGCGGCGCAGACCTGGTCTTCGCCTGTATCGGGCCGGCGCTTGAGATCTTCAGCCGTTACTCGAGGGTCGAGACGGCTGACGGCCGAGTAGTGGAACTCGGTGAGTACCTGGAAAAGGTCTGGGAAGTCGTCGGTCGGAGCGCGCTTGCTCAGGTGCTCGGCACCTCCGAGGCCCGCGCTCGCAACGGTGCAGCCGGTGCGGTGGAGGAGGACGCGCGGCTCACGGCCCTCTTCCTCTGGACGCTCCAAAGCACGGACGTTGAAGCCGCAGACGACGCAAGCGAGGGCGAGTTGGAGACACTGCCCGACGAGGACGACGAAGAAGAAGGTTCTTCGCGCAGCAAGGCCAAAGGATTCACGTTGGTGTTCGACGTCGTGCGCCGGTTCGCACAGCCGCTCGGCATCGAGTTGCCGAAGTGGGAAGGCCGGGTCATCGAGACGAAGAAGGGTGTCGTGCGTCTCTTGCCGATCGCCGAGCGCGCCAAGCAGCTTTTTGGTGAGGACGGGGCGCAGGCCGTGGCCGCGCGGCTTGAACGAGAGGCGACGGTTGGTACCAATCTGCTCCAGGGAATGCTCTTCCCCGAGGCGCAGTCCGGCGCGGCAACTACGATCCGCGGACGCGGCCGAGGCCGTGCGAAGCGCGCGGGCGTGGACGTGTCCGATGAGAGTCTCGCCGCCGCGCGCGAGGCGACGACCCTCGACCGCGTGCACGCGGCGATGCTCCTCCAGGCCGGCGGCCGCACCAACGCGCTGCGCGCGCTCCTCAAGGCCGAGCAGGAGCGCGGCCCCGACTTCTTGCGCCTCGCTAATGCCCTCTCGGCGCTCTACCCGAAGGGGAGCGAAGAGAAGCGCCTGCTCGACGCCATGTTGCTCGCGGTGCCGAGGTAACCGGCATGGGCGCGAGCGTGCCGGCCCGCGCGGTGTGGCAGATCTCGGCCGGTCCGGCGTCACGATCGTACGCGGACATGTTCCTGAAGCATGGCGTCGCGTTGATCGGGCCGGGAGACGCGGGACCGTGGACGCCGGAGCGCGCCGACGACGAATTCGAGGGCGGCTTCGTCCGGCGCTTCGCGAGCGAGGTCGCCGCCGGGGATGTGTTCCTGTTGCGCACGGGGATCGCGACGATCGCCGCGGTGGGGCTCGTGGCGGGCGACTACCAGTACGTGAACGCCTTCGACGACGTGAACGGCTGGGATCTCCAGCACGCCCGACGCGCGCGCTGGTGCCGCCTTCCCGAAGAGCACGCCTTCGCTAGCACCGTCTTTGGTGCAAACCCGCCGCGCTGCTCGCGGGTGTGGAACGAGGAGGTACTGGACTTTGCTGGGCGCTTCCTCAACTCGCCGCCGACCCACTGGCAGATGGCGCCGCTGCCCGACCTTCCCGCCGAGGAGCCACCCCTCGACGAGGTGCCCGGCGTCTTGCAGGGGCTGGTCGCCCAGGCGGCGGATCTCGTGCCGCTTCTCCAAGACCGGCAGGCCTTCGGCGAGCTGCCGAGCGAGGACGAGCTGATCGCGCACTTCGTGGTGCCGTTCCTACGTGCGCACGGTTGGCCGCCGGAGCGGATCGCCGTCCAGTGGCGGCGCATCGACGTCGCGGTGTTCCGATCGCTTCCGCGCACGCCAGAGAACTGCCACCTGGTGATCGAGGCGAAGCGCCTGGGCGCCGGCGTGGAAGGCGCGCTCGAACAGGCCAAGGGGTACGTGGAAGCGCTCGGCGTCCCTCGCGACGTGGTTGTCACCGACGGGATCCGCTACCGGATGTACGCTGGCGGGCGCGAATTCGAGTCCGTGGCCTACGCGAATCTCGCGCGTCTGAAGCGCCCGGCGGCCTCGCTGTTCGCGCACATGCAGAGACCGTAGGAGGATCGCAATGGAGCCCTGGTACAAGGTCGCGACCCCGCGCAAGGAAGTCCGAGAAGGCCGCTCGTTCAACCCGGACGAGTTCGCCATCGCCCTGGAGCAGGTTGTGGCGGGGACCGCGCCGGAGGACTACCGCGATCCAGCGCAGTTCTTCGCACGCACCTGCTTCACGCGGGCGCTGCGGGAGCACGCTGGCATGGTCCTGCGCCGGCTCTCGGGCAAGACCGAGAACACCGCGCCGGTCCTCACGCTCACCACGCAGTTTGGTGGTGGCAAGACGCACACGCTCACGGCACTCTACCATCTCGCGCGGAGCGGGGAGAAGGCAGCCGCATTCACCGGCGTGCCCGAGCTGCTGCGGGAAGCCGAGCTCGCCTCGGTCCCGGCCGCGCAGGTTGCCGTCTTTGTAGGAAACGCCTGGGACCCACAGGCGGGGCGCGAGAATCCGTGGATCGACATCGCCCGCCAGCTCGCAGGGGGCGAGGGCGTCGAGGCTCTCGGTCCGGCGGCGCGCACTACCCCGCCTGGGACCGAAGCGATCGGGCGCGTCTTCCAGGCGGCCGGCGCCCCAGTGCTCCTGCTGTTCGACGAGGTCCTGAACTTCCTGAACCGCCACCGTGGGATGGCGGAGTCGTTTCACGCCTTCATCCAGAACCTGACCGTCGCCACGACCGGGACCACACACGGCGCAGCGATGATCAGCCTGCCCCGCAGCCAGGTCGAGATGACCGAATGGGATCAGGAATGGCAGGACAGGATTTCGAAGGTCGTACGGCGTGTCGCCAAGGACCTGATCGCCAACGACGAGACCGAGATCAGCGAGGTCGTCCGGCGGCGGCTCTTCCAGGACCTGGGGAGCGAGAAGATCCGGAAGAACGTCGCCAAGGCCTTCGGCGACTGGTGCTTCGAGCGGCGGGCGCAGCTCCCACCGGAGTGGACTGCCGTCGATACGGCCACGACCGAGGCTAAGGCACGTGAGTTTCTCCAGAGGCGCTTCGAGGTTTGCTATCCGTTCCACCCCGCGACGCTTTCGGTCTTCCAGCGCAAGTGGCAGGCCCTGCCGCAGTACCAGCAAACACGTGGGACGTTGGCGATGCTGGCGCAGTGGGTCTCGCTTGCTGCCCAGGATGCGTTCCGGAAAGCGCGCACCGAGCCACTTATCACGCTCGGATCGGCACCGCTGAACGAGCCGGGATTCCGCAGTGTGGTGCTCGGACAGCTCGGCGAGTCACGTCTTGTCGCGGCGATCGATGCCGATATTGCGGGCGAGCAAGCGCACGCGAAAGCGCTCGACGCCGACACCAAAGGGCCGCTGCGCGAGATCCACCGGAGCGTCGGGACCGTGATTCTCTTCGAGTCGTCGGGCGGGCAAACCGACAAGATCGCACATCTGCCTGAGTTACGGTTCGCTCTCGGCGAGCCCGAGATCGACACGACATCCATCGATAACGCGGCATTTGCGCTGGAGGATCATGGTTACTTCGTGCGCAAGGCCGGCTCCGACGGGTTCCGCATCGGCTACCTGCCGACGGTGCGAAAAGTGGTGAACGATCGCCGTGCGTCGCTGGACGATGAGACCGAGGTAAAACCGGCGCTGCGCAAGCTCGTGGAGGATGAGTTCCGGCGCGGCGCGAGCATTCCGGTCGTTCCGTTCCCCGGCGATGGCGCCGAGATTCCTGATACGCCACGACTGACGCTTGTCGTCGGTAATCCCGAGGCTGAGTGGTCCGGAGCTGGCGCGCTGCGCACACAGATTGCGGACTGGACTCGCCAGCGGGGGAAATCACCGCGTCTTTACCCGGGCGCACTGGTGTGGTGCCTCAAGAAACCGGGACGGGACCTGCGCGAGAAGGTCGAGCTGTCACTCGCGTGGAAACGGGTGGCGAAGGAGGTTGCGGACGGCACGCTCGGCGGCGAGTTCGAAAAGAACGATCGGGTCGAGCTCCAGTCAAGGGTCAAGGACGCGGACGAATCTGCCAAGGATGAGGTGTGGGGCGACTATCGTTTCGCCGTCGTTGCCGATGGTGCCGAGCCCGATGGCCTGAAGGTGATCGACCTCGGCGCCGGCCATTCCTCGAGCGGCGAGACCCTGTGTGGCCGTGTCGTCGCAGCGCTCAAATCGGAAGCACTTCTCAACGAGTCCGTCGGCGCTGGCTACATCGAGCGTAACTGGCCCCCGGCGCTGAAGGAATCGGGGGCATGGCCACTCGCGAGCTTGCGGCAAAGCTTTCTCAACGGATCGCTCACCCGTCTCGTCGATCCCGACGCGATCCTGAAGAACAAGATCGTCGAATTCGTCAGGAACGGTGACTTCGGTCTGGCGTCGGGGCAAAAGACCGGCGGCACGTACGAGCGATTGTGGTTCCAGGAGGGAGTGGCAGCGGAAGAAGCAGCTTTCGAGGCCGACGTGTTTCTTTTGAGAAAGGGGACGGCGCAAGCGCTCAAGAGCGGAGTTGTTCCTGCGCCTGAGCCGCCGGCCCAGCCGCCGAAGCCCCTGATCGAGCCACCGCTACTGCCTCCGCCCACCGCGCCCCCGCCTACGGTGGGAACCACCACGTTGCGGCTGGTCGGTACCATTCCACGAGAAGTCTGGAATCGCCTGGGCACGAAGGTGCTGCCGAAGCTACAGAGCGGAAGCGACCTTCAGATTGGCGTGAATTTCTCGGTGTCGGTGAAGGCCGATCTCGCCGGCGCGATGCTGTCGGAGCTCCGACAGGTGCTCGACGAGTTGGGGCTCGGAGACAAGGTGCAGATCAAGGCTGAGTGAGCGGCTTCCGCGTGAGATCCGCGCGACCGGTATTCGGCCACCGGCCTCAGAGGTTCCACATTTCTAGCAGGAGGTACGGGATGCCAGCCTGCAATCGTTGCGGTCGGGCGATCTCTTTCAGGCGTATCGATGGTGCCGTAAAGCCGCTCGACCCTGATACCGGAGAGCGACACCGTTGCGGGCGTGATGTCTACGCCTTCCGCAACACAAGCGCCTGAATGTCTTCAACCCGAAGGCCGACAAGTACGACAAGAACCGACGGCCGAAAAAGGATTAGGTCGCCACGTCAATCTCCTCCATCGGCTCAAGAGGCTGATGCCACACCGCTCATGCGGCGCTTTCGGATGAGGCGGTCAGCAACCATCCAGTTCCGAACGAAACGCGGCGGCGACTCGCTACTTCGCGCCGCGGCCTTCGCCGTGCATGAAAAAAGGGGGGGGTCTAGAAGTTAGGATTAAACCTGACAGGTGTGAGACGGTGCCCTTGGGTGGCCATCCCCTATAGGGGAGAAAGGACCAAGGGCGATGACGACGGAACAGAAGGTCATCAAGATGAAGGTCG
>Ga0187892_10003886_pt1 | contig 26317 bp, 23 predicted proteins | sample MA1701073metaG_FD_139345 | JGI IMG/M metagenome (GOLD analysis project Ga0187892, IMG submission 139345) | Bio-ooze microbial communities from a basaltic lava cave in the Kipuka Kanohina Cave System on the Island of Hawaii, USA - MA170107-3 metaG ... | reverse complement strand
CGCCGATCGGAGTCAACCGATCGGAGTCAACCGAGCAGGATCCCTCAGCGGCGACCTCTGGCGGTGTACGGAACGTCAGATGCGCCTCCGATACCCCCGGGCGCAGGTCCACCGAATCACGGCGGACGGCAGCCGGCCGGCGATTGAGGTAGCGGCCTCGGCCTCTCGATCGTCGTCCTAAAGAGACCGCTGATCCATGGGTCGTCCGCTTCGCGGCCGAAGCCCTGAACTGCGGCGTAGTCCGTCGTGTTGGCGTCAGGGCTGACAGATCAGCGCTCACCTAGGCTCGGCGACCGCGATGCCGCCGTTCAAGGTCGTGAGCGACTTCTCCCCGGCCGGCGACCAGCCGGCGGCCATCGACGCGCTGGCGGCTGGCATCGATCGGGGCGACCGGTTCCAGACGCTGCTCGGCATCACCGGGAGCGGCAAGAGCGCCACGATCGCCTGGACCATCGAGCGGGTGCAGCGGCCGACGCTGATCCTCGCCCCGAACAAGTCGCTCGCCGCCCAGCTGGCCAACGAGTTCCGGGAGCTGTTCCCCGCGAACCGTGTCGAGTACTTCGTGTCCTACTACGACTACTACCAGCCCGAGGCGTACATGCCCTCGAGCGACACGTACATCGAGAAGGACTCGTCGATCAACGACGAGATCGACCGCTTGCGCCACTCGGCAACGTCAGGCCTCCTCGCCCGGCGAGACGTGATCGTGGTGGCCTCGGTGTCGTGCATCTACGGCCTCGGCTCGCCGGAGGAGTACGCCACGCAGGTGCTGCGGGTGCAGCGGGGCGAGCACGTCGACCAGCGGGCGATCCTCTCGCGGCTCGTCGACATGCAGTACGAGCGCAACGACGTGGGGTTCGTCCGGGGCAAGTTCCGGGTGCGGGGCGACACGATCGAGGTGTTCCCCGCCTACGACCAGAGCGGCGTGCGCATCGAGCTGTTCGGCGACGACGTCGAGCGCATCAGCCGTGTCGACCCGGTCACCGGCGAGCACCTGGGGGAGGTGCCCGAGCTCGAGGTCTTCCCGGCCACCCACTACGTCGCCGGCGAGGAGCGCATGCGCAAGGCCGTGCTGACCATCGAGCAGGAGCTGGCGCAGCGGCTGGCCTGGTTCGAGTCCGAGGGCAAGCTCCTCGAGGCCCAGCGTCTGCGCATGCGGACGCAGTACGACCTCGAGATGATGGCCGAGATCGGCTTCTGCAACGGGATCGAGAACTACTCGCGCCACATCGACGGCCGGCGACCGGGGGAGGCGCCCAACACGCTCCTCGACTTCTTTCCCGACGACTTCCTGATGATCCTCGACGAGAGCCACGTCACCGTGCCGCAGCTGCACGGCCAGTACGAGGGCGACCGTAGCCGCAAGGAGACCTTGATCGACCACGGCTTCCGGTTGCCGTCGGCGGCCGACAACCGCCCGCTGCGCTTCGACGAGTGGTACCAGCGGGTGCACCAGGCCGTCTTTCTGTCGGCCACGCCCGGCGACTACGAGCTGTCGCAGTCGACCCAGGTGGTGGAGCAGATCGTGCGGCCGACGGGCCTCGTCGACCCCGAGGTGACGGTGCGGCCGACCAAGGGCCAGATCGACGACCTCATGGCCCAGATCAACGACCGGGTCGCCCGTGGCGACCGGGTGCTGGTGACCACGCTCACCAAGAAGATGGCCGAGGACCTCACCGAGTACCTGCTGGAGCTCGGCGTGCGGGTGCGCTACCTGCACAGCGAGGTCGACACCATCGCCCGCATCGAGATCCTGCGCGACCTGCGCCTCGGCGAGTTCGACGTCCTCGTCGGCATCAACCTGCTGCGGGAGGGCCTCGACCTGCCGGAGGTCTCGCTCGTGGCCATCCTCGACGCCGACAAGGAGGGCTTCCTGCGCAGCGAGACGTCGCTGATCCAGACCATCGGCCGGGCCGCCCGCAACGTCGACGGGCAGGTCGTCATGTACGCCGACGTGGTGACGGACTCGATGCAGCGGGCCATCTCGGAGACCAACCGTCGCCGCGGGCTGCAGCAGGCCTTCAACGCCGAGCACGGCATCGACCCGCAGACCATCCGCAAGGCCGTCACCGACATCCTCGCCGTGCTGCGGCCGGACGGCGACGGCAAGGCGCCGGTGCCGGGCCGCGACCGCCGGTCGCGCCGACGGGACAAGGTCCGCAGCGACCTGGCCGAGCTGCCCGCCGACGAGCTGGCCCGGCTCATCCGCACCCTCGATGAGGAGATGCACGAGGCCGCCACCGAGCTGCGCTTCGAGTACGCCGCCCGGCTCCGGGACGAGATCAACGACCTCAAGTCCGAGCTGAAGCAGGTCCGCCAGGCCGGCTGACGCCCGCGGGCGCCAGTCCCGACCGGGTCCGGCCCACAAGGCGGTCAAGGCCGGGCGTCGAGCGGTCGAAACACCTCTCGTGGCAATCCTGCACGGTCGCTCGGCCGCGCCCCCGACGGTGTCGGTCCCGGCGCCGGTCGACGTCGTGCGTCGCCTGTGGCGCCTGCCTCTGCGCGCCCACGTGGCCGCGCTGGCGGCGGTGCTCGTCGCCCTCGTGCCGGTGATCGGCACCGGAGCCTCGTTCTCGGCCGACGAGGGCGCGGCGATCATCCAGGCCCGGTCGCTGTCACGGGGCGACGGTTGGATCGTCGAGCACCCGCTGGCCGAGGTCGATCCGGCCGGCCGCCAGTACCCGCTGGAGCTCTCCGCCCGCGGTCCGGACGGCGTGGCCCCGTTCGCCAAGCACCCGCTCTACGCCCTCGTGCTCGCCGCGCTCGACCGCCTGGGCGGCGTGGGTGCGATGGTGGCCCTCTCCCTCGCCGGCACCGTGGCGGCGGCGGCGGTCGCCGGGCTGCTGGCCCGCCGCCTCGACCCGGTCCTGGCCGTGCCCGCGGTGTGGGTCACGGGTGTCGCCAGCCCCCTCGCCTTCGACGGCTACGTGGTGATCGCCCACACCCTGGGCGCGGCCGCCGCCGGAGGCGCAGCCCTCGCCGCGCTGGTCGCCCTCGAGCGGCGGCGATGGCCGCCGGCCGCCGGGGCGGCGGGCCTCGTAGCCCTGGCCGTGCTGCTGCGCACCGAGGCCACCTTGTACGCCCTCGCCCTGGCCGGCGTGCTCGCGATGGTCGGGCTGGCCCGTCGCCGCCAGGCCGGTGCCGCCCTCATGCCGCTGGTCACCGCCGCCGCCGTCGGCGCCGCCGCCGTCGTCGCCCGCCTCGGCGAGGCGGCGTGGGCCCGGGCCATCGTCGGCGGTCCCGTCGGCGGGACCGGGGGCGGGCCCGACGTCGCCGTCGGCTTCCTGGCCGGCAAGGTCCGCGCCTTCTTCCTGACGTGGATCCGCCCGAGCTACGGCGACCAGGCCTTCGGCGTGGAGATCGCCTTGGTGATGATGGCCGCCTCGCTGGCGCTGGCCGCCTTCGTCGCCCGCCGCTACCCGGGGGACGGCGAGGCGTTCCGGTCGCTGTCGCTCGTCGCCGCCGTCTCGGCCGTGACGGCCCTGGCTGCAGGCCCGGCCAACCTCGTTCCCGGCCTGCTGGTGGCGTTCCCCGTCGGCCTGGCCGGGCTGCTGGTCCTCGGCCGCAGCGCCCTGGCCACGACCGACGCCCGCGTGCTCGCCGGTGTGGCCGGTGCCTTCACCCTCGCCGTCCTCGCCACCCAGTACCCATCCGGCGGCTCGGGGGAGTGGGGCGGCCGCTACTTCGCCCTGGTCCTGCCGCTGGCCGTGCCCGTGCTGCTGCTGGCGCTCGAGCGCCGGGCCGGCGCCCTGGCGCCCGCATGCGCGCCGATCGCGGTCGGGGCGCTCGCCCTGTGCACCCTGTGCCTCACGATCATGGCCGTGCTGAGCATCCGCGAGACCCACGGCTTCACCGCCGACCTGATCGCCGCCGTCGACCAGGTGGCGGCCGAATCGGGTCACGACGAGCCGGTCATCGTCACGGCCGAGCCGGCCCTGCCCCGCCTGGCCTGGGGCACCTTCGAACGGCAGCGGTGGCTACTGGTCCAGGAGGACGAGGTGGCCGAGACCGTGTCCCGGTTGGAGGCGGCCGGCCTCGGCCCGGTCGTGGTCGTGGGCCAGGGCGACGTCGTGCCGCCCGGCTCGACGGTGACGACCGCCACGAGGGCGGCGCAGTGGGAGGTCGCCCTCCTCGCTTGAGGGCACGGTGGCCGGTTCGACGAACTGATGGCAGGACACGCCGATCTCCGGCGCATCCTGACATCAGTTCGTCGTCATTCGGCCGGGGCGGTGAGGACGGGCACGGTGAGGCGGCCCAAGGCGGCCTGGACGAGCGGGCCGATGCCGAGGGCGAAGACGATCGTTCCGATGCCGACCCTGCCGCCGAGGAGCCAGCCGCCGGACAGGGCGGACAGCTCGATGGCGGTGCGCACGGCTCGCACCGAACCGACACCCCGACCAGCCAGACCGGTCATGAGCCCGTCGCGAGGTCCGGCCCCGAGGCCGGCACCGATGTAGAGGCCCGAGCCGATGCCGACGAGCACCACGCCCGCCACCATCACGGCCGCCCGCACCGCCATCCCGGTCGGCGGCGGGACCAGAGCCAGCACCGCATCGATGACCAGGCCGATGAGGACGACGTTGCAGACCGTGCCCAGGCCGGGCCGCAGGCGGAGCGGGACCCAGGCGGCCAGCACGACGAAGCCTACGAGGATGCCGGTCCGACCGATCGGGATGCCGGTGCGGTGCGACAGGCCCTGGTGCAGCACCTCCCACGGCCCGAGCCCCAGGTCGGCGAGCACCATGAGGGCCAGGCCGGTACCGCAGAGCACCAGGCCGGTCAGCAGGCGGGGAAGCCGCCGTCGGAGCTCGACCGGCGACAGGCGGGTGAGGGCCAGCACGCCCCCACCGTGGCACGCCCGCGCGGCCCACCCGGGCGGATTTCGCCGAGCAGCCCGCGTGGGACCCCCCTGTGAGGTGTACAGGCGCGAGTTGGCAGGGAAGGGGGGCCGGTAGTCTCAGGCGGTGTCCGACGCCCTTGTGATTCGAGGGGCGCGCGAGCACAACCTCCGCAACGTCTCGCTGGACCTGCCGCGGGACCGGCTGATCGTGTTCACCGGCCTGTCGGGGTCGGGGAAGTCGTCCCTCGCCTTCGACACGATCTACGCCGAGGGCCAGCGCCGGTACGTCGAGTCGCTGTCGTCCTACGCCCGCCAGTTCCTGGGCCAGATGGACAAGCCCGACGTGGATTTCATCGAGGGCCTGTCGCCGGCCATCTCCATCGACCAGAAGTCCGCCTCCCGCAACCCCCGCTCGACGGTGGGAACGGTCACCGAGGTCTACGACTACCTGCGGCTCCTGTACGCCCGCATCGGCGTTCCTCACTGCCCGAAGTGCGGGTCGGTCGTCGTGCGCCAGACGCCCCAGCAGATCGTCGACCGCATCCTCGAGCTGCCCGACGACACCCGCTTCCAGGTCCTGGCCCCCGTGGTGCGAGGTCGCAAGGGGGAGTACGACTCCCTTCTCCGGGACCTGGCATCACAGGGCTACGCCCGGGCCCGGGTCGACGGCGAGGTCGTCGACCTCGGCGGGCCCGACACACCCTCGCTGGCCCGCTACGAGAACCACACCATCGAGGTGGTCGTTGACCGGCTCGTGCGCCGGAAGGGGATCGAGCGGCGACTGACCGACTCGTTGGAGACGGCGCTTCGCCTGGCCGAGGGCGTGGCCGAGGTCGAGATCGTCGCCCGGGACGGGGAGCGCGCCACCCGGGACGGGACGGGAGCGGCCCGGGACGGCCACGACGCCGCCGCGCCAGTCGACGGCGAGGCCACCGACCCCCAGATCCTCACCTTCAGCCAGCACTACGCCTGTCCCAGGGACGGGACGAGCTTCGACGAGCTGGCGCCCCGGAACTTCTCGTTCAACTCGCCCTACGGGGCCTGCCCCCGCTGCGACGGCCTGGGCACGCGCTACGAGGTCGACCCCGAGCTGGTCGTGCCGAACGCCGACCTCAGCATCGACCAGGGCGCGGTGGCCCCGTGGTCGGGGGCGAGGGGCGAGTACTTCTCCCGGGTGCTCACCGCACTCGCCGACGCCTACGGCTTCCGCACCAGCACCCCCTGGCGCAAGCTCACCAAGGCCCAGCACAAGGTCGTGCTCTACGGCACGGGCACCAAGAAGGTCCACGTCGCCTATCGCAACCGCTACGGGCGGACCCGGGCCTACGACACGTCCTACGAGGGGGCGGTGCCGTACCTGCAGCGCCGCCACGGCGAGGCCGAGTCGGACTACATGCGGGAGCAGATCGAGGGCTTCATGCGCGAGGTGCCCTGCCCCGACTGCGGCGGTGCCCGCCTCAAGCCCGAGTCGCTCGGGGTCACGGTCGGCGGGCTCACCATCCAGCAGCTGGGCGACCTCTCGATCGGCAAGGCCACCGCCTTCCTCGAGGAGTTGATGCTGTCCGAGCGGGACCAGCGCATCGCCGAGCGGGTGGTGAAGGAGGTGCGGGCCCGCATGCGCTTCCTGCTCGACGTGGGCCTCGACTACCTCAGCCTCAACCGCTCGTCGGCCACGCTGGCCGGCGGCGAGGCCCAGCGGATCCGCCTCGCCAGCCAGATCGGCAGCGGCCTGGTGGGTGTGCTCTACGTGCTCGACGAGCCGTCGATCGGGCTGCACCAGCGCGACAACCGCAAGCTGATCGACACCCTCGTGCGCCTGCGGGACCTGGGCAACACGGTGATCGTCGTCGAGCACGACGAGGACACCATCCGGGTGGCCGACCACATCGTCGACATCGGGCCCGGCGCCGGCGAGCACGGTGGGCAGGTGGTGGTGTCGGGCACGCTCGACGACCTCGTCGCCGCGCCGGCATCGATCACCGGCCAGTACGTCGGCGGCCGCCGGTCGATCCCGGTGCCGGAGATGCGGCGGGAGCCGACCTCGGGCTGGCTGGTGGTCCGCGGCGCCCGGGAGCACAACCTGCGCAACGTCACCGTCGAGCTGCCGCTCGGGTGCCTGGTGTGCGTGACGGGCGTGTCGGGCTCGGGCAAGTCGACGCTCGTCAACGACATCCTGCTGCGCGCCCTCATGCAGCGGATCTACCGCTCGAAGGTCGTCCCCGGCCGCCACCGGGCACTCGAGGGCGACGAGCTGCTCGACAAGGTCATCAGCATCGACCAGTCGCCCATCGGGCGCACGCCGCGCTCCAACCCGGCCACGTACACCGGCGTGTGGGACTCGGTCCGCAAGCTGTTCAGCATGACCACCGAGGCCAAGGTGCGCGGGTACCTGCCGGGCCGGTTCTCGTTCAACGTCAAGGGCGGGCGCTGCGAGGGCTGTGCCGGCGACGGGACCATCAAGATCGAGATGCACTTCCTCCCCGACGTGTACGTCCCGTGCGAGGTCTGCAAGGGCGCCCGCTACAACCGGGACACGCTCGAGGTGATGTTCAAGGGCCGCAACGTGGCCGAGATCCTCGACATGCCGTGCGAGGAGGCGCTGGCCTTCTTCGCCAACCAGCCGGTGATCGCCCGCCACCTGCAGACGCTCGTCGACGTCGGGCTGGGCTATGTGCGGTTGGGCCAGCCCGCTCCTACGCTGTCGGGCGGTGAGGCGCAGCGCATCAAGCTGGCCAGCGAGCTGTCCAAGCGGTCGACCGGCCACACGATCTACCTTCTCGACGAGCCCACGACGGGTTTGCACTTCGAGGACATCCGCCGCTTGCTCACCGTCCTTGCCCGCCTCGTCGACCAGGGAAACACCGTGCTGGTGATCGAACACAATCTCGACGTCATCAAGAGTGCCGACTGGATCGTCGACCTCGGCCCCGAAGGGGGTGACGGCGGCGGCACCGTGATCGCGGAGGGCCCGCCGGAGGCCGTGGCCAAGACGCCCGACAGCTACACCGGCCAGTTCCTGGCGCCCGTCCTCGAGCGGGGTCGAGCCCGATGAGGCCCAAGTGGTTGGTCCCGGTCGGCATCGCGGTGGGCATCGTCCTGCTGCTGATCCTGCCGCTGATCGGCGTCTACAACGGCCTCGTCAACCGGGAGGCCACGGTCGACCAGTCCTTCGCCGACCTCGACGCCCAGCTCCAGCGCCGTTACGACCTGATCCCCGACCTGGTGGACGCGGTGCGAGGGATCCTCGGCCAGGAGCAGGCGGTGTTCGGCGAGCTGGCGCGGGCCCGGGCCAACTACGCCGGGGCCCGGACGCCCTCGGAGAAGGCCGACGCCTCGGCGCAGCTCGAGACGGGGCTGGGTCGGTTACTGGCCATCTTCGAGAGCTTTCCGCAGCTGCGCAGCGCCGACAACGTCCGGGACCTGCAGACCCAGATCGAGGGCACCGAGAACCGGATCGCCCAGGCCCGCCGGGACTACAACGGGGCGGTGACGTCCTACAACGTCGCCGTCCGCCGGTTCCCCCGCAACATCTTCGCCGGCATGTTCGGCTTCGAGACCAAGCCCTTGTTCAGTGCCACCACCGAGTCGCGTGAGAGTCCCGACGTCGACCTGGGGGTGGCGCCCACGACGGCTCCCACCACCCGGCCGTGATCGCCCGCCGCCTGCTGGCGGCGGCATTGGCGGTTGCGGCGCTCGGCGCGGCGGGAACCGCGGCCGCCGACGAGCACATTCCCCGGTTCAGCGCGCCGGTCGTGGACGCGGCCGGCGTCGTGCCCGACGAGGTCGAGCGGTCGGTGGGCGCCGGGCTGGAGGACTACCGGCGCCGGAGCGGCAACCAGGTGGCGGTGGCGGTCGTGAAGGAGACGGGCCGGCAGTCGATCGAGGACTACTCGATCGACCTGGCCCGCGAGTGGGGCGTGGGCACCGAGGGCCAGGACAACGGGGTCGTGCTGGTGGTCGACGTGGGCGACCGGCGGCTGCGCATCGAGGTGGGTCGCGGCGTCGAGGACGAGCTCACCGACCTGGAGGCAGGTCGGATCATCCGCGAGCGCATCGTCCCCCTGCTGCGCGAGGGCAACGTGGGAGAGGCGGTGACCCAGGGAGCGCTGGCCATCCGGGCCGCCCTGGGCGACACCGAGGTCGGCGCCCTCCCGCCGCCGGCCGAGCCCGACGCCGAGCCCAACCGGGATGCGGCATGGGTGCCACTGCTCGTCCTCGGGCTGTTCGCCGTGGGCAGCATGAACCTCATGGCCCGCCGCCGGCGCAAGGGGATGTTCGGCGACTGGGGCTGGGGTGCGCCGATCGTCTGGGGCGGGGGCTGGGGCGGCGGTGGTCGTGGCGGCGGTGGAGGCTTCGGGGGCGGCTTCGGAGGAGGCGGCGGCGGGGGGTTCGGTGGGGGTGGGGCCAGTGGCAGCTGGTAGGGGGCCCGAGCCGCGGGGCATGCGCCGGGTCGTGGCCAAGGCCGTCGCCGAGGCCGAGCGGAGTACGGGACTGCAGTTCTGCGTCGGCATCGTCGACGCCGGGGACGACCCGAGGGCGAAGGCCGAGCAGCTGTTCGTCGAGGCGGGCATGAACGCCCGACCGGCGGTGATGGTGCTGGTCGACCCGGCGCATCGCCGGGTCGAGGTCGTGACCGCCCGGGCCGTCCGGACCCGCGTCGGCGACCCCGCCGCCTCCGCTGCCGTCGAAGAGATGACCGGCTGGTTCGCCCGGGGGGACCTCACGGGAGGTCTCGTCGCCGGCCTGCGGTTCCTGGCCCGGGCCGCCGGTCCCGGCCGCGCCGATCCCGAGGCCGAGGAGCTGCCCGACATCGTGTGACGCCCCCAAGCCCCAACTGGTGACACCTTTGGGCGCGCCAGAGCGCCACCTACGAGTGTCACCCGTTCGCTGGGGTGTCTACGCTTCGCCCGACTCGAGGGGGAGCATGGGACGGGCAACGTGGGTTCGGGCGGCTGCGTGCGGCGCGGTCGTGTTGCTGGCGGGCACCGGATGCGGCGGCCGTGCGACCGAGGACGAGCCGGCGCCGGGCGCGAGCGAGGAGACCACCCGGCTCGCCCAGTACTGCGCCAAGACGATCGAGATCGAGGAGACCTTCGCCCGTGAGTTCCCCGCCGTGGTCCAGGCGCCGCCCGAGGAGATGCCGGCCGCGGTGAAGAAGGTGGCGGGCGTCGTCCTGCCGCTGTTCGAGTCGGTCGTCGCCGTCGCCCCTGAGCCCGTCAAGGGTGACGTCGAGCAGATCCTGGGTGTCATCCGCACGGCGGCGGAGACGGGCGACGCCAGCGGCTTCGACACCTCCCGCGACGTCGAGAAGCGCGTGCACGCCTACGCCCTGGCCACCTGCGACTGGGAGCGCTCCGACGTCACCGCCTCGGAGTACGCCTTCGCCGGCGTGCCGACGACTTCGGCTCCGGGGCTGCGCAGCTTCGAGCTGTCCAACAAGGGCAAGGAGGTCCACGAGATCTCGATCCTCCGCATCAACGACGACGAGACCGCCTCCTTGCGGGAGCTGCTCACCCAGTCCCCCGAGCAGGTGATGGCCAAGGTGCAGCCCGTGGGCCTCGGTTTCGCCAACCCCGGTGAGACGAGCTTCGCGGTCGTCGACCTGCAGCCCGGGCGCTACGCCGTGGTCTGCTTCGTCCCCGTCGGCCTCACGCCGGCCGTCGCCGAAGCAGCCGAGAAGGGGCAGGGGCCACCTCCGGGTGGTCCGCCCCACGCCTCGCGGGGGATGGCCGTGGAGGTCAACGTCGCCTGAGGGCGACGGCCCTACTCCTCGTCGAGCAGCTCGAGGACGCGTTCGGCAGGCCGGGCGATCACCGCTCGCTCGCCGCGGATCACGATGGGCCGCTCGAGCAGGATCGGATGCCGGGTGATGGCGTCGAGCAGCTGGTCGGGCCCGCCGTCGGCCAGGCCCAGCTCGGCGTACACCGGCTCACCGGTGCGCATCATGGCCCGGGGGTCGTCGATGCCGAGGAGCCCCATCACGTTCCGCAGCTCCTCGGCGGTGGGGGCCTGACGGAGGTACTCGACGTAGTCGGCGTCGATGCCCCGTTCGGCCAGGATCGACTGGGTCGTCCGGCACTTGGTGCAGCCGGGGTTGAAGTACACGGTCGTCGCCACTGCCGGGCAGGCTAACCGGGCCTTCCCGGCATCCGAACGCCTCGGCCCGCTCAACCTGCGAGGTCAGCATGCCGATGCAGTAGGCGTGCGACGAGTCGCCCGATCCCTGTGTGCAGGCGGGACGGCCGTGGTCGTTCTCGGCCTGGCCGTGGCCCACTCGTTGGCCCACGACTACAGCCTCATCGGCTCGTCCCGGCTCGGGTGGTCGCTGGTCTACGTCGCCCTCCTGATCGTCGCCGGCTACGCCGTCGGCCTGCCCGACCTGGTCGGCAGCCGGCGCACCGCCACGTTGGCCGGCCTGGCTGCGGCTGCCGTCGCCGCCATCGGCCTGTCGGTCGTCCAGCTGCTGGCCGGCGCGCCGCTGCTGCCGAGGTTCGTCGTGCTCGGCGCACCGGCGATCCTGCTGCCCCTCGCCGTGCTGGCGTCGGCCCTCGACGACGAGGACGAGATCGTCGAGGCGGGCAAGGACCGGGTGGTCGTGGTGGCCGGGCTCGACGAGGGCTTCGCTCTCGAGGACGAGCTCAACGCCGCTCCGGAGCGCACTGCCGCCATCGCCTGCGTCCTGGCCCCCGAGGCGGCGACGGCCAACGACACGAACCGCCAGCCGCTCGTCGAGGTCGCGGCCCGCGCCGACGCCACCGCGGTCGTCCTGGACCGCACCGCCGCAGGCGACGACTCGATCGTGGCTCAGGCGGCCCGGCTGCACGAGTGCGGCGTGAAGATCCGGACCGTCTCGCTCTTCTACGAGGAGTGGCTCGGCAAGATCCCGCTCACCGAGCTCGAGCGCATCTCGCTGATGTTCGACATCGGCGAGCTCCACCGGGCCCGCTACGGGCGGATGAAGCGGATCCTCGACCTGGCCGCCGGTGGCGTGGGCCTCGCGCTGCTCGGCCTGGTGACGCCGTTCGTGCTCCTCGGCAACGCCGTGGCCAACCGTGGCCCCCTCTTCTTCCGCCAGGAGCGGGTGGGCAAGGGCGGCCGCACGTTCGTGATGGTCAAGTTCCGCACGATGCGCGGCGGAGCCGACGGGTTCGGTGCCGGCCACTGGACGGTGCCCGGCGACAGGCGCATCACACCGTTCGGCTCGTGGATGCGTCGCACCCATCTCGACGAGCTGCCGCAGGTGCTCAACGTCCTGCGGGGCGACCTGTCGGTCGTGGGTCCCCGTCCCGAGCAGCCGACCTATGCCGACCAGCTCGACGGAAAGATCCCCTTCTACCGCCTCCGCCACCTGGTGCGCCCCGGGCTCACCGGTTGGGCCCAGGTGAAGTACGGCTACGGCGGGACCGACGGCGAAGCCCTCGAGAAGCTCCAGTACGAGTTCTACTACCTACGGCACCAGAGCCTGGCCCTCGACCTGCGCATCATCGGCCGCACCCTTCGTAGCGTGGTGGGGGGGACGGGACGATGACCGCCCATCGCCATCGCCAGCAGAGCTTGCTCGGCGAACTGACCGAGCGTCGGGCACCGGCGCCCTTCGGCCTCGGAACCGGAGGTTCCTCGGCGAACCGGTCGAGCGCCGCCGGGCCGGCGAAGCCGGCCCACCGACGCCGTCCTTCCCGGCGGCAAGCTTCGCTCGCCGACGGCCGGCAGCCGGAGGGGCCGCCTTCGGCGGCGTCGGCGGCCGCCGGAGAACCCTGCGAGCCGGCTGCGGTGGGGTCGCCTTGGGTGACGCCTGCAGTCGCCGGCGTCTCGGCGACACGACGGCGGCGGGTTCTCAAGCCGCCGGAGATCCTGTTTTGAGGCCGTTCGGGCCATGGGACGGGTGACGGGGGCGAAGTCCCGGGCTCTCGCCATCTCGACTGTGGGCGCCGGAGCGGCTCGGGCCGCGGGTGCGCTGGCGGGAGTGCTGTCGGCCCGCCTGCTGGGCCCCGAGGGCAAGGGGCAGTACGCCCTCGTCGTGCTGGCCGCGACCGTGGCCGGGACCTTGGCGTCGGCCGGGCTCGAACACTGGGTGGCCCGGGAGGTGGCCCGGCGATCGCGTCCCGACGAGGCGCCCGAAGGCCCCGGTCCTGCTGCGCTCGGCCCGGTCGTACGCCGCCACCTCGTACTGTCCGGTGCCGCCCTCGCCGTGCTGACCCTTGTCGCCGCGGTGGCGGTGCCGGCGGCGCGGGCCACGACCGGCGAGGTGCTCGCCGGAGGGGCACTGGCCGTCGCCACCGTCGTCAGCATGCTGCTCCTGGCCGTCCCGCACGGCCGGCTACGGATGGGGGTCGTGGCCGTCGCGACGACCGCGGGCGCCGTGACGTTCGTGGCCTGGAACGGCGTGTTGCTCGCCACCGGCACGCGGTCGGTGGCGCTGGCGATCCTCGGCGCGGCCGTCGCCGCCGTCGTGATCGCCGGAGTCGCCCTGGCCGGCCGCGGCCCGGACGTCGATGCCGCCGACCACCGCGGCAAGACCGAGGCCGTCGCCGGCCCGGCGCGAACCCACCGCCAGGCCCTGCGCTTCGGCGTGCCGGCGAGCGTCGGCGAGGTCATCGCTCTCGCCGCCGCCCGCCTCGACGTGGTCCTCGTCGCGCTGCTGCTCGACCGCCGGGCCGCCGGTCTCTACGTCGTGGCCCTGGCCCTCGGCGAGCTGCTGCTCGTGCTGCCCGACGGGATCGCCCTGGTCGTCTTGCCCTCGACGGCCCGGGCCGAGGCGCAGGGCCCGGCACCGGTACGGGTGCGCACCGGCCGGCTGCTGCGCTGGTCGGTGGCGGCCATGGCGGGCGCCGCCGTCGTGATGGCCGTCCTCGGCGGCGCGGTGCTGGAGCTCGTCTTCGGACCGGCGTTCTCCGGCGCCCGGGCGGCCGTCCCCGCGGTGCTCGCCGGCGCCGTGGGCTTCGGTGCGTGGAAGATCCTGGCCGCCGACCTGACCGCCCGCGGCCGGCCCGGCGACCGGGCCTGGTCGGCGGCGCTGGGGCTGGCGGTGATGGTGCTGGCCGAGCTGGCCCTCGCCCCCCGGTTGGGCCTTGCCGGCGCCGCGGCCGGTTCGGCGATCGGATCGTTCACCGCCGCGGGCGCCCTACTGCAGGCCCGGCGCCGGGCCCTGCGGCGGCTCCGGCACCCCTCGATGCGGTCGCCGGTGCCCTCGCCGCGCCCGGTGCCGGCGAACCGCTCGCGGGTGCCCGGCGGGATCTCGGTGGTGGCCCGATGACGGCGCCCCACGTGTCGTGCGTGGTGGTCGCCTTCCACGACCCCGCCTCCCTCCAGGCCCTCCTCGCCGGCCTCGACCATCCCGAGCTCGAGGTCGTCGTGGTGAACGTGGAGGACGACGACCGGGTCGCCGGGGTGGCGGCCGAGGCCGGCGCCTCGGTCGTGGCCGTCCGGGGCAACCCGGGGTACGGCACCGCTGTGAACCTCGGCGTGGCTGCCGCCGCCGGGCTCGTGATCGTGTTCCTGAACGACGACGTCACCATCGGTGCCGCGTCCGTGCTGGCCCTGGCCGAGGTCGTCCAGAGCGGCGGGGCCGACGTGGCCGTTCCCGCTGTCCGGACGCCGTCGGGCGACCTCGAGCCGACCATTGCCCCTCTCGTGACCCCCCGGTCGTTGGCCCTCGAGTGGCTGCTGGTCCCGGACCACCGGCCGAGCTCGGGCCTTGCGGCACGGCTGCTCGATCGGGCTCCGGTGGAGAAGTGGCGGGCGCCCGTCGGTCCCGAGCCGGTCCCGGCCGCCAGCGCGGTGGTGGTGGCGGCGACGGCCGGGCTGCTGCGGGCGATCCCGCTGCCCGAGGCCTACTTCCTGTACTGGGAGGAGTCGGAGTGGTTCTGGCACCTGCGGGCCGCGGGTCGCCGGGTCGTGTTCCGTCCCGAGCTCGCGGCCGTGCACGCCGGGGGACGCGACGACGTCCGGCCCGACAAGGCGCGGTTGCTGGCCCGCAACGCGGTGCGCTGCGTGCGGCGGACCCAGGGCCGGGCCGCGGCGGCCCGGGCCCTGCCCGTCGTGGTCGCCTGGAACCTGCGCCTCGTGGCCACGGCCTGTGTCCGGGCCATGGCACCGTCACGGCGTCGCCCGGGGCTCGTGCGGGCACGCCTTGCCGGCCTGAGCGCGGCTCTCGGCGCGACGCCGTTCGTCTGGTCCGCCGACGACGGTGCCCGGGCTGCCGCCATCCGTGCTGACACCGAGCCGCTGCGCTCGTGACGACGGTGCTCGTCGACTGGCTGGGTCGGGGCGGCATCGCCCAGACCACCGAGGCCTGGGCCCGGGAGCTCGACGCCGCCGGCGAGGTCGTCGTCGTCGTGACGCGACCCGGCCGGGAGCTGGCGGGCGCGCCGGTGACGGTGGTCAAGGGGCCGGAGCGCCGGGGCCGAATCGCCACCCATCGCGACCTGGCCACGACGGCGGCCCGCACCATCGAGGAACGCCGTCCCAAGGTGGTGGTGGTCGCCAACTACCTGATCCCGCCGCTCGAGGTGCCGGTGTACGAAGCGGCCCGGCGGGTCGGCGCCCGGATCGTGCTGGTCGTGCACGACCACCGGTTGCACACGCGCCTGGCGGGCACATGGGTCGGCATGCGCCGTCACGTGAAGGCGGCCGACGTGGTCGTCGCCCACACGCGCTTCGTGGCCAAGGGCGTCGCCTCCGGGTACGGGCGCAACGATGTCGTGGTGGTTCCCCACCCGCTGCCGGTGGGGCTCCTCGGGGCGACCCGCCCGCCCGAACCTCCCCTCGGCGCGGGTCCGGAGGCCGTGGCCCTGCACTTCGGTGTGCTGCACCGCCGGTACAAGGGGACCGCGACCGTCGTCGACCTCGCCCGGTCAGGCGTCAACGGCTGGCGGTTCGCGCTCGTCGGCGAAGGTGCGCCGGCCGACGTTCCGGGCACGGTCGCGCTGCAGGGATTCGTCGAGCCGGGCCTGTTGTTGGCCGCGGTGGAGCAGTCCGACGCCACCCTGCTGCCCTACCGCGTGGCCACCCAGAGCGGTGCGGTGGTGCTGGCCCAGGCCCTGGGCTCGGTGGCCGTCGCCAGCGCCGTCGGCGGCATCCCCGACCAGATCGACGACGGCGTCGACGGCCGTCTGGTGGCCGCCGGGGCCGGGTCCCGCGCCTGGGCGGGCGTGCTGTCCGACCTGTCGGACCCAGCCCGGAGGAGCGCCATCGCCGCCGCCGGGCGCCGGCGCGTCCAGGAGGGACACCGCCGGTTCGTCGGCGCCATCAAGGAGCTGGTGGCGTGAGCACCGGCCACCGCTCGCCGCTGGCCGCCAGCGTGATCATGACGGTCCGGCACGAGCCACCCGACCGGCTGGCCGCGGCCGTGGCCGCCCTCGCCGCGCAGACCGGCCTCGACGGCCCGATCGAGGTCGTGATCGCCGTGCCGCCCGCCGGGCGCGACGCGGTCGCCGCCCTCCGCCCGGTCGGCGCGGTGGCGGCGGTCCGCACGGTCGCCAACCCCGGCGGCGCTCGCAGTGCCGGGCTCAACCGGGCTACCCGAGCCGCTCGGGCCGGTGTCGTGGTCCGGGTCGACGCCCGCTCTCGGGTGGCTCCCGACCACGTCGCCCGCTGCGTCGCCCGCCTGGCCGTCGACCCGTCGGTCGGCGTGGTGGGGGGCGGCCAACGCCCCGTCGCCGCCGTCTCCGCCGGGGCCCGGGGCGCCGGCATCGCCCGGGCCCTGACCAACCCGTGGGTGCTCGGCGGCGCTGCCTACCGCCGGCGCGACGCCGCGGGCCCGGTCGACACCGTGTACCTGGGTGCCTTCCGCCGTCGCCAGCTGCTCGACCTCGGCGGCTTCGACGAGCGCCTCGACGCCAACGAGGACTTCGAGCTCTGCGCCCGCTACCGGGCCCACGGGCTGACGGTGTGGCTGGAGGAGGGGCTGAGCGTGGCCTACGAGCCTCGCGGCCGGATGGGCGAGGTGTGGGACCAGTACGTGGCCTTCGGCCGGAGCAAGGTGCACTTCTGGCGCCTCACAGAGGGACGTCCCAACCGCCGCCAACAGGTCGCTCTCGCCGCCCCCGTGGTCGCCGCCGTCGGAGCCGCCGTCGTGGTGGCGGTTGCCCCGCGTCCCGCACTCGTCGCCGCCCTGCTCCTCGGCGCAGGCGGGTTGGCCGCGCTCGCCGTCGACAGCCGAGCCGAGGCCCCGCGGGCGACGCCCGCCGTCCGAGCCTGGTCGGTGCTGGCCTCGGCCGCAGTGGTCGTCGGCTGGCTGTCGGGCATCGCGGTGGAGCTCGTCCGCTCGCCAGCGCCTACGTTCGGCGTCGCCACCTCCGCCGACCATCCGGCCCCACCGCCGCTGGCGCCGACGACCGCTCGCAGCTCCCGCCCGGCCGCCTGACGCCGGCGACCGCGCTCAGACGATCTCGAGCATCCGCTCCAGGGCCACCCGTGCCCAGCGGGCCGTCTCGTCGTCGACGGTGATGCGGTTGACGACGTTGCCCTCGACGAGGTTCTCCAGGCACCAGGCCAGGTGGGCGGCGTCGATGCGGAACATGGTCGAGCACGGGCAGACGATCGGGTCGAGCGACACCACCGTGCGGTCGGGGTGCTCGGCGGCCAGGCGCTGTACGAGGTGGATCTCGGTGCCGATCCCGAGCACCGAACCGGGAGCGGCGGCGCCGACGGCCCGGATGATGAAGTCGGTGGAGCCGACCTGGTCGGCCACCGCCACCACCTCGCGGGCGCACTCGGGGTGGACCACCACGATGCCCTCGGGATGGGCGGCGCGGAAGGCGGCGGCCTGCTCCACGGTGAAGCGCTGGTGCACCGAGCAGTGGCCCTTCCACAGCAGGAAGGAGGCCGCCTTCACGTCGCGCTCCTGCAGCCCACCCAGGTCGTGGCGAGGGTCCCACACGGCCAGGTCGGCCTCGCCGAATCCGAGCTGGAAGGCGGTGTTGCGGCCGAGGTGCTGGTCGGGGAAGAACAGCAGCTTGTCGGCACGCTCGAGCGCCCACGACACGACGGCGCGAGCGTTGGACGACGTGCACACGGCCCCGCCGTGGCGACCGACGAAGGCCTTGAGGGCGGCCGAGGAGTTCATGTAGGTGATGGGCAGCAGGCGCTCGACGTCGGTGACGGCGGCCAGCTCCTCCTCCGCCACCTCGACGTCGTCGATCGACGCCATGTCGGCCATCGAGCAGCCGGCGTTGAGGTCGGGGAGGACCACCTGCTGGGTGTCGGTGGTGAGGATGTCGGCCGACTCGGCCATGAAGTGCACGCCGCAGAACACGATGTACTCGGCGTCGGACGCCGCGGCCAGACGGGAGAGGCCGTAGGAGTCGCCACGGTGGTCGGCCCACCGCATGACCTCGTCGCGCTGGTAGTGGTGCCCGAGGACCATCAGTCGCCGGCCGAGGGTGTCCTTGGCCGAGCCGATCCACGCCGCCAGCTCCTCGGGTGTCGCGGTGGTGTACCGCTCGGGAAGCGCGGGCTGCACCCGCACCTTCCCCATCGGGCCCAACTGCATGGGCTGACCTCCCCTGGAAGGCGCTCCGAACTCGGCCGGCCGGGACAGCCTGGGCGCCACCGGCGGGGGTGTCGGCCTCGGAGCGGTATGTGTCGCCGGAGTACCAGGCCGGCGTGGCGGGCAGTGTAGGTGGTCGCGCCCGCAGCGACGCTGTCGTTGTCCTGCTCGAACCGGCGAGGTTCCGGCGATGTTCCCGGTCGCGGTTGCGATACTTGACGCCACATGATCGAGCGCCCGCCGGCCGGCTCCATCCCCGACGCTCCCGGCTCGTACCAGTTCCGCGACGCCGAGGGCCGGGTCGTCTACGTGGGCAAGGCCCGTTCACTGCGCTCCCGCCTGTCCAACTACTTCGGCGCGCCCGAGTCGCTGCCGCCCCGCACGGCCCAGATGGTGGAGGCGGCCGCTTCGGTGGAGTGGATCCAGGTGCGCAACGACGTCGAGGCGCTGCTGCTCGAGTACAGCCTGATCCAGGAGCACAAGCCGCGCTTCAACATCCGCCTGCGCGACGACAAGAGCTATCCGTTCCTGTCCATCACCACGCCCGCCGACGAGTGGCCCCGGGCCATGGTCATGCGGGGCAGCAAGCGCAAGGGGGTCACGTACTTCGGCCCCTACGGGCAGGCATACGCCATCCGGGAGACGCTCGACCTCTTGCTGCGCACGTTCCCGATCCGCACCTGCAGCGACCGCAAGCTGACCGACCACCAGCGGCTCGGCCGGCCGTGCCTGCTGTTCCACATCGAGAAGTGCAGCGGGCCCTGCGTGGGTGGCGTCGAGAAGGCCGACTACGACCGCCTCGTGGGTGAGCTCGTGGCCTTCCTCGACGGCGAGACCGCGCCCGTCGTCGGCCGCCTCGAGAAGGAGATGGTCGAGGCGGCCGGCAACCTGGAGTTCGAGCGGGCCGCCCGCCTGCGCGACCGGCTGGCCAGCGTCCGCAAGGTGATCGAGAAGCAGGCGATGGTCACCCGCCAGCCCGAGGACCTCGACGTCATCGGCTTCGCCGAGGACGACCTCGAGGCGTCGGTCCAGGTGTTCTTCGTGCGCCGGGGCCGGGTGGTCGGCCGCAAGGGGTTCGTGGTCGACAAGGTGGAGGACCTCTCGCCGGGCGCCCTGGTCGGTCACGTGCTCGAGGGCCTCTACGCCGGCGACACCGCCAACACCAACGGCGTGCCCAAGCAGGTGCTGGTGCCGGCGGTGCCCGACGACGTCGACGTGTTCCGCACCTGGCTCAGCGGCCTGCGCGGCTCGAAGGTCGCTATCCGGGTGCCCCAGCGGGGGGACAAGCGCGAGCTGGCGGCCACGGTCGCCCAGAACGCCAAGGAGGAGCTCGTCCGCCACCGCCTGAAGCGGGCGTCGGACCACAACGCCCGCTCGCGGGCCCTCAACGCCCTCCAGGAGGCGCTCGACCTGCCCACCCCGCCACTGCGTATCGAGTGCTTCGACATGAGCCACATCCAGGGCACCGACTACGTGGGGTCGATGGTCGTTCTGGAGGACGGCTTGCTCAAGAGGTCGGACTACCGCCGGTTCAAGGTGAGGAACGTGGCCGGCAACGACGACTTGGCGGCCATGGAGGAGGTGCTCACCCGCCGCCTGACGGCACTGCTCGTCGAGCGCAGGGAGCGGGCGCGCGAGCTCGAGCACGCCGGTGGCGACGACACCGACGCCGCCCGCCGCCGGCGCTTCGCCTACCCTCCCAAACTGCTGCTGGTCGACGGCGGCAAGGGCCAGCTGAGCGTCGCCCTGCGGGTGGTGGAGCAACTGGGCCTGGCCGGCGAGATCGCGGTGGCGGCGCTGGCCAAGCGCTTCGAGGAGGTCTTCGTGCCCGGGCTGGCCGATCCGGTGCGCATCCCCCGCCAGTCCGAGGCGCTCTACCTGCTGCAGCGCCTGCGCGACGAGGCCCACCGCTTCGCCATCACCTACCACCGCAGTCTGCGGGGCAGGCGGATGACGATCAGCGTGCTCGACGGCGTACCGGGCCTCGGGCCCACCCGCACCCGCCGCCTGCTGCGCGAGCTGGGTGGGATAGGCGCGGTGAAGCAGGCGTCGCTCGACGAGCTGACCGCCCTTCCGTGGCTGCCCGACAGCGTGGCCCGGTCCATCCACGACCGGCTCCACGCCCCCGCCTGACCGTGAGCGGCCGCGAGGACCTGGCCGACGCCGATACCGGCGGCGGGGCCGGTGGGGTGGGGGCCCCCGCCGGCAGTGGCGGGCGAGGTCCGAAGGACCCCGGTTCCCGCCACGAGTTATGGGAGCGGCACGCCGGGTGGTGGCAGGAGGCGTTCACCGACGGTGCCGACGCCGAGTACACCGAGCAGATCCTGCCGCTGGTGGCCGAGCACCTCGCCGGTTCGACGGACGTCCTCGACGTCGGCACCGGCGAGGGCCAGGTGGCCCGGCTGGCGGCGACCGCGACCGGGACCGGTGCCGGCCGGCGGGTGGTCGGCGTCGACCTGGCGGCGGCGCAGCTGGCCGTGGCCCGTGCCCGCGGCGGTGGCGTGGGCTACGCCCGGGCCGGTGCCACGGCGCTGCCCTTCGCAGCCGCCAGCTTCGACGCCGTCGTCGCCTGCCTGGTGTTCGAGCACATCGACGACGCCGACGGCGCCATCGCCGAGGTGGCCCGCGTCCTGCGCCCGGGCGGGCGGTTCCTCTTCCTGCTGAACCACCCGCTGCTGCAGGTGCCCGGCTCGGGCTGGATCGACGACCACATCCTCGACGAGCAGTACTGGCGGATCGGGCCCTACCTGGTGGAGGACACGGCGCTCGAGGAGGTCGAGAAGGACGTCTTCCTGCCCTTCGTGCACCGGCCGCTGTCGCGCTACGTCAACGCCATGGCCGCCGCCGGGCTCCTCGTCGTCCGCATGGAGGAGCCCCCACCACCGGCCGGCTTCCTCGCCCGCGCCCCCGAGTACGAGGAGGCGGCCACCATTCCCCGGCTGCTGTTCCTGCGGGCCGACCGCGGCCGGTGAACGGCGGTACCCTCGGTCGTCTGAGCGAGTTCCTCGTCATCGCCGGAGTGTCGGGTGCCGGGCGCTCGACGGCCGCCGACACCTTCGAGGACCTCGGCTGGTTCGTCATCGACAACCTCCCGCCCGCCTTGATCGCGAAGGTGGCCGAGCTGGTGGCCGCGCCCGGCTCGAGCACCGAGCGGGTGGCGCTGGTGATCGGCACGGGCCACTATCTCGAGGAGCTGCAGCCCGCCCTCGGCCAGCTGCGGGAGACCGCCGGTCGGGTCCGCATCCTGTTCCTCGAGGCCTCCGACGAGGCCCTGGTGCGGCGCTTCGAGAACACCCGGCGGCGCCATCCGCTGGCCAGCACCGATCGGGTGTCGGAGAGCATCGAACGGGAGCGGACGATGCTCGATGCGGTCAAGGCCCAGGCCGATGTGGTCGTCGACACCAGCGACCTCAACGTCCACCAGCTGCGGGACCGCCTGCTGGAACTGTTCGCCCGCGGCGCCGAGTCCCCGCTGCAGACCAGCGTCGTGTCGTTCGGGTACAAGCACGGCTTGCCCCTGGACGTCGACCTCGTCTTCGACTGCCGGTTCCTGCCCAACCCGCACTGGGTCGACCACCTGCGACCGCTGACGGGTCTCGAGCTGCCGGTGGCGGACTACGTGATGTCCCAACCCGACACGGCCGAGTTCCTCTCTCGCGTCGACGACCTGCTCGGCATGCTGCTGCCCGCCTACGTCAAGGAGGGCAAGTCGTACCTGTCGATCGCGGTGGGCTGCACCGGTGGCACCCACCGCTCGGTCGTGATCGCCGAGGAGCTGGCCAAGGCACTGAGCCGTCGAGGGTTCACCCCCCTCGTGAGCCACCGCGACCTCGGCAAGTGAGGTCGGACTCGCCGAGTGTCGTGGCCCTCGGTGGCGGTCACGGGCTGGCCGCCAGCTTGGGCGCCATCCGCCGCTACGCCGACGTCGTCACCGCCATCGTGTCGATCGCCGACGACGGCGGCTCCAGTGGGCGGCTGCGCTCGGCCTACGGCGTGGCCCCGCCGGGCGACCTGCGCAAGTGCCTGGTGGCGCTGGCCGAGGCCGACTCGACCTGGGGCCGGGCCTTCGAGCACCGCTTCCAGGGTGGCGAGCTCGACGGCCACGCCCTCGGCAACCTGATCATCGCCGGGCTGGCCGCGGTCGACGGCGACTTCGAGGCCGCCCTGGCCGAGGCCGGGCGGCTGCTGGGCATCCGGGGCACCGTCGTGCCGGCCACCACCGAGCCCGTGGTGCTCGAGGCGGTGGTGCACTCCGGCGACGGGGCCTCCCGCGGCTCGGTGCAGGGTCAGGTGGCGGTGGCCACCGCGGGGCGCATCGCCACCGTGTCGCTCGTGCCGGCCGACGCCCGGCCACCGCGGGCCGCCCTCGCCGCCTTGGCCGACGCCGACCAGGTGGTGCTCGGCCCGGGCTCGCTGTTCACCAGCGTGCTGGCCGTGGCCGTCGTGCCCGCTATCCGTGAGGCGCTCGAGGCCACCTCCGCCCCCAAGGTCTACGTGTCCAACCTACGGGTGCAGCAGCCCGAGACGGCTGGCTACGACCTCGGGGCCCACCTCGACGCCCTGGCCGCCCATGGCGTCGATGTCGACGTCGTCCTGGCCCACCCGGGCGCCCTCCCGCGGGGCAGGGTGTCCGTCGAGGTGGTCGAGCATCCCGTCGCCCGCGACGACGGGAGGGCCCACGATCCGGCGCGGTTGGCGTCGGCCCTGCAATCTCTGGTCGGATAGGGGCCATCAGGCCGAAATCTGGTCGCAACACGAGCCAGAACCACGAGGAGAGCAACGAAGGGGGTCTCGACGTGTCGAGCAACGGGGCAGTGCGTGTCGGTATCAACGGGTTCGGCCGGATCGGTCGCAACTTCTTCCGGGCGGCTCGGGCGCGGGGCGCCAACGTCGAGGTCGTGGGCGTCAACGACCTGACGTCGCCGGCCACGCTGGCCCACATCCTGGAGTACGACTCGGTGCTCAAGAAGCTCGACGGCCAGGTCGAGGTCACCGCCGACGGCATCAGCGTCGACGGCAAGTCCTTCCGGGTCACCGCCGAGCGCGACCCCAAGGCCCTGCCCTGGGGCGAGATGGAGGTGGACGTCGTGATCGAGTCCACCGGGTTCTTCACCGACCGCGGCAAGGCGGCGGCCCACATCGACGCCGGCGCGCCCCGTGTGGTCATCTCCGCTCCGGCCACCGGTGCCGACGCCACGTTCGTGGTCGGTGTCAACGACGACACGTTCGACCCCGAGGCCCACAAGGTCGTCTCCAACGCCTCGTGCACGACCAACTGCTTCGTTCCCATGGTCAAGGTGCTCGACGACGCCTTCGGGGTGAAGCAGGGCCTGATGACCACGGTGCACGCCATGACCAACGACCAGAACCTGCTCGACCTCCAGCACAAGGACCTGCGCCGCGGACGGTCGGCCCCGATCAACATCACCCCGTCGTCCACCGGCGCGGCCCGGGCCACCAGCCTCGTGCTGGCGGCCATGAAGGGTCGCCTCGACGGCACGGCGCTCCGGGTGCCGATCCCGGTCGGCTCCATCACCGACTTCACCGCCATCGTCGACCGCGAGGTCAGCGTCGAGGAGGTCAACGAGGCCTTCCGCGCCGCGGCCGAGTCGGGCCCGCTGTCCGGCGTCCTCGACTACACCGCCGACCCGATCGTGTCGGCCGACATCGTGGGCTCGCCGGCCTCGTGCACGTTCGACTCCGAGCTGACCATGACCATGGGCACGATGGTCAAGGTGCTCGGCTGGTACGACAACGAGTGGGGCTACTCCAACCGCCTCGTCGACCTGGTCGAGATCGTGGGCGCCGCCAACAAGTGAGCCTGCCGCTGCTCGAGGACCTGCCCGACCCCTCGGGCAGGCGGGTCCTGCTCAGGGCCGACTTCAACGTGCCCATCAGCAGTGGGCGCATCGACGACGACCTGCGCATCCGGGCCGCGCTACCCACCATCGAGTGGCTCCGCAACCGGGGCGCCGAGGTCGTGGCGTGCAGCCACCGAGGGCGGCCCAAGGGGCGTCCCGACGAGCGCTTCTCCATGGCGCTGGTGCGGGACCGTCTGGCCGAGCTGGCGCCGGGCGTCGAGCTGTTGGAGAACCTCCGGTTCGATCCGGGCGAGGAGGCCAACGACCCGGCCTTCGTCGAGCAGTTGATCGAGGGCTTCGACCTCTACGTCAACGATGCCTTCGGCGCCTCCCACCGGGCCCACGCCTCCGTCGTCGGCCCGCCGGCCCATCTGCCGTCGGCGGCCGGGCGCCTCCTGGCCCGCGAGTTCGAGGTGCTGGGCGGGCTGCTCGACAACCCGGCCCGGCCCTTCCTGGCCATCCTCGGCGGGGCCAAGGTGTCCGACAAGCTGGGTGTCATCAAGGCCCTGCTCGACAAGGTCGACACGCTGGTCATCGGCGGGGCCATGTGCTTCACGTTCCTCATGGCCCAGGGCCACGAGGTGGGCGACTCGCTGGTGCAGCCCGACTGGGTCGATGCCTGCCGCGAGCTGCTGGCCACCGGTGCCGACATCCGCATCCCCACCGACGTCGTGTGCCTGGCCCCCGACGGCCATCGGGTCGAGACGATGGGGCCCGGCGTGGCGGCAGGGTGGAAGGGGCTCGACATCGGCGTGGCCACCACCGCGCAGTTCATCGAGCCGATCCTGTCGGCCGGCACGATCCTGTGGAACGGGCCGATGGGCCTGTTCGAGGACCCCCGCTTCGCCGACGGCACGGTGGCTATCGCCACCGCCGTGGCCGACGCCCCCGGCTTCAGCATCGTGGGCGGCGGCGACAGCGCGGCGGCGGTGGCGCAGTTCGGCCTGTCCGACGGCATCGACCACATCTCCACCGGCGGCGGGGCGTCGCTCGAGCTCATCGAGCAGGGCGACCTGCCCGGCCTGGCCGCGCTGCGCGCCAGCGTCACGGTCTGAGGGGGCGGCGGTGGCGTCGGCGTCTCGAAAGCCGCTGATCAGCGGCAACTGGAAGATGAACCACAACCACCTGGAGGCCATCCAGGTGGTCCAGAAGCTGTCCTACCGCCTGGAGGCGGCCGACTACGACGCCGTCGACGTCGCGGTGCACCCGCCGTTCACCGACCTGCGGTCGATCCAGACCGTGCTCGACGCCGACCGCATCCCCATCGCCCTCGGCGCCCAGAACTGTTACTGGGAGGTCAAGGGGGCGTTCACGGGCGAGGTCAGCCCGCCCATGCTGGCCAAGCTCAACGTGAGCTACGTGATCGTCGGCCACTCCGAGCGCCGGGAGCTGTTCGGCGAGACCGACGCCGACGTGCGCCGCAAGCTCGACGCCGTCTTCGTCCACGGCATGACGCCGATCGTCTGCGTGGGGGAGACCCTCGACGAGCGGGAGGCGGGCTCCACCGAGGCCAAGGTCACCGGCCAGGTCCGGGCGGCCCTCACCGGGCTGGCGGCCGAGCAGGTGGCGGCGATGGTGATCGCCTACGAACCGATCTGGGCCATCGGCACCGGCCGCACGGCCACGCCCGCCGACGCGCAGGCCACCTGCGGGCTCATCCGCCGGGTGGCGGGCTCGCTGTTCGACGCCTCCGTCGCCGACCGGCTGCGCATCCAGTACGGCGGCTCGGTCAAGGCCTCCAACACGGCCGAGCTCATGGCCGAGCCCGACATCGACGGTGCCCTCGTCGGCGGAGCCAGCCTCGACCCCGACGAGTTCGCCCGCATCGTCAACTACCGCAAGCCGGCCTGAGGGGTTTGCCGGCTTGATCCGCCTCCCTCGCCGGTAGAGTTCCACCCGTGCTGACCGCCCTCGTCGTCGTCGTCCACGTCGTCGTGTCGCTGGCGCTGATCCTGCTGATCCTCCTCCACAGTGGCCGCGGCGGCGGGCTCTCCGACATGTTCGGCGGCGGCTCCTCGATGGGTGCGGGCTCGACCGTGGTCGAGCGCAACCTCGATCGCATCACCATCGCCACCGTCCTGATCTTCGCCTTCACGACGATCATCCTGGCCCTGCGCATCTGAGTCG
>Ga0187892_10003885_pt1 | contig 26322 bp, 19 predicted proteins | sample MA1701073metaG_FD_139345 | JGI IMG/M metagenome (GOLD analysis project Ga0187892, IMG submission 139345) | Bio-ooze microbial communities from a basaltic lava cave in the Kipuka Kanohina Cave System on the Island of Hawaii, USA - MA170107-3 metaG ... | reverse complement strand
GGTTGCCCTCGCCGTGGGACATCCTGACTTCCATGCGTCGCCTCCTGTCCCGCCCGCTCATGGAGCCAGGACGTTGAGCGGTGCCCAGGGAGCCCCCAGGGGCACCCCGTTCACCTGGATCGGGCCCGTGGTGAAGTTCCCTAGAACCGTGAACGCCCGATCCCCGGTCTGCAACTGCACCGCCACCAGATCCCGCTCGCCCTGGACGTGATTGGCGCTCAGCACGATCTGGAGCGCCTGGGTCCTGAGCATGGGGATGGGGAGCCTGCGGGGCGCCAGCAGGGTCAGGCGGTTGTCGCTGATGAGACAGGGCCCCGCGACCGCGACCTCGACCGCCGGGGCGGACCCGGACGCCTCCACGTGATTGCCGCGGACGCCCACGCTCTCCGGCCCCCGCAGGATCACCGCGGCGGCGCCGCCGCTGAACACGAACACGGCGCGCGCGGTCTGCAGGAGCAGGGCGCCGCCGAAGCGGAAGCCCCCCCGGGCGCGCAGCTCGACGCCGATCCGCACGCCGCGCCAGAGCGAGTTGTCGCCGGCCGGCGCGGACGCATCGGAGCGCCGGACGAGGTTGTCGGCCACCGACAGGCTCGAGAACGTCCCGAGGACCGCGATGCCGCTCGCGTCGGGAAGCTGCCCCTCGGCGGGCCCGACGTTCACGATGCGGTTGCCGGCGATGCGCAGGCTGCCCGACGCGATCGCCTGGATGCCCGCCAGCCGGCTCACCGTCGCCCGCCGGCCGACGCCGTCGAGCAGGTTGCCTGCGATCTCGACGTCCCGCGCGCGCACGAGGTGGATGCCGGCCAGGAACGGCGCCCGGTCCACGCCCGCCACGTCGATCAGTTGGTTGTTCTCGATGCTCAGGCGGACCGCGGAGCCCTTGCCCTCCATCGCGATACCGTGCCCGCTCACGCCCTCGATGACGTTCTGCTTGATCATCGCCGAGCCCAGGGGGACGCGGATCGCGATGCCGTCGCCCTTGAGGCCCAGGACCCGGTTGCCGATGATCCGACAACGGTCCACTTCCGCCTGGGCCAGTCCCCGGTCGATCGCGATCCCGTCCCCGCCGCCCGCCCGGCCCGAGACCGGCCCGATGTCGTTGTCGGCGATGTCGGCGTCGTCGGTGCCGACGACGATGCCGTCCCCCTCGACCCGCAGCGAGTTGCCCGCCACGGCGAGGCTCGAGCCCCCGAAGGCCCGCGCCAGCACCGCGCCGGTCATCACGACCCCGCCGGCGCGGGCGCCGCTCACGAAGTTGCCCTCGACGCGCGTCTGCCCGAGATGGAGGGTGAACTGGCCGAGGCTGACGGCGCGCTGGGAGCAGACGAAGGTGTTGTCCCGGCAGACCAGGCCCAGCGTGGCGAGGGGCAGCTGCTGCGCGGGGAGCACGGCGATGGCGTCCACCCGCGCGCCCGCGAGGTTGCCGATGCCCACGCCGCTGAAGAACGCGCAGGATCGGACCTCGGTGTTCACGAGGAAGCCGCCCAGGCCGACGGCCGGCTTGGGCCGGTCGGCCGATCCCGCCTGGAAGAAGAAGCAGCGATCGATGCTCGCGAGCGCGCTGTTGGTCAGCGCGACGTCGGCCACCCCGGCACCCCCGCGGGCGCTGAGCACCGACAGGTCCTCCATCGTGAACCCGAACGCCCCGTCGATGATCACCGCGGGGCCAGGCCCGACGTGCGCAAGGACGGTCTTCCAGCCCTGGCCCTTGAGCCGGACGGAGCGCGCGCCCTCGACCCGCACGGGCGACTCGCCGACGTCGTAGATGCCGGCCCCGAGACAGACCGTGCCCCCGGTCTCCCGCACCTGGTCGAGGGCCTGCTGGATCGTCAGCGTGCCCTGGTTGTGCGAATCGGCGGTGACGCAGACGCTGCAATCGCAGCCCGCATGCCCGAAGTCGGGGGGCCAGAGGATGCGGCAGTCCTGGACCGTGCCCGGGAACGTGACCGTCGCCAGCCGGCAGTAGTGGTGGTGGACGCCGCGCGGGACCGCCTCGTCCAGCGCCTCGACGGACGCGTCGGCCGTGCGCGCGGCGAAGAGCCAGTGGTCGCCCGCGCGGAACCGGCCGTCGCCCGGGACGAGCGAGAACCCGACCCAGATGCGGTCCTCGAGCACGACCTGCCGGCCGGGCGCGGGCACCGGGATCACGCCCGCGCTCCCCGGCGCGTCCAGGTCGACGACCACGGCGCCGGTGGTGTCGAGCACCTCGCCCCGCTGGGCCCAGCGCCGGATGCGGGTGTGGCGCGGGCCGATGGTGTTGCCGGAGCCGTCGGTCGGGAAGTCGGCGGCGGGGAGCGCGGCGTCGATCGTGATCGTCCGGGTCGTGTCGGAGACGTCGGCGACGTGGCGGATCTCGCCCGGCCGGCCGGACAGCTCGCGGACGTCGTCGGTGATCTCGACCCAGTCGCCGATGTCGAACCGGAGCTCCGAGTCCCGCCCGATGAGGTCGACCCTCAGCTCCACGCCCTGGATGACGCCGACCGCGCTCGCGACACTCGCGTTGTGGCGCGCCCACTTGAACGTCGCCGCGCCGCCGGGATCGACCGAGTGGATCTCGACGCGATACAGCCGGTTGTCCAGGCCCTGGTAGCCGCCCGTGGGCGGGACCAGGCAGGGGTCGTCGGTCGCGTCCACGCTCACCGTGCCCGTGCTCAGCCGTCCGGCCGAGGGACGGATGAGGTCGAGCCAGCCGGGGACCTCGCCGTCGGGGGTGGCGCAACCGGTCCCGGCGCCGATGTCCTCGAGCACGCGCACCTGCCAGGCGGTCTGCATCCGGGTCGTGGTGTCCACGCCGACGGCGCTCTCGACGAGCGAGGGGTCCTCGAGGGGCGTGACCTCGCGCTCCCAGACGTCGAGGTAGACGAGGTGCGGTCCGCCGCCCTCGGGCGCGGGCGCGACCGTCGCCGCCTCGGGCAGATACGGCTGCTCGTCGTAGGGGAGCGGGTCGGGCCCGTGCTCCTCCGCCAGCACCGGATCGAAGACCCGGGGCGGCGGCGCGGCGGACTCCTTGCCGTGGTTCTCGGCCAGGAGCCCATGGACGTAGATGCGCCCCGGTCCGATGGTCAGCTTCCCGCCGGCCAGGCCGATCTCGAAGCCGTGCGGCGTCTCCTTGGGCACCACGGCGCGCCCGATGATGTCCGTCGTCCCGGCGCGGAGACGCCGGTCCAGGATGCGGACGGCCTCGTTCCAGTCCGCGTCGAGCAGGACCCGCCCCTGCTGGAGGAGCACGCCCGCGAAGTCGTTGGCTGGATCGAAGCGTTCCCGGCTGATGTCTGAACCCATGGTCGTCCTCAGGTGACGAAGAAGCTGCCCGCTTCCAGGCCGAAGCGGAGGTACTCTTGGAGCCGCACGTTGAGGTTGGCCAGCCGCTGCGGTTCGAACAGGTCGTGGAACGCGCCCATCGCCGCCTCGTCGTCGGCTCCCTGGCGGATCTGGAGCGGGGAGCGCCGGCGGAGCTGGGCGTAGGCCGGCTCGCCGTAGCGCACCGACGTGAACGCGGGCTTGAGCCAGGCGACCACTCCCGCGCGGATCGCCTGGCGCTCCGCGTCGGTGAGCGCCTGGCCCGACGACGCCAGCCGCTCGGCCGCCGCGTTGACGCGGGTCTCGATCTCGAGATCGGGCTGGCAGCGGTACCGGCGGGGCGTGCGCGAGCCTTCGGGCACGAAGCAGAACCGGAAGCAGCCGGCCTGCCGGCGGTCGACGAGGACCGGCGCGGGCCAGGGGTCCGGATCGGAGCGCCGGGCGAAGAAGATCGAGTTGGAGGCCAGTGGGACGTGATGAGCGTGCACCTTGCCGATGACCGTGGTCTCCTCCACGCGGAGCGCGCCCCCGGCGGGCGGGCCCGCGCCGGGCCCCGCGAAGGCGACTCCGGTCGGGTCGGTCGCGTCGATGATGCTGCCGGTGACGATCGCCTCGGAGAGCTCGTGCAGGCGGACGCCGCCCACGATGCAGCGGTCGAGCTCGACCGTGACGCCGGGGCTCTCGACCACGAGCCCGGGCTGGTCCGGGTGCGAGGGCGAGCCATCCGGCTCGAGCGCCAGGCCCGGCACGAGCGTCGAGTGGCGGAGACGGACCCGCCCGATCGGGCCGGTGATGCGGAGCGCGCCGCCCGCGATCAGGAGCCCGTTCAACGTCACCTCGGTGGCGTCGTCGCCGCCGGAGAGGACCAGGTCGCCCGTCAGGACGAGCGTGGGCCGATGCCCGTTTGCGGCGCGCAGCTCCACCCGCTCGCCCGGGGCAGCCGCGAGGACGGGCGTCTCCTCGTATCGACCGCTGTCCTCGATCTGGATCGCGCGCCCGGACGTGCGCGCGTCGAGCGCGGTCTGGATCGCGCCGGGCGACACCACCGGATCGACCGGCTGGCGCGCGAGCGCGAACGAGTCCGCGCGCTCGTACCCGCCGCCCCCCACGTCGGCGCTGAACCCGTAGTGGAACGAGACCAGCGGCGGCTCCTCCTGCGCGTCGCCGAAGGCCATCCGGCCGAGCACCGGATCGATCGACACCGTCCCGGCCGGAGGCGGCGTGTGGGCCCAGGTCCCGGCGTGGTCGGAGAGATCGCAGACCTGCACGTCGTCGAGAGGCACGCCCGGGAGGAAGACGCTCCGGCCCTCGCCGTAGAAGTCGCAGGCCGGCCGCCCGGCCGCCTTCGCAACCGCCAGCGACGCGTCGGCGCGGCGCCGGCCGATCGGCTCGGGCACGTTCACCGGCCCGGCGAGGTGGGTGATGACGTCCTCGCGCTCGGGCCGGTTGAAGAGGGGCGCGTCGTGGCCCAGCGGGCTGAACCGGAAGCGATGATCGTCCACGCGGACGGCGGGCGAGCGGGTGAGCGGGCAGGCCGCGAGCCGCCAGAGGAAGATGCCGACGTTCGGGAGGTTGTGCTTCCCGTCGCCGAGCGCGATGCGCCGCACGTCGGCGGTGTGGGCCAGCGAGTCGAATGGTGACTCGACCCGTTCCAGCGGCTCCCAGCGGCGGAGGTCGGGCGTCGTGCAGCCGGGCCGGACGTGGTTCATGAACTGGGAGACGGCCAGGAGCTGGAAGAACTCGACGACCCGGGCGGGCCAGCCGGTGACGTCGCGCGCCACCTGCTCCAGCATCGACGCGGTGCCCTTGCGCCGGCGATAGGCGATCGTGTGGGCGACCTCGGCCCGCGGGGAGGCCAGGCCGGGGACCTGGTGGTGCAGGGAGTGGTACCCGATCAGGTCGCCGAGGTACGGCACGACCCAGTCGGCGCACGTCTCGATGAACTGGTCGTCGTAGAGCCGGTCGAGGTCCTCCTCGAGCACTGCGTTCTGGTCGGCGAGGACCGAGAGCAGCGCGCGGAGCGGGCCGCCCTGCTCCGCGTCGCGCAGGCGGTACAGCGCGGGGAGCAGGTCCAGGAGCTTCGTCGTGTCGTAGATCATGACGTAGCCTCCAGGTCCTGGAGCGACGCCGGGTCGAGGGTGAGCAGCTCGGCGGGCTGGACAGTCTCCGGCGCGCCGCCCCCGGCGGGGAGTTCGGCCAGGAGACGCGGGGCGGGATCGACGCTCTGCGGGACGTCGGTGCGCTGGAGGTGATCGACGTCCACGGACACGACGCCCGGGACCGCCTGCATCACCGCGATGACCTCGCTGAGCGCGACCGGCCGGCCGAAGTCGCGGGCGTCGAAGGAGAACCGGAGCGCCAGCGCGTCCCGGACCGCCGCGAGCACCTTCTCCGCGAGGTGGTCCGGGTGGACCTGGACCGTGGCCGCGACGCGGAAGGACGCGGGCCGGTAGGACCGGACCCGGACGGGGACGAACGGCCCGCCGGCCGCGTCCAGGGCCTCGAGCAGCGACTTCTCCAGGTCGCCGCCGGGCGTGACCGGCGCCCCCCGGGGCGCGGCGACGGTGAGGAGCACTCCTTGCGCGCGACCGTCCCAGGTCCAGGTGGCGAGCGCCTTGGCGATGCCGGGCCAGGCGCGCGTGCAGTCCTCGTAGTCCTGGAGCGAGACCACGCGGTCGAGCGTGAGCACGGTGAGCGGCGCGCTGGACCGCGCGTCGGCCAGCGACTCGGGTTCGTCGGCGCCCTCGGCGGGGAGCGGGTTGACGACCTCGCGGACGCCGAGCGGGCGCGTGAGCAGTTGGCTGAGCTGGCCGGCCCGGACCAGGCCCTCGAGGCCGCTCCCCTTCCGATAGGCGAAGCGGACGTTCTGCTGGCCCGTGGGGAGGCGGGCGCCGTTCCGGCCGTCGCCGAAGAGGATCGTGGTCCGGCCGTCGTCGCCGCGACGCGCCGTGTAGATCCGCGCGTCCGGCGGACGGTCCAGGAACGACGGCGCCTCGCGCCACAGGAGGTCGTCCACCCGCACCTCGAGCGTGGACTCGAGCCCGGCGCGCGCGCCGGAGGCCAGATAGGTCAGCGGCGCCTGCTTGAGCGTGAAGGCCTGGAACGTGCGCCCGGCGTCGCCGCTGCCGCCGATCTCCCGGACGGACTCGCCGTGGGTGGCCGCGGCCACGTTGGCGGCGACGGTGACCGTGGCGCGATCGTAGGTGCCGAGGAGCCCGGCGCCCTGGAGCGCGATCCGGGTCGGAGCGCCCTCCGCCGACGCGACCGTCGCCTCCTCGCTGACGACCTCGTCGTCGCGGCCGGCGGCGGCGATGAGGAGGTCGGCCGTCCCGGCGGTGATCGTGCCCGTGAAGCCGTTCGCCCGGCGCAGACGCCAGAGCGCCTGCCCGCCGGGGAGCACGGCCGGGGACGCGAGCGTGAGCAGCGACTCGCCGGGCTCGAGGGTCTCGTGCCCGCCGGCGTCGGAGGTCAGCGCCAGACCGGCGGCGTGGAGCGCCACCCGGGCGCGGATCCGCCGGCCGGTGACGATCAGCCGGCGGCCCTTCGGCAGCGGGGGCACCTCGCGGTCGAGCGTCACCCGCGTCCCCTCGACCGGCGCGAGCGCGCCGGCGTCGAGGGGGATCGGGAGGCTCGGCGCCTCCGGCTCGCGCGTGATGAGCGGACCCGCGGCCGGCTCGAGCGGCTCGCTCTGGGCGAACACCAGCGTGTCGCGGAGCGGGAAGAAGCCGTCGTCGAGATGGACGGTCGTGTCCGGGTGGATGCGGGTGACCTTGCCGCTCAGCCCGTAGTCGGAGCGCGAGGGATGCGCGACGGCCGTCGCCTGGTACAGCTCGACGGCGCCCTGCGGCTCCTCGGAGCCCGGGGGGCGCTTCAGGGCGATCCAGCTCCCGGCGACGACCTTCTGGTGGCTCGCGTCCAGATCGATGAGCCCCACAGGGAGGCGGAAGTCCTTCCAGTCCGTCCCGCTGTCGTCGAGGAGGTCCTCCGGCACCTGCATCAGGCGCGGATCGGGCGCGTTGTGGCCGAAGAGCGCCGCCCGCTGCCGGAAGGCGTACACGCGCACGTTCCGGACGGGCGGCTCCCGAGGCGGCTGGGCCAGGCCGTCGGCCCAGGTCACCCGGGTCAGGTTCCGGTCGGCGTCGGCCGTGACCGAGAGCAGCTCGCGGACGTCCCACCGCTCGAGGTCCGGCGCGGCCGTGGCGCCGTCCCGCTCGTCTCCGACGATCAGGATCGCGTCGCCGGGCTGGAGCTGCGTGGCCGTGCCCCTGAGGTACAGATGCGTCACGCCGGGGCCGAGGTCGGGCGGCTCGGTCGCGCCCGGCTTCATGGCGTTCCAGAGGACGTGCGCCTCGAGCTTCTCGATGGTCTCGAAGGTCTGCGCGGTCTCGCCGGGGCCGGGGACGCTCTGCACCTGGGCGCCCCGGTCGATGGTGGTCCGCGCGGGGGCGCCGGGCGACTCGTCGAGGGAGAACTTGAGCCGGACGCCGGCGGCGACGCCCGGACGCAGCTCGTAGCCGATGAGCCGGGCCAGCTCCAGCACCGAGCCCCGGTCGACGGCGGTGCGGAGGTACGACTCGTTGGCGAGCCGCTCCTGATAGAAGGTCAGCACGTCGGCGAGCACCGCCCACGCGTCGAGGAGCGCGATCGAGACGTCGTCGTCCTCGCGCGTCGTGAGGTCCCGGAGCGGCGCGCGGGCCGGGTCCGACAGGCTCGAGAGCGCCGCCAGCAGGCTGGCCTTGAACTGCGCGTGATCGCCGACGCGGTACCCGATGCGGTCCAGGCCCTCGCGGTTGGTCACCGGCGCGGGCGTCTCCGCCGTGACGGCGGCGCAGCAGCCGCAGTCGTCGAGGGGTCGCGCCCTCGGGTCGGGTGCGCCGCTCATTTGCCGCCTCCGAGGCTCAGGCGGAACACGCCCCGCTCCGGGAAGTCGGGGTCGTTGTCGCAGCGGGCGATCTCCAGGCGGCCGAGCGCGAGGCGGCCGGCGGCGAGCGCGCTCGTGTGCGGCCGGCCCTGTCGCTGGAAGGTGGTGACGGTGACGCTGGCGACGCCCGGAACGCTCTCGGCCGCCGCGTACAGCGGACTCAAGAGGACGGTCTGGCCGAAGGTGAAGTGGTCGGGGTGGAAGACGCCGCGCCGGCCGTCGGGCAGGTCCCGGCTGCTGAAGACCTCGAGCAGCGCCTCGGCCACCTGGGAGCGGAAGTACCCCGGCTCGACGCACACGTGCAGCTCGAGCTCGAGGGAGACGGGTCGGGCGCCGTCCACGTCGAGATCGACGCCGGCCATCCGGAACGGCTCCAGGTGGCGGAGCAGGTCGCCCTCGAACCCGCGGTCCACGGGCACGCCGCCGGTGCGGTCGGCGGTGACGAACGCCGTGTGCCAGCTCCCGGTCCACCGCATGGTGGCGGCGGCGCGCTGGAGGCCCGGGTGCCGCTCGGCGACCGCGGCGTAGTCGCGCCCGGTGACGGCCCGCTCCTGCGTGCGGAACGCCACGGGCGCGCGCTGGCGGACCTCCTCCATCGACTCGGGCTCCCGGCCGCCCGCGGCGGGGAGCGGGTTCCGGACGGCGGCGACGGCGGGGTCGGGCGTGACCACGTGGTGGATCGCCTCGGCGCCGACGTTGCCGGCGGCGCCGTTGCCGACGCGGAGCCACGACGCGACGAAGGCCGTCCCCGGCTCCGGGCGGAGCCCGTGCCGGTCGTCGCCGAACCGGAGGAACGCCCGTCCGTCGCGCTCGACCTCGACGACGAAGTGCGGATCGAGCGGGCCGCTGTCCAGGAGGTCGCGGAAGGGCTCCCAGGCGAGGACGTCGGCGCCGAACGTGCTCCGGAGCCGGAGCTGCGGGCGCGCCTCATCGGGCGTGACGCGCACGGCCGCGGCCGCCGGGAGCGTCGGGTCGTACGGCGCGGCCTGGGTCAGCGGCGCCTGGTCGAGCGACGGACGGAAGCGGGGCGGGAGGGGCACGGCCGGGGAAGGGTGGCAGCGGTCGTCCCCGCGGACCGGCGGCTGGAGGATCGTCGGCTCCGGGACCGTGCCGAGCGGCTGGTCGCGGGCCGTGAGGCCGTGGTCGGCCAGGACCAGGTTGCCGCGGGCGATGCTCACGTCCTGGACGGGCTGGCCGCCGTGCTGGTCGTCGGCGATCGACGAGACGCAGAACGGGAAGGGGAGCGCGTCGGCCGGGTCCCAGGCGATCTCCGTGATCTCGATCGAACCGACCGGGTCGGTGAGCGGAGCGCCGCCGCCCGGAGCGTACGCGCGGACCGTCGTGAGGCGGACCACGTGCCGCCGCGCGCGGTCGGCATCGGCCTCGAGACCGGTGAGCGGGCTCACGACCTCCTCGAGGAGGAGCGCGTCGCCCGGGCGCAGCTCCGGCAGGTGGCCGAGGAGCGTCGCGCGCGTGGCGCCCTTCGGGAGGCAGCAGCGCTCGTCCGACCAGGTGTGGAAGGCCATCCGGTCGTGGGCCTCGAAGAGCGTGAGCGGGGTCATGGTCTGGAACACGACGGGCCGGGCGCGCAGAGCCCGCTCGAGCAGGATCGGGTCGGGCTCCAGGCGCCGTTCCAGGCCGGGGACGCGCGTCAGGAGGACCGTGGCGGCGGGCAGCACGACGCCCGCGGTGCCGGGCGCGCACCGGACCTGCACCCAGGCCCGGGCGTTGCTCCCGTCGTGCACCGCGTAGTCGACGAGCTTCGCGTGCCGGCGGACCGAGACCCGCCGGCGGGCGGTCCCGAGATACGCCTCGGTCGCGACCGCGTCCTGCTGGTAGCTCAAGCGGTCGCCGACGTACGCGAGCAGCTCGACCAGCGCGACCCCGAGGTCCGCGGCGTGGCGCTCGCGCCACTCGGGCATCAGAAGCGACAGGCGGTCGAGCATCAGCCGGCGGAAACTCGCGTAGTCCTTGGCGAGGTAGTCGATCTGCGGCGCCGGGCGCACCTCGGGCGGACACGCGTGCCGTTCAGCGCAGTCGAAGTCGCTCGGGCACTCGACCTTGAAGGAGAAGTCCACCGCGGCGAACCGGGGATCGAAGTCCACCGGCGGCGAGGGGTCGATCCCGGAGACGACGAGCTGGAGCCGGTAGGTCGAGTGATCGCCGGACGAGTCGGTGCGGACGACCAGCAGGCGGTCGGCGGACGGGAGGCCGGCGAAGAAGGCCCGCTCGGCGTCGGGGGTCGTGCCGGCCGGGATCGCCGGGGCCGGGAAGGCCCACACGACCCGGACGGGCGTGATCCGTTCGCCGCCCAGGAGACGGACGCTGCCCCGGTCCAGCGGCGGCGCCGGCTCGAACAGGCGGACCAGGAGCGTCTGCTGGCGGGCCAGCGGGACCGGCGCCTCCGCGGCGTCGTGGTCCAGCACCTCGAGGAAGTCGATGCCGTTCAGCGGCGCGAGGCCGGCGAGGGCGCGGCGCCGGTTCTCCTCGGCCAGCCGGGCCCGCCGCAGCCGGTCGCAGCAGAGGTAGATCATGCTCCCGGACCTCCGCGGGAGAACTCCGCGACCTGGCGCTCCTGCGTGCGGCGGACGACGTACGACACCGTGACCCGCAGAGTGGCGTCCTCGACCTGCACCTCGACCGACCCGACCTGGATGAGGTCGCCCAGCCACTGCTGGAGCGCGCTCTGGACGAGCACCTGCGTCGTCGCAACCAGCTCGTCGCCGAGCGGCGCGAACACGAGCTGCAGGAGGCCCGCTCCGAACGTCGGGCGGTTGACCCGCTCGCCCGGCGTCGTGAACAGGACCTGCTCGATCAGGTCGCGGAGGTGGCCGTCGTCGCCGGCCGACGCCGTGCGGCCCCGGTTGTCGAAGTGGAGCGGATGATCGACGTTGCTCATGTGGCGACCGCCCGGGGCTGGGTCACGAGGATGAGGAGCGGCGCGCCGGTGGGCGCGCAGACCGCCTGACTGCCGACGACGACCACGGGCGCTCCGCCGGCCTTGACCCGGAGCGCGGCGAGCATCCACTGGGCGGAGACGCACGGCGGGCTGGACCCAGCGGCCAGCGCGCAGCCCGCCACCAGGTAGGGGCAGACCTGGGTGACGACGGGCTGGCCGCTCACCAGCACGCGCGGGAACGGCGCCGTGGGCTGGGCCGCGCCCGCGTGGAGGCACGTCACGGTCGCGCCGAGGTGGACGATGGGTCTGGGCATGTTCAGGTGATGGTCAGGGCCCCGACGTTGATGTCCACTACGGGGCCGGTGAGGCTGATGGTCGCGCCCTTGCCGTTCGAGATCACGATGCCGGTGTCGCTGACCGAGATCAGCGCGCCGGTCAGGGTCTTGAGCAGGATGCCCCCCGCGGGGCCGGGGACGTCGCTGATCGTGATGCTGTGCTGGCCGAGCGTCTGGAGGACGATGCTGGGTGAGACCGGCAGGCCGATGCGCGCCTGCGGCGGGACATCCGCGCTCGAGCCCCACCGGCAGCCGACCCAGAGCGGGAACTCCGGATCGCCCTGCTCGAACTCGACCCAGACCCCGGCGCCGACGGGGGGCACGAGCCAGACGCCCATGGGCGGGCCGGTGGGGCCGGCGAGCGGGACGCAGGGGACCGCCCAGCTCGACGGCGCCGGGCCGAGCACGTCGGGCACCGTCACCAGCAGGCGGCCGAGCATCATCGGATCGACGTTGTTCACGACGGTGCCGCGGTACTTGCCGTAGAACTTCTTCCCGGCGCCGGGAGCGCTCATGGCACCACCGCGGGGGTCAGCGAGATCAGGCCGTCGCGCGAGAGGCTGAACGACTGCTTGTACTCGCCCTGCTTGATGCTGTGAGTGACGCTCTGGACGTAGTAGAGGCCGTCGTAGGCCACCCCCGCGCCGCGCACTCCGACGAGCTGGCGGGAGCGCAGCACGCGGCCGTACCGGAGCACGTCGAGCGAGCCCGAGGCCGTGATCGAATCCGAGGCCTCGAACACGATGCTGAGCGCCCGGGCGACGGCCTCCATCGGGTTCAGCTTGGAGATGCTCTCGGGGAACTCGACGCGGGCCGGCGCGGCGACGCGGGCGCCCAGCGGCGGGCGCAGCACGCTGACGTTCGGCACCGGGATCGGGATCGTGATCTTGTTCGTGACCGGGTCGAAGATCGTGATCACGACGATCTTCTTGGAGAGCCCGTCGAGGCTCAGGCTCAGGGATTCGACGTTCGTGTGCGCGTCGAAGTTCACGTTGAGCGCCGGTTGGGGGATCGGGAGGCGCACGTCCGGCCCCCAGTAGGCGAGGTTCATGCCGGGCGCGGGGCCGGGCTCGACGTAGAAGACGTAGCCGTTGCGGCCGGCGAGAGCGCGGAGGTACGCGCGGTCCGTGCCGGTCTGGGTCGGGATCTTCTCGGTCGGAAGGGGGACGTAGGTCGAGACGGGCGGGATGGCCAGGGGGACGATCCCCAGCACGGCGTACCGGGCCAGCACCGTGTTGACGATCGCGAGCTCGGGCATGCCCGGGTAGCGCATGAAGGGCATCTCGACGACGTCCATCAGCACGCTGAGGTCTTCGCCCGTGACCGTGAAGGTCGATCGACCCGGGTCGTTCGAGGGAGCCAGCTCCTGGCGCGTGATCACGCCGTCGCTGAGGACCTGCGGGAGGCCGCCCACGGTCGCGATCAGGATCACCCGCGTCGCGATCGGGTCGAAGGCGCCGGCGGCGATCATCGTGGGGAGCGGGGACTCGCGCGCGATCGTGAACGAGAGCTGGAAACCGGTGCGCTCCTTGTCGCTCTGCACCTGCACGCCGGTGAGCGCATCGGTGACCGCGGCCGGGGCCGGGATGGGCACGCCGGGCCCGATCAGCATCGTGAGCCAGGCGCCGCTAAGCACCCGACACCCCCTGGAGCCCCTCGGGGAGCGTGATCCGGATGCGCCGGCCCACGACCTCCAGCTCGTCCGGCTGCATCGCGCCGTTCGCGTCGCAGAGCCGCCAGAACTGCTCGGGGTCGCCCGAGAAGCGGGCGGCGATCAGGTCCAGCCGGTCCCCCCCGGTCACCCGGTATTCCTCGAGCGACGCGAAGCGCTCCGGTGGCGGGACCAGGCGGCGCTGGAGGAAGGCGATGAGCCGGCCGTCCGGCGTCTGGAAGGTCCCGATCGGCACGCCGTGGTACCGGCTCGTGGCCGGGAACCGGAGCGTCGCGGAGGCGCCGGGCTGGAGCAGCGCGCGGAGCACCTGGGCGGGGTCGCTCATCACACGCCTCCGATCCCGAGGCTCGCGATCGAAGCGCCCTGGTGGCGGGCGGCGAGGCTCTCCTTCCGCTGCTGGTAGCTCAGGAACAGGCTCCCGGCCTTCTGGTCGAAGCCGACGTCGTTGATGCTGAGCACGCGCATCCCGAGGCTGACCTTGGCCCGGATGGGGTTGAGGGCCGGATCGAACGCCTCCTCGGTGACGCTGAACTCGGTGATCCGCACCGGCACCACGCGGTTCCGGCTCCAGACGAAGACCGTGAGGGGCGCCGGCGCCGGGAGGATCTCCAGCGTGCCGAGCGAAGCCAGCAGGTTGTTCGTCTGCAGCCGCGAGCTCGGTGGATAGACGATGGTCTCGAGCGCCGCGAGCAGCGGTTGGATGCCGGCCTGCGTGGCCGCCGGGTTCCGCTCCGGGAACTCGAGCTGGTCGGCGGCGTCGATCTCGGCCTCGACCTTGATGGTCTCGACCGGCGGCCCCTTGAGCCGGAGCGCCTCGGACCGGTCGCCGCCTTCCCCGCCCGCGCCCTGGACCTGGAGCGTGCGCGAGAGCGTGTCGGGGTTGTACTGGAGGGAGATCACGCGCCGGACGACGCCGGAGGCGGGGTCGAGGAGCACGAGGCCCCCCTTGAGCAGCCGGGGCGAGTTGGGGAAGGAGCTCATCGGTTTCCTACTTGGGTTGGTCGGTGAAGAGCTTCGCCATTTCGTCCGTGTACTCGACGTAGGCCGGCACCGCGGCGGGCGAGACGCCGGGCTGGGCCTGCGCCATGAGCTTCACCAGGAAGCGCACGCGCTCCCTCCGGCCCATCGAGGTGAAGAACGTGGGGGGCACCACGACCCGGTGGGCCGGATGGCTGTCCACCCACTCCGGAGCCGTGGTCGCGCTCTGGGTCATCTCCCTCGCGAACCGCTTGAGGGACGAGACCCTCATCACCCGGAAGTGATCGTGGAGCGCCGCCACCGCCGTCTGCTCGCGGAAGGTGGGGGGCGGGTCGCCCTCGGGGCGTCGGAGGCCGAAGTGCTCGGAGACCCTCGCCATGATCCACCTCTTGGTGGCGTCGCCGGGGAGCCACGCGCCGGCCTTCCGCGCGCGGTCCATGGCGGGATACAGGTTGACGAAGCTCTGCCAGGCGAAGTCCATCCAGCGCTCGTGCCAGGCGAGGGCGTCCTCGGCCAGGCCCTGCCTCGTGGCGCTCAACCCCGGGAAGGTGTCGCCCGAGGCGGGCACCGTGCAGCCCAGCCCGTCGATGGTGATCCCGTTCAGGCACTGGACCAGGAGGATGAAGCTGTCGGTGTTGATCTGGGCGGCGGAGAACGTCTTGTGGATCACGGCGAGGAGGCGGGTCGTGTCGTAGGCGATGTCCGTGGTGTCCAGCGCCCCGTGTCCGGCCTCGTGGAGGATGATGAGCGCCCGGCGATCCCTCTCGGCGGCCGGCCGGCCCAGGAGGGCGGGGCAGAGGAAGGTCACTTTGGTGGCCCCCCGGACGTAGGCGTTGACGCCCGCGCACGCGCCGTGACAGGCGTTCGTGCAGGTGTGGTTGGCGCGCACGAACGTATCGAGGTGGTTCCTCCACGTCGTCAGCTTCGCCTTGATCGTCGGCAGGTGGCGCTTGTCGCCGAACCGGTCCGCGACGGCCTTGTCCGCCGCCGCGTCGCCCGGGACCAGCGCCTTGATCGCGTCGTCCATGAGCTTCACGCCCCGGTCGATGTCCTTCAGGACCTCGGTCTCGACCGGGGTAGGACAGGGCCCCTGATCGGGGAGCGTCCATCCCGCGGGGATCGTCGTGCAGCCCGGCGTCGCCTTCGCGGCGCCGGCGGGCACCACCTCGACCTTGCGACGCTCCGGATAGTCGAGAACGCCGCCGCTGGCCCTCGGCTGCGCATCGGGCGTCCGCGCCTTCGCGTGCCCGGCGCCGGCGAGCTCGGCCTCGACGGCGTCGATGCGCTCCTTGGCGAGGCCCGGACCGAGATCGACCACCTCGTCCTCGCTCTGGAAGCCGGAGAGCGTGAGCGCCTTGTCTTTGAACTTCGCGGCCAGCGCCTGGACCTTGATGAGGTCGCCGGCGTCGAGGGTCTTGTCGCCGCGTCCGAAGAAGATGTCCTCGTCGCGGCCGCCGGTCTTCTCACGGTCGGCCTGGAGGTCGCTCTCCTTGAGCGCGCGGCCCGTCTTGCAGGGGAGCGTGCGCCGGGACCGGGCCTCGTCCAGGCAGCGGAACGTGTCCTGGTCCACCTCGCCGCTCCCGGTCAGCCCCTGGGCCACCTGGAAGGCCTTGACCGAGTCCGTGGTGTCGCCACCGAACTTGCGATCGACACCGTCCTTGTTGGGCCCCCAGATCCCGCCGGGATGACACAGGTCGGTGAGCGCCTGCTGCACGAGCCCCACGGCCTCCGCGTCCGCGTCGTTCTTCTTGAGCGTGTCGGCGCCGCCGAAAACGGCCATGAGCTTCGTCTGCTTCGGGAAGAAGACCGGCTCGGTACGCGAGGCCAGGAGCGCGGGGTCGCACGCGCGGCGCACGACCCCGTCGCCCTGCTGGAGCACGTGGGTCAGCTCGTGGGCGAGCAGGCGCCGGCCCTCGGTGGTCGACGGCGCCCAGGCGCCGGCGCCGAAGGCCACGTCGTTCCCGACGGTCCAGGCCCGTGCCCCGACCGCGCGCGCGGACTCCGCGGCGCGCGCGTCGGCGTGCACGCGCACGCGGCCGAAGTCATGCCCGAACCGCTGCTCCATGAACACGCGGGTCCCGCCGTCGAGCGGCTGTCCGGGGGAGCCGAGCACCTCGTGCACGATCGGCGGCGCCGACGGCCCGCTCGACGCGCCCCCGCCGCCCTCGCGCTGCACCGAGACGGCGCCCGCCGAAGGCTGCGCCGCGCCCGCGCCGCCGCCGCGCACGACGGAGCCCGCGATCCGCTCCGCCTCCTGCTCGAAGCGGTCGCCCGGTTCCCCGACCGCGAGGGCCGAGCGCCGGAGCGTGCCGGGCTTCTTCCTCGCGCACTCCTCGCACTCGCCGCCCGCATCCGATCCGCCCCCGCAGGCACACTTGCGCCGGAGCACCAGCGGACGCGCGACGGGCGCGAACGCGGAGGCGCCCGCGGGTGCCGGGGCGCTCCGGGCGTGGGCGAGGGCGAACGCGGTGCTCATCGGCTTCTACGTGGGAGCATCGATGAAGAAGGTCTTCGCGATCTTCTCGGTCAGGCTGACGTAGGACGGGACCGCGGCGCGCGAGACGCCCGGCTGGGCCTGGACCAGCAGCTTCACGAGGAACCGCACCCGGTCCCGCGGGCCCATGCCCGTGAAGAACCCGGGCGGGACGACGACCGTGTGGACCCGCGCGCGATCGACCCACTCGGGAACGGCCGTCGCGCTCTCGGTCAGCTCGCGCCCGATGTTCTTCTTCGTCACCGCCTTCATGGTCACGTAGTGGTCATGGACCGCCGCGACGGCGGTCTGCTCGCGGAAGGTGGGGGGCGGGTTCCCCTCGGGACGGCGGAGGCCGAAGTCCTCGGCGAAGAAGGGCATCAGCGTGTTCACGAACGCATGGTCCGGGTGCCAGGCGCCGGCCTTCCGCGCCACCTCGATCGCCGCGTAGAGGCTGTTGACACCCTGCCAGCCGAAGTCCATCCAGCGCTCCGTCCAGGCCAGCGCCTCGGCGGCCTGGTCGGTCTTCGGCGGGCCGCCCAGGCCCGGGAACGTGTCGCCCGGCGGGGAGACCGTGCAGCTGGAGCCGTCGATGGTGACGCCGCTCAGGCACTGGATCACGAGGATGTAGCTGTCGGTGTTGATCCGGGCGAACGAGGGGGTTTTGTGGAGCAGGGCGACCAGCCGCGTGTCGTCGTAGGCGATGTCCCTGGTCTTCAGGAACCCGTGGCCCGCCTCGTGGACCATGATCAGGGCCTGCCGGTCCTTCTGGACCCTCGTCGCGGTCGGCAGATTCAGGAACCGGGTGCAGATGAAGGTGTCCTTCGCCTTGGTGGTGTACGCCCGCGTGTTCTCGCAGGCTCCGTGGCACTCGTTGGTGCACGTGTGGTTGGCGCGTACGAACTGCTTGAGGTGGTCCATCCAGCCCACCAGGTCGGCCCGGATCGAGGGCACCAGCGTCCGGTCGCCAAACCGGTCCTCCACCGCCTTCTCGGCGATCGGATCGCCCGGCGTGAGGAGCCCGATCGCGATCCCCATCAACTGGACGCCCCGATCGATGGCGTTCTTGACGATCTCCTCGTGCTCGGTGTTGCAGGGCCCCTGGTCGGGGAGGGTCCAGCCCTTCGGAACGCTCTTGCACGAGGCCGTCTTCTGCCCGGCCCCGGTAGCCCGCACCTCGACCTTGCGCCGCTTCGGGTAGTTCGGGATGCCGCCGCTGGCGGCCGGCTGCGCGTCCGGCGTCCGGACCTTCGCGTGGCCCGCGCGGGCGATCTCGGCATCCACCGCGGCAATGCGCTCGCGCGCGAGGCCCGGGCCGGAATCGACGAGCTCGTCCTCGCTCACGAAGCCGGTCAGCGTGAGCGGCCTCTCCCGGTACTTGACGGCCAGGAGGGCGGCCTTGACGGCGTTGCTCGAGGTGAGCGTCTGCTTCCCCCGCCCGAAATAGATGTCTTCGTTGCGGCCGCCCGCGATCCTCCGCTCGAGCTCCAGGTCGGACTGCGCCAGCGCGACGCCCGTCTTGCAGGGCAGCGTGCGCCGGGCGCGGGCCTCGTCCAGGCAGCGCAGCGTGGTCAGATCGACCTCGCCGCTCGCCGCCAGCCCCTGGGCCGCCTGGAAGGCCTTCACGGTCTTCGCGGTGTCGTCGCCGAAGGTCCGGTCCACGCCGTCCCGGTTCGGCCCGGAGATCCCGCCTCCGTGGCAGAGGTCGACGAGCGCCTGCTGCACGAGGCCCACCGCCTCCTGGTCCGCGGCGTTCCTCTTCAGCGTGTCGTTGCCGTCGAAGACGTCCATGAGCTTCGCCTGCTTCGGGAAGAAGACCGGCTCGGTGCGCGCGCCGACCAGCGCCGTGTCGCACGCGCGGCGCACGATCCCGTCGCCCTGCTGGAGCACGTGGGTCAGCTCGTGGGCGAGGAGATGCCGGCCCTCGGCCGTAGAGGGCGCGTACGCGCCGGCGCCGAAGGCGACGTCGTTCCCGACCGTCCAGGCCCGGGCGGCGACCGCGCGGGCCGACTCCGCGGCGCGCGCGTCGGTGTGGACGCGCACGCGGCCGAAGTCGTGCCCGAACCGCTGCTCCATGAACGCGCGCGTCCCGCCGTCCAGCGGCCGTCCCGCGGAGCCGAGCACCTCGTGCACGATCGGAGGCGCCGGCGCGCCGACCGGCACGCTCCGGGCGGCGCCCGGGTTCCGGGCCACGGCCGGCGCGAGCACGTCAGCCCCCCTCCGCGCCGGTCGCGGCGCCCCCGCCGAGCCCATGGACCGCCCGCGCCACGCCGGCTCCCAGAACGGCCGGCGTCGGGCTTCCGTCCACGGTGAATTCGCCCGCATCCAGGACCGGCGCATCCGCGGCGCCCCGGTGCATCCAGGGGCCGGACCCCGGGAGCGCGAGCAGCCGGCGAAGCTCCGCCGCCGCCGCGTCCCCGATCCGGTGCCGGTCCGCGGGCTCGCCGACCCCGTGGAGGACGAGTTCCTCGATGTGCACGTGGACCGGCCCGCGCGGAAGCCCGCCGCTCATGACCAGGCTCCGATCTCCGCCTCGGTCAGCGGGCGGTCGAGCTTGGCGTACTCGCTCCGCGCCGCGCGCAGGAGGTGGCTCATGCGCACGGGCTCGCCCGCGTCGGCCGCCAGGAACGCGGCGCCGAGCGCGATGTTGCGGATGTGGCCGCCGGGGACGTTCAAGCGGGCCAGCCGTTCCGGGTCGAGGCCCTCCGTCGGCGTCTGGGGCGGGAACATGCGCCGCCAGATCTCGGCGCGCTGCGCGGCGTCCGGGAACGGGAACTGCACAAGGAACCGGAGCCGCCGCAGAAACGCGGGGTCGAGCGCCTCCTTCATGTTCGTGGTCAGGATCGCCAACCCCCGGTAGGCCTCCATCCGCTGGAGCAGATAGCTGACCTCGATGTTCGCGAAGCGGTCGTGGCTGTCCTTCACCTCGCTGCGCTTGCCGAACAGCGCATCGGCCTCGTCGAAGAGCAGCACGGCGCCCCCTTCCTCGGCCGCGTCGAAGACCCGCCGCAGGTTCTTCTCGGTTTCGCCGATGTACTTGCTCACCACCTGGCTCAGGTCGATGCGGTACAGGTCCAGCCCGAGCTCCGCCGCGAGCACCTCGGCCGCGAGCGTCTTCCCGGTGCCGCTGGGACCGCTGAAGAGGGCGCTGGTCCCGAGGCCCCGCGCGCTCCGGAGCCCGAGCCCCCAGGTCTCGTATACGCGGACGCGCTGGCGGACGTGCGCCGCCATGTCGCGCAGCGCCTGCTGGGCGCGCTCGGGCAGCACGAGGTCGTCCCAGCGCGCGCGCGAGTCGATGCGCTGGGCGAGCTCTTCGAGGCGTGGACGCGCCTGCACGCGGCAGGCGTCCCACAGCTCGCGCGCCAGGGCCTCGCGGTCCGGCGACGGCCCCTCCCCGCCGGCGGCGCAGGAGCGCGCGCGCGCCACTCCCGAGCGCGCCGCGGAGCGGATCGCCGGGGCGCCGAGATCGAACTGGGCGACGATTGGCTCCAGCCCGCCGTCCAGCCCGGCCGCGCTCGCGCCCAGCTCCACCCTCCAGAGCTCGCGCTGCTCGGAGGAGTCCAGCCGGGGCAGCTCGAGCGTGTGCATCGGCCGCACGAGCCCGCGGAACGGCTCGCGGGCGGAGAGGATCAGCGGCGCCCGGCCGTTCTCGATCCAGCGCCGGGGGGCGGGGCCGCGGACCGGGTCGCCGGCCTCCGGCGCATCGCAGTCCAGCACGAGCACGCCGCCCGTCAGCCGGCTCTCGCGCTCCCAGAGGCGCTGGAGCAGGTCCAGCTCGCCCGCGCCCGGCGGGAGCAGAATCGCCGCCATGCCGAACGCCGGCGCGCCGAGGCTCGCGCAGGCCGCGGCGGCGACCGCGCGGCGCCCGGTCGGGTCGCCCCCGCACAACTGGAGGATCGGCGCGGTGGCCCGCGCGCAGCCGTGCCACAGCTCCGTGAGCTGGCGGGCCCGGTCGGCGTGCGAGGGTGGAAGCGGATCGGGAGCCGCCGCCGGCAGGGGCTCGACCAGGCCGGCGAGCCGCTCGTCCATCTGCGGCAGGCCCGTCAGCCAGTGCAGGATCCGCTCGTCGATGCGCAGGGGCGCGGCGGTCAGGCTGCCGCCGGGTCCGAGCTCGATCAGGCGCCACCGACGGAGCGGGGCGGAGGGGGTGAGGGCGCTCCAGTGTGCGTCGGGGAGTGCCGCGAGCGCCAGGCCGAAGGTCGGGTGCGGCCGGGCCGGATCGCCCTGGGCCGCGGCGCAGGCGGGCGCAAACCGGGCGTCCAACTCGAGGCCGGCGCAGAGGAGCAGCGTGGCGCGCTCGAAGGCGGAGAGCTCGAACAGCGAACAGAGCACGTCGAGCGCCGCGGGCGGATCCGCGGCCTCGGGCGCTCCGGCGGGCGGGAGCGAGGGCGCGGTCGGGGGCCCGGTCGCCGCGCCGCGCGTTCCGGCGGCGTGCCGCTCCAGGGCCTCGCGGACCTCCGCCAGCGCGGACAGGAGCGACCGTTGGTTGGCCTCGGGCCACGGAAGGGCGGGCGCCGCGGCGCTCATGGGACCGTCACCGACTGCGAGAGCAGGAACTCCGGCTCGGCAGCCTGCCGGTCGACGACGAGGCTCTCGATGCCGTCCACGCGCAGGCGCACCGGCCACGTGCCGCCGGGGAGCGCGTCGGGCGGCGCGGGGGCGTCGAACACCAGCGTGCCGGTGGGAGCGGCGAAGGGCTGGGGGAGCAGCTCGCGGGCGCCCACCGCGAGCGCCACCTGCTGCCCGGGCCGCACGGGCGGGCTGCACCGGATCTCGATCGAGGCGAGCTGGCCGCCGACGAGGTCCGGCGTGATCGCGTCCACGCGCGGAGCGAGGACGAGCGGCAGCCGGTTCGTGAAGCGCTCCGCGCCCCCCTGCACCAGGACGGCACCGACGCCGTAGACGCCGACCCGCCAGTTCTCCGGGTTCAGCGGCGAATCGGGCGGGACGGGCGCCACCGGCGGATCGGGCGGCATCTGGACCGTGAAGCCCTGGTCGGTCCCGCCCGGTCCGGCGTCCAGGTCCAGCGCGCCTTCGTCGCGCGCCGGACGGAACCGCGCGCGGGCGGGAGCTCCCTCGAGACGGCTCCCGGAGAGCCGGAGCGTCTCGCCCATCCGGATCGCCACCTGCTGCGGCGCGTGCAGCCCGAGCAGGGTGGGCACCGCCGGGAGCAGACCGGCCTGGACGAAGACGCCCTCGTCCCGGCCGAGCGCCGGCAGGAACCGGCCCCGGGTGAGCACGGGGAGCGGCACGCGTCCGGGCTGCTCGGCCTGGATGAGCACGACCGAGACGTGGTACGCGGCAGTGGGCCGGTACTGCGTCTGGAGGGCCGTCCAGATCTTCGAGACCTCCTCGACGTTCAGCAGGCGGGGCACGACGCGGATCTGCTCGAACTGGTCGGCGAGCTTCGATGCGGTCAACTCGTCGGCCAGGTTGCTCGCGGGCAGGGCGGCCAGGGTGTCGCGGATCGCCCGCCGCGTGAGCACGGGTGTCTCGTGGAACACGAACAGGGCGTGCCCGAGCAGCACCTCGGCGTGGAAGTCCGCCGCCCCGTAGGCCGTGACCAGGTAGTAGAGGTCCAGCGCGAGCGGGGGATTGGTCCGGCGCTCGCCCTCGCCGTTCCGCGACGGGAACGCGGCGTTGCGGAGCGCGGGATTCTCGGTGGCCTGGAAGAGGAAGAGGTTGATGCGGTCGGGCGTGCCCTGGCCGATCGGGACGCGGTCCGGCGGCAGGGCGGAGACGGTTGGCGCGGCGCCGAGCACCGCCGCCAGGTTGTGCCGGGTGAGGCTGTCCTCGACGAGGCTGCGGAGCACCGCCGTGACGGCTCCAACGGCCAGCGACGTGCTCACCGCCGGTCTCCGTTGCGCCGGCGCAGGTACTCGTCGAGCGAGAGACCGGGCGCGGAAGGCGCCGGTCGGGACGCGGCGGGAGGGGGCGGCGGGACGAAGCGGGCCCTCACGTCCACGCGTCCGATCGTGACGTGCACGACGGGCGCCGCCGGGGGAGGCGGCGTGCCGTCGGCGCGCCGCTCGCGGACCGGCTCGGGAGCGACCGGGGTCGCGGTGATGAAGCGCGGGACGATCGGCCCGACCGCTCCGCCCGCCGGCGGTCCGGGGGCGGCCTTCGCAGATTCCACCGGCCTTCGCGGGTCGCCGGGGCGCTCGTCGGACGAGTCGCGCCTGGACCGCGGGGAGAGGGCGGTCGGGACCAGCAGGGACACCTCGTCCTCCCGGGACCCGACGATCTCCGGCGGTTCGGCCCGGCCCGGACGCGGCCGCGAGGTCTCCGCTACGGGCTCGCGCACCAGCGGCGTGGGCGGCTCCTCGGCCGCTCTCGGCGCGCGGCGGGCTCCCTTCCGATCCATCGATGGATCGTCGCGGCTCGGGGGCCCATCCGTCCGCGTGGGACGCCCGATCCCCGGCCCGCTCTCTTCCACGCGGCTCTCTTCCACCAGGATCGGCGCGCTGTCCGGCGTCACCGGCTCGAACCGGGAGCGCAGGCGCGGCTCGATCGTCGGCCCGAGCCCGAGCGTCCGGTCCACGAGGCTTCCGAGGTAGTCGCTCATGACGCGACCAGCTCCAGGTAGGCCTGACGGCGGGCGTCGCTGAGCGAGAGGATCTCCGCCTCGGTCCACCCGTAGGCCCGGGCGAGACCGTGGACCTCGCCGAGCAGGCGTCGGGCCCGCGTCTCGAGCTCGGTCCAGAAGCACGCGGCGATGTCGAACACCGCCTGCCAGCGGTTCCCGCAGGAGGGGCACGAGAGGTCGAGGCGGACCTCGGCCTGCGGGTCGAGCTCGGACATCCGGTCCACGGCGCGCCGGGCGAAGCCGGGGGGCAGGCCATCCACTCCGTCGGTCCGGCACCGGTCGAGGAGCGCGCGCGCCGCCGCTTCACGATCCGTCTGCGCGACGACCGCGGCCAGGTCGGCGCTGCACGGCATCCGGAAGCTCCGCGTGACGCCGTCCGACGCGACGGAGAACGTCTGCGCGGGCGGCGCGAAGGGGAACCGCGCCTCGGCCACCCCGAAGCGGAACTCCACCGCTGCGCCGCAGGCTCCGCACGGGACGACGCACTCGAGCGTCGGGCCGAAGGTGCGCTCCCGCAGGTCCAGCAGCAGGCGGTCCCGCTGGCCGATGCCCAGGGCCGCCAGCTCCGCGTGCGTGAGCCCGGGGTCCGCCGCGCTGAGGAGCGTCAGGGCGCGGTCCAGCCGGTGCTGGCGGCGGCCCCGCTCCCAGAGCGCGAGGAGATCGGCGGCGGACAGGGCTCGCATGGCTCGAGCTCGCGGGGAGCGTTACGCCGGCTCGACGAACGAGGGCTCGGCGGGCTCGACGACCTCGACGTCGCGCTCCCACCCCTCGTTCTCGAGCTTGAGGCTCTGGATGGCCACGGCGTTCGCGTTGGCATCCAGGTCGGGCTGCGCCGTGAACTCGGAGACCCAGCAGCGGTACACCTTGTACGCCAGGGCCAGCTGGCCGGCCTCGTTGTACATCTCGATGATGACGTCCTTGCGGAAGTCCTTCAGCGAGACCTCGGCCCCCAGGCCGGAGCCGAAGTTCCAGACCTTGTTGGCCCACTGCTCGAACTCGCGGTCGTGGGTGACGCCGCGTTCCAGCGAGATCGCCTCGAACTCGGTCCTTCCGGGCGACTTCCGGCTGCTGCTGGGATCGCCGCCTTCGCGGTGCTTGACGACCTCGGTGCTGCGCTTCAGCGCGCCGACCTTGCTGACGCCCGCGACGTAGCGCCCGTCCCACTTCACCCGGAACTTGAAGTTCTTGTACGGGTCGAACCGGCTGGCGTTGACCGTGAACTGCGCCATGGGGCGATCCTTTCTGCGTTACGTCTGGATCTGTCCGGCGATCTGCTGGATGCGGAGCACCACGAACTCGGCGGGCTTCAGCGGCGCGAAGCCCACGTGGACGTTGACGATGCCCCGGTTGATGTCGTCCTGCGTGGTGGTCTCCTTGTCGCACTTGACGAAGTACGCCTCGCGCGGCGTGCGGCCCTGGAAGGCGCCCTGGCGGAAGAGGCTCTGGAGGAACGCGCCCACGTTCAGGCGGATCTGCGCCCAGAGCGGCTCGTCGTTGGGCTCGAAGACCACCCACTGGGTGCCGCGGTAGAGCGATTCCTCGAGGAACAGCGCCGTCCGCCGGACGGGGACGTACTTCCATTCCGACGCCAGCCGGTCGGAGCCCTCGAGGGTCCGGGCGCCCCAGACGACGCGCCCGGCCGCGGGCAGCGCGCGCAGGCAGTTGATGCCGCGCGGGTTCAGGAGGCCGTTCTCCGCGTCGTTGAGCGGAACGCTGAGTGCGGGCACGCCGACCAGGCGGGCCTCGGTGCCGGCCGGCGCCTTCCAGACGCCGCGCTGCCCGTCGGTGCGGGCCATGATCCCCGCGACGGCGCCGCACGGCGCGAACTCCTCGGGCTGATCGTCGGCGAGGGGGTTGGGCTGGAGGAGCGTGGGGAAGTACAGCGCGGCGCGGTTCGTGACGTCGAGTCCGTCCTGGAACGTGGGGACCGTGGTCTTCGTGCTGCCGTAGGGGGGATCGACGATCAGGAAGGCGCGGTGGTCGCGGCAGAAGGCGGCGGCCTCGTTGATGAGCTGCGGCTCCAGGTCGCGGTCGGCGGCATCGGGGTCGGAGGCGAGCTTGTGCGGGGGGATGCACAAGAGGTTGAAAAGGTCCGCTTTCAGGAGCGCGTACATCCCCTGCTTGTCATCCTCGAGCGCGGGGTCGGAGATCACGGAGCGGTCGAGCGCCTCGCCGTCGTCGCCCTGGTCGGCGGCGTCGACCGAGGTGTACTGCCCGGGGGACGCGTCCCCGAACGGGTCGCCTCCGGGCGGGACGTTCGCATGGGCGGCCGGGCGCGTCCCCGGGATCGGGGTCGCCACGTCTCCGTCCACGCGGACCAGCGACGATTCGTTCCGCAGGACGGCTTCGACGTTCCGGGCGTGCCCGGCGGTCACCGAGACGTTCCGGAACAGCTCGACGACGCCCGTGGCGCGGTCCTTCACCGACAGGTTGAACAGCGAGTCGGCGGCTTCGCCCGGGAGCAGCGGGCGCGTGTCGTGGTCCACGCGGACGCGGAGCGCGTTGCCCCAGGTCCCGGGCGACGCGGCCCGGAGCGCCAGGTCGTTCACGTCGAGGGCGGCCGTGGTCCGGCCCGCTCCGGGGAGGAAGCAGCGCACGATCAGGGCCTGGCTGCCGCCATTGAGGAAGAAGTCGCGCACGGCGAACGCCAGGCTGCTCCCGTTCCACAGCCCGCCGAAGGTGCGCTCGAAATCGCCGAAGCTCGTGACCGTGACCGGCGAGGCCGCCTCGTCGTCGGTCGGTCCGCGCAGCGTCCGGCCGACGAACGCCGTGATCGACGTCGCCACGCCGGTGATCGTGCGAACGCCGCTGGGGACCTCCTCGATGTAGACGCCGGGAAACGTCAGTGCTGAGGGCATGACCAACCCTTCCAGTGGGCCGTCTCGGTGATGCGGCCGGCCGTCCCCACTTTCGACAAGGGAAGGCGGGACCAGGGCCCGCCGAAAAGAACGGAAGCTTGCTTCGTGGGCAGGATGATGGAGCCAAAGCCCCCATTTGGCTCTTCGGGCTGACCTTCGGGTTCGGCTACAGGTTTTCGGAGGCGGCCCTCCTGACCCGGGTCGTTCACGAGGATGACAGGTCGTGTCACGGCCGGTGGGGGCGAGAGCCTTCGCCTGAACGGCGGAGGGGCCTGAGGTAAGGGTTGGACGGGGGCGAGG
>Ga0187892_10003884_pt1 | contig 26323 bp, 23 predicted proteins | sample MA1701073metaG_FD_139345 | JGI IMG/M metagenome (GOLD analysis project Ga0187892, IMG submission 139345) | Bio-ooze microbial communities from a basaltic lava cave in the Kipuka Kanohina Cave System on the Island of Hawaii, USA - MA170107-3 metaG ... | reverse complement strand
GCCGCGCGGGACGCAACTGCTTATTCTGTTTACCGATTTCATCAACCACAACGCGATGCAGAGCTTCCGGCGCGCGGCGCAGGAGCAAGGGATTCCGGTGCTGGCTTGCCGGCGCTCGAGCAGTTGCCTGGTTCAGTGCCTCGAGCGCAACGGCCTGTGCGAGGCCTCCGCCGATCTGGGTATCGCCGCGAGCACTGGCCGTTGAGGGCGCGGTGGCGATTGGTGCGCTGCGCGATTGACACTCATTCTCATTGCGTTATAGAGTTGCGCGGCCGGGAGGGAAAAACGCCTTGTTCATCTGCGTCTGCAACGGGGTCACGGAGCGCCAGATCCGCGAGGCCATCGACCGCGGAGCCAGGTCGCTGCCGGAACTGACCGCCGCGCTCGGCGTCGCGGCGGGGTGCGGCGCTTGCGCCGACCACACGCGCTGCATGCTGGAGAGTTTCCTCCTCGCGCGCGAGCTCGATGCCCTGCCGTGCGCCGCCTAGGCCGCAACACTCAGCTCCCCGCCACTGCCGCTCAATCCGACACCCACGCGCGGGTGCGCCTGCCGTCGCGCTGACGCGGCGCGCAGCGCGCCCGCCGACCCGACCTGCGCCTCGAGGCCGGCTATAATCCCCCGCTGTTTCTTGCCGAGGGAGCGCAGATGAAGGGTGACAGCAAGGTGCTCGAGTACCTGAACAAGGTGCTGACCAACGAGCTGACCGCGATCAACCAGTATTTCCTGCACGCGCGCATGTTCCGCAACTGGGGATTCAAGAAGCTCGACGAGTACGAGTACCACGAGTCGCTCGACGAGATGAAGCATGCGGACAAGCTGGTCAACCGCATCCTGTTCCTGGAAGGGCTGCCGAACCTGCAGCAACTGGGCAAGCTGCTGATCGGGGAGAGCGTGCCGGAGGCGCTGCGCTGCGACCTCAGCCTGGAGATGCAGGCGCTGCCGCTGCTGCGCGAAGCCATCGCCCATTGCGAGGCGGTGAACGACTACATCAGCCGCGAGCTGCTGGAGGACATTCTCGACAGCGAGGAGGAGCACGTGGACTGGCTGGAAACCCAGCTCGAGCTGATCGACCGCACCGGCCTGCAGAACTACCTGCAATCGCAGATGTAACGCTGCAGGTCCAACCTTGGCCGTGCGCCCGCCCACGACGATCCAGCGCCTGCTCGCGCTCGCCGGCTGTGTCGCGCTGCTCGCGGGCTGCGCCACGGGCCCCAAGTCACCGCCGGATACCCCGGCGCCGCCCGAGCCGCCGGCGATGAGCCCGGGGGCGACCGGGGTGTCGCCCGAGCCCCCCGCCCCCGAGCAGGCGCCTGTCGAGATCGTAGTGCCTCCGCCGAGGATCGCGCTGGTGCTAGGCGGTGGCGCGGCCAAGGGCTTCGCCCACGTGGGTGCGATCAAGGCGCTCGAGTCGCAGTCGATCAGGCCCGACATCGTGGTCGGCACCAGCGCGGGCAGCCTGGTCGGTGCGCTCTACGCCTCGGGCTACGACGGCTTCGAGCTGCAGCGCGTGGCGCTCGAGATGACCGAGTCGATGGTGAGCGATTGGTCGCTGCCCAACCGCGGCTTCTTCCGCGGCGAGGCGCTGCAGGAGTTCGTCAATCGCAACGTGCAGAACCGCACCATCGAGAAGCTGCCGCGCAAGCTCGCGATCGTCGCGACCGATCTCGGCAGCGGCGAGGCGATCGTGTTCGAGCGCGGAGATACCGGCATGGCGGTGCGCGCCTCCAGCAGCGTGCCGGGAGTGTTCCAGCCGGTGAAGATCGGCACCCGCGAGTACGTGGATGGGGGCCTGGTGAGCCCGGTGCCGGTAAAGGCGGCGCGCGCGCTGGGCGCCGACATCGTGATCGCGGTGGACATCTCGGCCCGGCCCTTGCCGACCCCTCTGTCGGGCACCATCGACGTGCTGCTGCAGACGGTCACCATCATGGGCAAGGCCATCGCCGCGACCGAGCTGGCCCAAGCCGACGTGATCATCGCGCCGGACATCTCCAAGGTCTCGGCGACCGACTTCGCCAGCCGTCACCTCGCCATCCTCGAGGGCGAGCGGGCCGGCTTGGCCGCGATCCCCGCGCTCAGGGCCAAGCTCGCCGAGCGCGAGGAGCGCGTTCGCGCGCAGCTCATGACGCAGCAGCAGCCGGGGGAACGCAAGTAGCCATGCCCGCCATCGGGACGCGACGCGTCGACTGGTACTTCGATTTCATCTCGCCTTACGCATGGCTGCAGGCCGAGCGCCTGCAGGAGCTGCCCCCCGGCGTCGATCTCGCCTGCAAGCCGGTGCTGTTCGCCGGCCTGCTCGATCACTGGGGCCAGCTCGGGCCGGCCGAGATCGAGCCCAAGCGCAGCTTCACCTATCGCTTCGCGCTGTGGCGTGCGGCACGCCTGGGATTGCCGTTCAGGGCGCCTTCCGCGCACCCGTTCAACCCGCTGCGCCTGCTGCGGCTCGCCATCGTGCTGGGTTGCGAGCGCAGCCGCATGCTGCGGTTGTTCCGCTTCGTGTGGAGCGAGGGCAAGCGCCCCGATGACGACGCCGACTGGGCCGGCCTGATCGCGGAGCTCGGCGTGCTGGACGCGGACGCTCGCGTCGCCGCGCCGGAGGTCAAGGCGCAACTGCGCAGCCACACCACGCAGGCGATCGCGCGTGGGGTGTTCGGCGTGCCCACCCTGCTGATCGACGACCAGCTGTTCTGGGGTGTGGACGCGACCGACATGGCGCTCGACTACCTGGCCGGCGACCCGCTGTTCGAGACAGCGGAGATGCACCGCGTCGAGCGCCTTCCCAGGAGCGCCGAGCGGCCGGGCAAGGCGCGCTAGGCCGGGGCGCGCTGCCGCCGGTCGCGCCTCGAAGACAGCAGCGCGTGCCGCGGACGCGCGTCCAAGCGCAAGGAGAAGCAGCATGAACCTCTTGGCCGAGATCGATTGGAAGGCATGGGTGCCCGGGACGTGGGCCGCCGCCCGGGTGCTGCTCATCCTGGTGCTCGCCTGGATCGCGATGAGCCTGAGCGGGCAGCTGATCCGCGGCATCCGCCGGTACATGCACGCGCGCGCGGGCTCGGCCGAGGACGCCAAGCGCGTGGACACGATCGGGCGCGTGTTCCGCTACGTCGCTGCGGTGGTGATCAGCCTGGTGGCGGGGATGCTGGTGCTGAGCGAGCTGGGGGTGTCCATCGCGCCGATCCTGGGCGCTGCCGGAGTGGTCGGGGTGGCGGTAGGCTTCGGCGCGCAGAGCCTGGTGAAGGATTTCTTTTCCGGGTTCTTCCTGCTGTTGGAGAACCAGATCCGGGTCGGCGACGTCGTCGACGTCGGCGGCAAGAGCGGCCTGGTGGAGGAGGTGACGCTGCGCTACGTGCGCCTGCGCGATTTCGAGGGCAAAGTGCACTTCATCCCCAACGGCGAGATCACCGTGGTGTCCAATTTCACGCTCGACTTTGCGTACGCGCTGGTCGAAGTGGGCGTGGCCTACCGGGAGGACGCCGATCAGGCGCTCGGGCTGATGCAGCGTGTGGCGGAGGAGATGCGCCGGGATGCCGCGTTCGCGCACAAGATCATCGAGCCGGTGGAAGTGGTGGGCGTGGAGCGCTGGGACGACTCCGCGGTGATCTTGCGGGTGCGCCTCAAGGTGCTTCCGATCGAGCAGTGGAGCGTGCGGCGCGAGTACTTGAAGCGCCTGAAGCGCGCCTTCGACGCGGCCGGGGTCGAAATCCCCTACCCGCACCTCACCGTGTACGCCGGGCAGGCCAAGGACGGCTCGGCGCCTGCCTTCCGCCTGGCGCCGAGCGCAGCACTGCACCTCGCGCGCGACAGCGCACGCGACGCGAGCTGAAACGGGTCGATCGTCATGGTCGGATGTGTATCGAAGTGCAACACACATCCGCAAGCGGAGACGACCACCACGGGGGTGGCCATCGAATTGGTGGAGGCGGCGAGAATCGAACTCGCGTCCGCAAGTCCTCCACAGTCAGCTCTACATGCTTAGCCTGGCCGTTTGATTTGACCCCTCGACCGCCGACCGGCGGGCTGAAGAGGAGCGAGTCACCTGACGATTTGACACCGGGCGAAGTGACCCCGCACGGCGCGATCTCATGTCAATGACTCTGCTTATCCTTCCCTTGCGGGATCGGAACCGGCCCATGAGAAAACCGGGGCAGAGTCCGGCCGGGGTTAGGCGGCCAGAGCGTAGCTGTCGTCGTTGGCGACTATTGCGTTCCAGCGGTTTTACAAGGTGACTGGACCTTGGCATGCACTGCGCTGCTTCGCAACCTGCGTCGAAACCAGGTCGCCCCCACGTGGGAATCAGCAATCGGCTGTTCCCGCACTCATTCTCGCATAAATGGGGCCGGCCCCAGGAGGTTCAACAGGTCGAGTGGACGCTCGATCCGATGGTCGGCGCCCCAGGCGGTGGGCGGGCTGGCGTCGCCGAGATAGCCGTACAGGGCCACCACCGGTGTCATCCCGGCCGCCACGCTGGCCTCGACGTCGCGCTCGTCGTCGCCGACGTAGACGCAGACCTCGGGCGTCACCCCCAGGCGGCGGGAAGCTTCCAGCAGCGGATCGGGAAAAGGCTTGGCGCGCGCGCAGGTGTCGCCGCTCACCAGGCAGCCGGCGCGCGCCGCCAGGCCGAGAAATTCGATCAGCGGCTCGGCGAAGCGCGCCAGCTTGTTGGTCACGATCCCCCACGCGATGCCCTGGGCCTCCAGCCCGGCGAGCAGCGCGCTCACCTCGGGGAACAGAACGGTCTCCCGGCGCAGATTCTGCGCGTAGAGGTCGAGAAACTCGTCACGATAGCGCGCGTAGTCCGGACTTTGCGGGCTCAGGCCGAAAGCCGCCCGCAGCATGCCGCGCGCGCCCTGCGAAACCAGGGGGCGCAGCACGTGCAGCGGCAGCCCTTCGAGCCCGCGTGCCTGCCGCTGCAGGTTGACCGCGTAGGCAAGGTCGGCGGCGGTATCGGCGAGCGTCCCGTCCAGATCGAACAGGACTGCGCCGACCGCACCCGACCCCACCGGCAACCGCGCCCCCGGCTACTGCCTCAACAGCCCTATCAGCTCTGCATCGCTCAGCAGGTCTTCGAGGGCCATGGCCAGACCCTTGTTGACGATCTGCGTGCTCTCCGGCTCGCTCGGCGGATCGCCCTGTCCCCTGCGCTGGGTGACCTCGTACTTGCGCAGGAACGAGTCCTCGCCGTTGCTCGCCTTGGCCGACACGCCGGCCGCCAGCGACACGTCGTAATTGAACGCCTTGCGGTCGGCGCCGTAGCTCAGCTCGCGCAGCTCCACCACCAGCTTGCGCGGGTCGTCGTCCGACAGCGGCTTGACCCGGAACCCCTTGGCCGCCAAGGCCTCGCTGAGGCGCCGCTGGATCGCGGCCGCGGAGCCATCGGCGGTGCTCACGTCCACGGTTTTTCCGTGCGCATCGTTCAGCGTCCCGAGCTTGTCGCCGGGCCGCAGGTCGACGACCGCAAGCCCGATGGCGATGTCACCTGCGGCCTGCGCGGCGTCCTGCTGCACCGGCGGGTCCACGCGAACAGTCTGCGGCTTCGGCGTCGCGCAGCCATAGGCGCCGACCAGGAACAGGCCCGCTACTGTGTATCGAATCAGATGCATGATGGCTCCTCCTCCTCTGGTTAGGCCGGAGAGGATAGCGAAAATCCGGCCCCGTCGCACAGGTCCCGCGTCGACACCGCGCAGCTCAGCGCTTGCGAGCGTGGAGCAGGTAGTTGACGTCGGTGTCGGCGCTCAGGCGGTAGGTTGCGGTGAGCGGGTTGTAGGTCATGCCGCGCAGTGCCGCGACCTCGAGCGAAGCGCCGCGGCACATCGCCGCGAGCTCGGAGGGCTTGATCAACTTGTCGTACCGATGCGTGCCCCTGGGGAGCAGCCGCAGCACGTACTCGGCCCCGACGATCGCCAGCAGAAAGGACTTCGCGTTGCGGTTGATGGTGGCGAAGAACGCGTGCCCGCCGGGCTTGAGCAGCTGCGCGCACGCGCTCACCTGGCTCCCGGGGTCGGGCACGTGTTCCAGCACCTCCATGCAGGTGACCGCGTCGTAGTGGCCGGGCTGGCTGCGCGCCAGCGCCTCGGCCGAGATCATGCGATAGGTCACCTGCCGCCCGCTCTCCAGCAGATGCAGGCCGGCAACCTTGAGCGCCCGCTCGGACAGGTCGATGCCGGTCACCTCGGCGCCCAGCGCCGCCATCGACTCGGACAGGATCCCGCCGCCGCAGCCGACGTCCAGCACGCGCTTGCCGGCGAGGCCGGCGCGTTCGTCGATCCAGCGCAGCCGCAGCGGATTGATCTGGTGCAGCGGCTTGAACTCGCTGTGCGGGTCCCACCAGCGATGGGCGAGCTGGCCGAACTTCTCCAGCTCCTGTGGATCGGCGTTGATCTGCTCGCTCATGACTCGGGCGCGATGCGCTGCTGCCATAGGGCGGCCTTGGCCGCCAGCTCCCCCGCGTCCAGGGTGGTGAGCCGGCGCTCCTCGAGCAGCGGGCGTCCGCGGACCCAGGTGTGCGTCACCTGATCGCGCCCGGCGGCGTACACCAGGTGCGAGATCGGGTGATAGCAGGGGGACATCTCCAGCGCGCCGAGGTTCACCGCCGCCAGGTCGGCCGACTTGCCGGGCACGATGGAACCGATCTCGCCATCGAGGCCGAGCGCGCGCGCGGCGTCCAACGTGGCCATCGCCAGCGCGCGCTCCGCCGGCAGCGAGGTCGGCCGGCGCGAGGCGCCCTTGGCCAGCAGCGCGGCCAGGCGCATCTCCTCGAACAGGTCCAGGCGGTTGTTGCTGGCCGCGCCGTCGCTGCCCAGACCCACGCCGACGCCGGTCTCGAGCAGAGCGGACACCGGCGCGACGCCGCTCGCGAGCTTGAGGTTCGAGCTAGGGCAATGCGCCACGTGGCTGCCGGTGGCGCGCAGCAGGGCGATCTCGGACGGCTCCAGGTGCACCCCGTGCACCGCGATCAGTCCCGGCCCGACCACGCCCAGGGCGCGCAGCCGCTCCAGGGGACGCACGCCGAAGCGCGCCACGCTCTCGCGGATCTCCTCCTCGGTCTCGTGCAGGTGCACGTGGATCGGGATCTCCAGTTCGCCGGCGTAGGTGACGATCTGCTCGAAGCTGCGGTCGCTGACCGTATACGGTGCGTGCGGCGCCATGCAGAACGACAACGTCGGTTCGTGCTTGAGCGCGTCGCGGGTGGCCAGCCCCTTGTGCAAGTAGTCCTGCGCATCGCTGGCGTACGCAGTCGGGAACTCGATGCAGATGATGCCCAGCGCGGCGCGCATCCCGGCGGTCAGCACTGCCCGGCCGGCCTGCTCCGGGAAGAAGTACATGTCGTTGAAGCAGGTGATGCCGCCGCGGATCATCTCGGCGCAGGCGAGCAGCGTGCCGTCGTGCACGAAGTCGCCCGACACGTGCTTGCCTTCGGCCGGCCAGATATGGCGGTTCAGCCATTCCATCAGCGGCAGGTCGTCGGCCAGGCCGCGCATCAGGCTCATGGCGGCGTGGGTGTGCAGGTTCACCAGCCCCGGGATCAGGGCGTGGTCCCGCAACCGCAGGCGCGGGACGCCCGGATAGGCATGCGCGACCTCCTCGCTGGGCAGCAGCGCCAGGATGCGCCCGGCGCCCACGACCACGGCATGGCGCTCGAGCACGCGGCCGGCGGGTTCCACCGGCACCACGTAGCGCGCTTCGATGATCTGCTCTGCGGCGGCGCTCGGTGCGCTCATTCGACAAACCGTGGTTTCGCCGGAGGCCGAGACGCCCGGCGCATCATCCCGGAACTAAAAAGCCCTGCTCGCGCAGGGCTTCTAGCACCGCCGGCGCAAGCGCCGGCCGTCACTGCTGCGCCATGCGCTGCCCGGTCACTGTCACTTCCACACGACGGTCAGGTTGCAGGCAATCGATCAACCGGCGCCTGCGCATGCCGTTACAGGCGTTGGGATCGGTGGACGGCTCGAACTCGCCGCGCCCCTCAGTCGTGATGCGATCCAGCGGTATGCCCCTGCCTGCGAGGTAGCTCTTCACCGCGTTGGCGCGGCGCATGGACAGGGCCTGGTTGTAGCTTTGGGTGCCGATGCGGTCGGCGTGGCCCACCACCAGGATGGTCTCGTACTCGACCCCCTGCAACCCGTTCACCAACTCGTCCAGCTTCGAGCGGGCGTCGGAGCGCACCGCCGAGCGGTCGAAGTCGAACCACGGCTCGGCCTCCAGAGTAAAAGTCACCGGCAGCACCACCGGGGTGGGTTCCTGGGCCACCTCGGTGGCCATCACCTCGTCGGACTGTTGCGGTTCGCTGATCGTGCCTGCGCCTTGCGCACCCGCCTCCTCGTCGTAATACTGCGACTGGCTGACGATGCCGTCGTCGGCGAGCACACCTTCCTCTTCCTCGTAGTACTGTTGCTGCGCGACGATACCGTCGTCGGCCGCAACGCCGGGCTCCTCGGCGTAGGTCATCGCGCTTTCCTCTTGGGGCGGGGCGACCGGCTGAAACTGCTCCGCGACCTCCTCGGCCGGCTCTTCCTCCTCCTCGACGAACGCGGGCATGACCGGTGCCGCCACGAACGCCTCGGGCTCGGCCTCCTGGGCCGCGGCGACCGGCTCTTCGTCCTCCTCGATCGCCTCTTCCTCGGGCTCCGCTTCCTGTTCTTCTTCCTGCGCCATTTCCGGCCCCTCGACGAACCCGGCCGGAGCCGCTGCGGCGATCGGCGAGAACGCTTCCTCGGCGAGCTCTTCCTCCACCGCCTCTTCCTCCACGAACTGCGGCATTTCCGCTTCCGGCGCCTGGGTGACCTCGGCCTCCGCGACCGGCTCTTCCTCGAGGAAGAACTCTTCCTCGGCGACTTCCTCCTCCTCCTCGAACTCCGGCTCCTCGGGCTCGGCTGCCGCGACGGCGGCCGGCTCCGCGTACTGCGCCGGCTCGTAGTCGGGTGGGCTGGAATACTGCGCCGGCTCATACTCCGGGGCGGGCGGAGCCGTGGTCTGTCCGATCGTTCCGGGTCCGGAGCTGCTGCGTTCGGTCTGCAGGGCGCATGCCGAGAACGCGGCGCTGATCGTCAGCGCCAGGACTGTTTTCGCATACCGTGGTATCTGCACGTCAATCCCCCTGTCGTCGTTGAACTGAATGAGAGGACGGCACCGGCGGTACCCCCCTCCGACCGGCGTCGGCTTCCGACCAGCCAGTATCGGCTCCGACGGTGCGACTATTTAGTGCGTTCGCTGCTTGGCGCGTCTGTTGTCGGCGTGAAGGGACACATCGAGACCGCTCCCAGAACGCATCCTGCGGTGTGAGAAAATATACACATTTTGGAGCGGGTTGTCGCTGCCCTGTGCTAACATCCGCCTTCTCGGGGGGAGCAGGAGGTGAGTTTCGATCCTGCGTGAAGCTGCCAGATTGCCGCCATGCCGTTGGCCCCCGGAGCGGCCCGTGATCGGGCGGTTCCCCCAGCGTTTCATTCCCGCGCCTGAGCTTGCCGGAGGCCGCGCTCCAGGGCAGGTCGCGCGAGCGCGCCCGACGGAGGTGTTGCCCTATGACGCCGCACCCTAGATGGACCAGATAGCCAAGGAAACGCTGCCGATCAGCCTCGAGGAGGAGATGCGGCGCTCCTATCTCGATTACGCCATGAGCGTGATCGTGGGGCGCGCGCTCCCGGACGTGCGCGATGGCCTGAAGCCGGTTCACCGCCGCGTGCTGTTCGCCATGCACGAGGCCAATAACGTCTGGAATCGGCCGTACGTCAAGTGCGCGCGCGTGGTGGGCGACGTGCTCGGCAAGTATCACCCGCACGGCGATTCGGCCACCTACGAGGCGCTGGTGCGCATGGCGCAGGAGTTCTCCCTGCGCTACACGCTGATCGACGGGCAGGGCAACTTCGGATCGGTGGACGGCGACAATCCGGCTGCGTACCGCTACACCGAGTGCCGGCTGCAGCGCGTCGCCGGGGAGTTGCTCGCGGACATCGACAAGGAGACGGTCGACTTCGTCCCGAACTACGACGGCAAGGAGCTGGAGCCCACCGTCCTGCCGAGCAAGATCCCCAACCTGCTGATCAACGGCTCCACCGGCATTGCGGTGGGCATGGCCACCAGCATTCCTCCGCACAACCTGGGCGAGGTGGTGGACGCCTGCGTGGCGCTGCTCGCCGAGCCGGACGCCACGGTGGACGAGCTGATGAAGTTCATCCCCGCGCCCGACTTCCCGACCTACGGCATCGTCTACGGCATCGAGGGCGTGCGCGAAGGCTACCGCACCGGCCGCGGCCGCGTGGTGATGCGCGCCCGCACCCACGTGGAGGAACTCGACCGGGGCGCGCGCTCGGCGGTCGTCATCGACGAGCTGCCGTATCAGGTGAACAAGGCCAACCTGCTGATGCGCATCGGCGACCTGGTGCGCGAAAAGAAGCTCGAGGGCATCGCCGAGATCCGCGACGAATCGGACAAGTCGGGCATGCGCGTGGTGATCGAGCTGAAGCGCGGCGAGCTCTCCGAGGTGGTCCTGAACAATCTGTACAAAGACACGCAGATGCAGGACACCTTCGGCATGAACATGGTCGCTCTGGTGGACGGCCAGCCGCGGGTGCTCAACCTCAAGGAGCTGCTGGAAGCCTTCCTGCGCCACCGCCGGGAGGTGGTCACGCGCCGTACCGCCTACGATCTGCGCCAGGCGCGCAACCGCGGCCACGTCCTGGAAGGCCTGGCGGTGGCGCTGTCCAACGTGGACGCGATCATCGCCCTGATCAAGGAGTCGCCCTCGCCAGCGGAGGCGAGGACGCGCCTGATGGGGCGCCCGTGGCGCTCGCAGCTGGTGACCGAGATGCTGGCGCGCGCGCACGCCGAGCTGACGCGTCCCGAGGGGCTGGTGCGCGAGCTCGGGTTGCAAGCCGACGGCGGCTACCGGCTGTCCGAGGGGCAGGCGCAGCGCATCCTGGAGATGCAGCTGCAGCGCCTCACCGCGCTGGAGCGGGACAAGATCCTGAACGAATATCGCGAGGTGCTGGACACGATCGCCGACCTGCTCGACATCCTGGCGAAGCCCGCGCGCATCACCGCGATCATCGCCGAGGAGCTCGGGCAGGTGAAGCAGCAGTTCGGCGATGCGCGCCGCAGCGAGATTCAGTTGAACGCCCAGGACCTCAACCTCGAGGACCTGATTGCGCCGGCCGACGTGGTGGTCACCCTGTCGCACACCGGCTACGTCAAGTCCCAGCCGCTGTCGGAGTATCGCGCGCAGAAGCGCGGCGGCCGCGGCAAGCAGGCCACCACCACCAAGGAGGACGATTTCGTCGAGCACCTGTTCATCGCCCACACCCACGACTACATCCTGTGCTTCTCCAGCCGCGGGCGGGTGTACTGGATCAAGGTGTACGAGGCCCCCCAGGGCGGCCGCCAGAGCCGCGGCAAGCCGATCAACAACCTGGTGCCGCTGGAGGAGGGCGAGAAGATCACCGCGGTGCTGCCGATCAAGACCTTCGACGAGGCGCATTACGTGTTCATGGCCACCGCCAACGGCACGGTAAAAAAGACCCCGCTGTCCGAGTTCTCGCGCCCGCGCCCGAGCGGCATCATCGCGGTGAGCCTGGACCAGGGCGACCGCCTGGTGGGCGTGGCGGTGACCGACGGGCGGCACGACGTGATGCTGTTCTCGGATGCCGGCAAGGCGGTGCGCTTCTCCGAGCAGGACGTGCGGCCGATGGGGCGCGAGGCGCACGGCGTGCGCGGTATGACGCTGATGCCGGGCCAGCAGGTGATCTCGCTGGTGGTGGCGGACGAGGAGGCGAAGCCGGTGCTGGTGGCCACGGAGAACGGCTTCGGGAAGCGCACTGCGGTGGGCGAGTTCACCCGCCATGGCCGCGGCAGCCAGGGCATGATCGCGATCCAGACCAGCGCGCGCAACGGCAAAGTCGTCGCCGCGCGCCTGGTGGCCCCGGACGACGAGGTGATGCTGATCACCACCGGCGGCGTGCTGATCCGCACGCGCGTGTCCGAGATCCGCGAGATGGGCCGCGCCACTCAGGGGGTCACGCTGATCAACCTGGACCAGGACGAGAAGCTGGCGGGGTTGGAGCGCGTGGTGGAGACCGACGAGAACGGCGCGGACAACGGCGGCACGGGCAACGGCGGCGAGGGCGAGCCGGGCTGAGGGTCGCGCGCGGACTGCCGTCTCGCGCCGCGAGCGCAGATGCGGACCGCGCAGCGGCGTGGATTGAGGCAAGGCAAAGCAAAGGGGAGCTGGCGGTGGGAGCGATCGAACAGGCTAACGCGGACGCGGTGGACGTGCGCCGCGTCTACAACTTCAGTGCAGGCCCGGCGGTGCTGCCGGAAGAGGTGCTGCGCCGCGCGCAGGCCGAGATGCTCGACTGGCACGGCAGCGGCGTGTCGGTGATGGAGATGAGCCACCGCGGCAAGGAGTTCATCGCCATCGCGCAGGCCGCCGAGGCCGATCTGCGCGAGCTGCTCGTCGTTCCCGCGACCTACAAGGTGCTGTTCCTGCAGGGCGGCGCCACCAGCCAGTTCGCCATGGTGCCGATGAACCTGCTGCGCGGTAAAACCGCCGCCGATTACGTTCACACCGGCGAATGGGCGAAGAAGGCGATCGCCGAGGCCAGGCGCTACTGCACGGTGAACATCGCCGCCAGCAGCGAAGACCGCCGGTTCAGCTACGCGCCGCCGCAGGACACCTGGACGCTCACCCGCGACGCAGCCTATGTGCACTATACCGGCAACGAGACCATCGGCGGCGTCGAGTTCCACTGGATTCCGGACACCGGCGAGGTGCCGCTGGTGTGCGATCTGTCCTCCAGCCTGCTGTCGCGCCCGCTGGACGTGTCGCGCTTCGGCCTGATCTACGCCGGCGCGCAGAAGAACATCGGACCGGCGGGGCTGACCATCGTCATCGTGCGCGAGGACCTGCTCGGCCGAGCGCTGCCGTTCACCCCCTCGATGTTCGACTACCGCATCCAGGCGGACAACGGCTCGATGTACAACACGCCGCCGACCTATGCGCTGTACATCGCCGGGCTCGTGTTCCAGTGGCTCAAGCAGCGCGGCGGGCTGGCGCAGATGGAGAAGGCGAGCGTGGCCAAGGCCCGGTTGATCTACGACCTGCTCGACGGCGGCGGCTTCTACGCGAGCCCGGTGGCACGCGCCGACCGCTCGCGCATGAACGTGCCGTTCACATTGCACGACGCCGCCCTGGACCAGGCGTTCCTCGATGCCGCCGAGCGCCGCGGCCTGATGCAGCTCAAGGGGCACCGTTCGGTCGGCGGCATGCGCGCCTCGATCTACAACGCGATGCCGATCGAAGGCGTGCGCGCTCTGGTCGATTTCATGCGCGATTTCGAGCGTGAGCATGGCTGAGCGGCTGCGCATCCTGACCCTGAACGCGATCTCGCACGCCGGACTCAAGCTGCTGCCCCCCGAGCGCTACGAGGTGGGCAGCCATCTGGAGAGCCCGGACGCGATCCTGCTGCGCTCGCACGACATGCACGGCATGCACCTCCCGGACACGGTGCGGGCGGTGGGGCGGGCGGGCGCGGGCACCAACAACATACCGGTGGAAGCGCTCAGCCGCCGCGGCGTGCCGGTGTTCAACGCCCCGGGGGCCAACGCCAATGCGGTGAAGGAGCTGGTCCTGGCCGGCCTGTTCATCGCCGCCCGCAATCTGCTGCCGGCGGTGCGCTTCGTCGAGGGCCTGAACGGCAGCGACGAGCAGCTGTCGCGCCTGGTGGAGGACAACAAGAAGCACTACGCCGGCATCGAGTTGCCCAACCGCACCCTCGGGGTGATCGGCCTGGGCCGGATCGGCAGCCTGGTGGCCGAGGCCGCCATCGGCCTGGGTATGAACGTGCTGGGCTACGATCCCGAGATCACCGTGGAGGCCGCCTGGAGCTTGCCGGCCCAAGTGAAGAAAGCGCACAGCATCGAGGAGGTGCTCAAGACCAGCGAGTTCGTCACGCTGCACGTGCCGCTCACGCCCGCGACCCGGCACCTGATCGATGCCGAGCGCCTGGGGCTGATGCGCCATGGCGCGGTGCTGCTCAACTTCGCGCGCGAGGACGTGGCCGACGCCGGGGCGGTGGCCGCGGCGCTCGCCGCCAAGCGGCTCAAGTACTACGTATGCGATTTCCCGAGCGCGCGCTTCAACGGCAATCCGGCGGTGGCCGCGCTGCCGCACCTGGGTGCGTCCACGCGCGAGGCGGAGGACAACTGCGCGGTGATGGTCGCCACCCAGGTGCGCGATTACCTGGAGCACGGCAACATCCGCAATGCGGTGAATTTCCCTGACGTGGTGATGGAGCGCGAGTCGCCCTACCGCGTGGGCATCGCCAACGCCAACGTGCCCAACATGCTGGGGCAGATCTCCACCGCGATGGCGGCCGCCGGCCTCAACATCCACAATATGCTGAACAAGTCCAAGCGCGAGATGGCCTACACCCTGGTGGATGTGGACAGCCCGATCGCCGCGCCGCTGGTGGCTGCGCTGGCGGCGATCCGGGGTGTGCTGTCGGTGCGCTACCTGCCGGCTCAGGACCGGTGAGGAAGCCCCGGGGTGAGGATAGTCGGGTGAGCGAGGAGGATCTGAGCGCGCTGCGCGGCCGCATCGACGCCATCGACGAGCGCCTGCTGCGGCTGCTCAACGAGCGCGCCGACCTGGCGCGCCGCATCGGCGAACTCAAGGGCGATGCTCCGGCGTATCGGCCGGAGCGCGAGGCGCAGGTGCTGCGGCGGCTCGCCGCCGCCAATTCGGGACCGCTTCCGGACGAGGCGATCGAGCGCCTGTTCACCGAAGTCATCTCCGCCTGTCGGGCGGTGGAAGCGGCCCTGTCGGTCGCCTTTCTCGGCCCGCGCGGCACCTTCAGCGAGGAGGCCGCGCACAAGCGCTTCGGCGGTGGCGCGCAGGGTGTGCCCTGCGCCTCGATCGACGAGGTGTTCCGCCAAGTCGAGGCGAAGCGGGTGGGCTACGGGGTGGTGCCGGTGGAGAACAGCACGGAAGGAGCGGTCGGGCGCACGCTCGACCTGCTGGTCGCCACCACCGCGCGCATCTGCGGCGAGGTGATGCTGCCCGTGCATCATTGCTTCATGAGCCGCGCCGCCGACGCCGCCACGGTGACCCGCGTCTATGCGCACAACCAGAGTCTGGCGCAGTGCCATGAATGGCTTGGACAGCACCAGCCCAAGGCCGAGCGCGTACCGGTGGTGAGCAACGCGGAGGCGGCGCGGCTGGCAAGCTCAGAGCAGGGCGCCGCCTGCATCGGCAGCCGGGCGGCCGCGGCGCTGTACGCGCTCAACCTGCTGGCCGAGAACATCGAGGACAACCCGAACAACACCACGCGCTTCGCCGTGATCGGCCACCAGGCGGTGCCCCCGTCCGGTCGCGACAAGACCTCCCTGGTGATGTCGGCGACGCGCAACCGGCCGGGCGCGGTGCACGACCTGCTGGCGCCGCTCGCCGCGCACGGCGTGAACATGTCACGTCTCGAATCGCGCCCCTCGCGCACCGGCATGTGGGAATACGTGTTCTTCGTCGACCTGGAAGGCCACGAGCAGGACGCGCCGGTGGCCGCTGCCCTGGAGGGTGTGCGCAGCCGCGCGCCGTTCCTGAAGATCCTCGGTTCCTACCCCGCAGCGGAGTGAGCGCATGATCGACGCCTGCGAGCTCGCGCCATCCCACATCCGCAGCATCGCCGCCTACCAGCCGGGCAAGCCCACCTCGGAGCTGGCGCGCGAGATCGGGCTCGACCCGGCGAGCGTGATCAAGCTCGCGTCCAACGAGAATCCCCTGGGGGCGAGCCCGCGCGCGCGCGCCGCGGTCGAGCGCGAGCTCGCCGAGCTGGCGCGCTACCCGGACGGCGGCGGCTTCGCGCTCAAGCAGGCGCTGGCCGCGCACCACCGGGTCGAGCCGGACTGCATCGTGCTCGGCAGCGGCTCCAACGATGTGCTGGAGCTGGTCGCGCACGTGTTCCTGGCGCCGGCCACCTCGGCCGTGTACGCGCAACACGCCTTCGCCGTGTATCCGCTGGCCACGCAGATGGCCGGCGCGCACAGCATCGCGGTGCCGGCGCGCGATTTCGCTCACGACCTGCCGGGAATGGCGGCCGCGGTGCGCGCGGACACGCGGGTGCTGTGGATTGCCAACCCGAACAACCCGACCGGCAGTTTCGCGCCGGCGCAGGACGTGCGCGCGCTGCTCGAGCGTGTGCCGAGGCGGGTGATCGTGGTGCTGGACGAGGCGTACAACGAGTACCTGCCCGACGCGCTGCGGGTGGACACCACGCGCTGGCTGGGGCAGTTCCCGAATCTGGTGATCACGCGCACCTTCTCCAAGGCGTACGGCCTGGCCGCGCTGCGCGTGGGCTTTGCGCTCGCGCACCCCGACGTGGCGGATCTCATGAACCGTGTGCGCATGCCGTTCAACGTCAACTCCGCTGCGCAGGCGGCGGCGGTGCAGGCGCTGGAAGACCAGGCGTTCGTGGCGCGCAGCCGCGCGGTCAACGACGCCGGCATGCGGCAACTCACGGAGGCGTTCCGCGGCATGCGCCTCGACTACATCGCCTCGTTGGGCAACTTCGTCAGCGTGCGCGTGGGTGCGGCGGACGCGGTGTACCGGCGGCTGCTGGCACAGGGGGTGATCGTGCGTCCGATCGCCGCCTACGACATGCCCGAGCATTTGCGCGTGACCATCGGCCTGGAGTCCGAGAACGCCCGCTTCCTGGCCGCGCTGCAGACCGCGCTCCACGCCTGACTCTCCACTTGCCCGCGCTCACGCTGCACAAGCTCGCCGTCTTCGGCGTCGGCCTCATCGGCGGCTCGTTCGCGGCTGCGCTGAGAGCGGCCGGCCTGGTGCACAGGGTCGCCGGCGTGGGACGCAGCCGGGACAATCTCGAGCGCGCGGCCGCGCTCGGCCTGATCGACGAGATCGCCGAGGATGCGGCCACCGCCCTCGATGGGTCCGACCTGGCCCTGGTGGCCGTGCCGGTGCGGCAGACCGAAGCGGTGCTCGAGCGGATTGGCGCGCACCTGCCGCCGGCTTGCGTGGTCACCGACGCGGGCAGCACCAAGCAGGACGTGGTGGCCGCAGCGCGTCGCACGCTCGGTCCCCGGGCCGCACAGTTCGTGCCCGGGCATCCCATCGCGGGCGCGGAACTGTCGGGCGCGCAGGCGGCTGCTCCAACGCTGTTCCGCGACCGTCTGGTCGTGCTCACGCCGCTGCCGGAGACCGAGCCGCGCGCCTGCGCCGTGGTGGAGGCGGCGTGGCGCGGTTGCGGAGCGCGGCCGGTGCAGATGACGCCGCAGCGCCACGACCAGGTCTTCGGGGCGGTGAGCCACCTTCCGCACGCGCTCGCTTTCGCCCTGGTGCACATGCTCGCCGAACGCGCCGACGCGCAGGAGCTGTTCGCCTTCGCCGGAGCCGGTTTCCGCGACTTCACCCGCATCGCCGGCAGCTCGCCGGAGATGTGGCGGGACATCTGCCTCGCCAACCGCGACGCGCTCGGCGTGGAGATCGCGGCGTTCCAGCGGTCGCTGGCGGCGCTGGCTGCACACCTGGAGCGGGGCGACGCGCAAGCCGTCGAGCGCCTGTTCGAGGCCGCTCGCGCCGCGCGCCGCCGCCCGCCGCCGGGCGTAGAGTGAAACGATGCGCAGCTTCCCGCCGCATCTCGATCTGCCGCCGCTCGCCGCCGCCCGGGGCAGCGTGCGCCTGCCCGGTTCCAAGAGCATCTCCAACCGCAGCCTGCTGCTGGCGGCGCTGGCCGAAGGCGTGACCGACATCCGCGATCTGCTCGCCGCCGCCGACGTCGAGCGCATGCTGGAGGCGTTGGCCAGCCTGGGCGTGCGGATCGAGCATGCCGGCGAGCGCGTGCGCGTGCACGGCTGCGGCGGGCCGTTTCCGGTGAAGCAGGCCGACCTGTTCCTCGGCAACGCAGGAACGGCGTTTCGTCCCCTCACCGCCGTGCTGGCGTTGTGCGGTGGACACTACCGGCTGAGCGGTGTGCCGCGCATGCACGAGCGCCCGATCGGCGACCTGGTCGAGGGCCTGCGGCAGCTCGGCGCGGACGTGCGCTATCTGGCTGCCCCGGGCTTCCCGCCGCTGGAGGTCCGGCCCGCGCAGATCCAGGCGGAGCGGCCGTTGCAGGTGCGCGGGGACGTCTCCAGCCAGTTCGTGAGCGCGTTGCTGATGGCCCTGCCGCTGCTTGGCCGGCGCGCGGTCGTGGACGTGATGGGTGGGTTCGTCTCCGGGCCCTATGTCGAGATGACGCTCGACCTGATGGCGCGCTTCGGGGTGCGCGTCCAGCGCGAGGACCGCGTTGCCGGTGACGCCGGCCGCCTTGCCGAGGACGCCGGTCGCCTTGCCGAGCATGCGGGGGGCCCACGCTTCATCGTCCCCGCCGGGCAGCGTTACCTCAGCCCCGGCGTGCTGCACGTCGAAGGCGACGCCTCGAGCGCGTCCTACTTCCTCGCCGCCGGCGCGATCGGCGGCGGCCCGGTGCGCGTGCAGGGGGTGGGTCGGGACAGCATCCAGGGCGATGTCCAATTCGCCGATGCGCTGGCCGCGATGGGGGCGCGTATCGCGTCTGGTGACAATTGGATCGAGGCGACGGCACCGGCGCACGGCGGGCTTCGGGCCTTCGATCTGGACCTCAACCACATCCCCGACGCCGCCATGACGCTGGCGGTCGTCGCCCTGTTCGCCGACGGCCCCTGCCGGTTGCGCAACATCGCCGGCTGGCGGGTCAAGGAAACCGACCGGCTGGCCGCGATGGCCACGGAGTTGCGCAAGGTCGGCGCCCAGGTCGAGGAGGGCGCCGATTCCCTCACCGTTTCACCGCCCGGCGCCTCGCGCCTCGTGCCTCGCGCCTCGATCGCCACTTACGACGACCACCGCATGGCCATGTGCTTCGCCCTGGCCGCGCTGGGCGGGGTGGGGGTTCGGATCAACGACCCCGGGTGCGTGGCGAAGACCTTCCCCGACTTCTTCGAACGTTTCGCCGCGATCGCGTGGCCGGTGCCGGTGATCGCCATCGACGGGCCGTCCGCCTCCGGCAAGGGCACGGTCGCCCGGGGAGTCGCCGAGGTGCTGGGCTTCCAGTTCCTGGACAGCGGCGCTCTGTACCGGCTGGTGGCGCTGGCGGCGCTGCAAGCCGGGATCGACCCCGGCGACGAGGCCGCGGTCGGGCGGCTCGCCCGAGATCTCGACGCGCGCTTCGACGACCAAACCATTCGCCTTGCCGGGCAGATCGTGACCCACGCCATCCGCCGCGAGGACGTGTCGGCGGCTGCATCCCGGGTGGCGGCCCTGCCGGCGGTGCGCGCCGCCCTGCTGGAGCGCCAGCGCGACTTCCGGCGACCGCCCGGCCTGGTCGCCGACGGACGCGACATGGGCTCGATCGTGTTCCCCGACGCCGCGCTCAAGGTGTTTCTCACGGCGAGCCCCTGGGAGCGCGCGAGGCGCCGGCATAAACAGTTGATGGAAAAAGGAATCGATGCTACACTCCCTTCCCTTTTGCAGGACATCGAGCAGCGCGATGCGCGCGACGCCGAGCGCGGCGTCTCCCCGCTTGTGCGCTGCGAGGATGCACGGCTCCTCGATACCACCGGCCTGGGTGCCGATCAGGCGATCCAGCAGGTGCTGCATTGGTATCGGGACGCCAGCAACGGACAGGACCGGCCGGCCGAGTCAGCGCTCTAGAGCGTCGCTCGCCGCGGCCCCTTTGATCAACCGGCCCCATCCGCGCGATGGGTTTTCAGCAAGGAAGCAACGTTTTCTGATGACAACCGCCACCCCAGCCAAAGCCTCCGACAAGACCGAAAACTTCGCCGCGATGTTCGAGGAGAGTCTGTCGCGCAAGGAGATGCGCGCGGGCGAGGTGATCACCGCCGAAGTGGTTCGCGTGGACGCCAATTTCGCGGTGGTCAACGCGGGCCTGAAATCGGAGAGCTACATCCCGATCGAGGAGTTCAGGAACGATCGCGGCGAGCTGGAGGTCAAGCCCGGGGACTTCGTGCAAGTGGCGATCGAGGCGCTGGAAGACGGCCACGGCGAGACGCGCCTGTCGCGCGAGAAGGCCAAGCGCCTGGCCGCCTGGACCGAGCTGGAGCAGGCCCTGGAGCAGGGCACGGTGGTGCAGGGGCTGGTGAACGGCAAGGTCAAGGGCGGCCTCACCGTGATGATCAACGGCATCCGCGCGTTCCTGCCCGGTTCTCTGGTGGACCTGCGCCCGGTGAAGGACACCAACCCATACGAGGGCAAGCAGCTCGAGTTCAAGGTCATCAAGCTCGACCGCAAGCGCAACAACGTGGTGGTGTCGCGCCGCGCCGTGCTCGAGGCCTCCGCCGGCGAGGAGCGCCAGAAGCTGCTGGAGGCGCTGCAGGAGGGCGCGGTGGTCAAGGGCGTCGTCAAGAACATCACCGACTACGGCGCGTTCGTGGACCTGGGCGGCATCGACGGCCTGCTGCACATCACCGACCTCGCCTGGCGCCGCGTCAAGCACCCCTCGGAGGTGCTGTCCGTGGGCGACGAGGTCACCGCCAAGGTGCTCAAGTTCGACCAGGAGAAGAACCGCGTGTCGCTGGGCCTCAAGCAGCTCGGCGAGGACCCCTGGGTAGGCATCGGGAGGCGCTATCCGACCGGAACGCGCCTGTTCGGCAAGGCCAGCAACCTCACCGACTACGGCGCGTTCGTCGAGATCGAATCGGGCATCGAGGGCCTGGTGCACGTCTCCGAAATGGACTGGACCAACAAGAACGTACATCCCTCGCGCGTGGTGCAGGTGGGCGACGAGGTCGAAGTGATGATTCTCGAGATCGACGAGGAACGCCGCCGCATCTCGCTCGGCATGAAGCAGTGCATGCCCAACCCGTGGGAGGAGTTCGCCGGCAGCTTCAAGAAGGGCGACCGGGTGAAGGGCCAGATCAAGTCGATCACCGATTTCGGCGTGTTCATCGGCCTGCCGGGCGGGATCGATGGCCTGGTGCACCTGTCGGACCTGTCCTGGAGCATGCCCGGCGAGGAGGCGGTGCGCCAGTACAAGAAGGGAGACGAGATCGAGGCCATGGTGGTGGCCATCGACGTGGAGCGCGAGCGCATCTCGCTCGGCATCAAGCAGCTCGAGGGCGATCCGTTCACCAACTACATCGCCCGGCACGAGAAGGGCAGCGTGGTCGAGGGCCGGGTCAAGTCGGTGGACGCCAAGGGCGCGGTGGTGACACTGCAGGGCGACGTCGAGGGCTACCTGCGTGCCTCCGAGGTGTCGCGCGACCGCGTCGAAGACATCCGCACTCACTTGAAGGAAGGCGACAGCGTGAACGCGATGATCATCAACATCGACCGCAAGAACCGCGGCATCAACCTGTCCATCAAGCAAAAGGCGATGGCGGAGGAGAGCGAGGCGCTGCAGAAGCATGCTCAGGACAGCGTCCCGGGTGCGGGAACCACCAACCTGGGCGCGCTGCTCAAGGCCAAACTCGATACCAAGAACACCGCTCAGTAAGCGCAGGGCAGTGAACGCACGACGCCGCACCGGGCGCGGCCGCTACGCCGCAGAAGACCGCCGCAGTTCCAGCTAGGCAGGGCGGCCGCGCGCGTGCGGCCGCTGTTTTCAAGAACAGGGCGCGGGTTCCGATAACAAAGCCGCCGGTTTCGACAAACAGACAGGGTAGCCATGACGAAGTCGGAGTTGATCTCCAGGCTGGCGGCGCACTTTCCGCAGCTGGTGGCCAGCGACGCCGAGCTGGCGGTGAAGATGATCCTCGACGCCATGTCGAAGAGCCTGTCCGACGGGCAGCGCATCGAGATCCGGGGATTCGGCAGCTTCGGGCTGAACTACCGGCCGCCGCGCGTGGGGCGCAACCCAAAGTCCGGCGAGAAGGTCCAGGTACCGGCCAAGTACGTTCCGCACTTCAAGGCCGGCAAGGAGTTGCGCGAGCGCGTGGATGCGAAACGCTCCGATCCCGAGAGCCCGCGGTAGCGCGCGCCTGGCTCTTGCCACAGAGACACAGCGGCACAGAGGCACGGAGATTCGCCGGATCAGCGGCACTTCTCATGCCCCGGCGGCGCTGTCGGCGGGCCGCTTGTGCTTCTCTCCGTGCCTCTGTGCCTCTGTGGTTCCATCCGCATGCGCGTTCTGAGCCGGATCGCGAAGCTGCTGCTGTTCCTGCTGCTGCTCGGCTTCGCCCTCAAGAACACCGAGCCGGTGACGCTGCGCTACTTCCTAGGGCAGGAGTGGCGTGCGCCGCTGAGCCTGGTGCTGATGCTCACCTTCGGCGCCGGCGCGGCGCTCGGCGTGGCGGCCGCTCTCGGCGTCGCCTGGCGGTTGCGCCGCGAGCTGGACGCGCAGCGGCGCGGTGCGGGCGGCGCGCCCAAAAGTCGCGCCCAGCCCACCGACGTCACCGCCATGTGACACGGGCGCCAACGCATGGAATTCGAGCTCTGGTGGCTGCTGGGTTTCCCCCTGTTCTTCGCGCTCGGCTGGCTCGCCGCCCGCGTCGACATCAAGCAGCTGCTCACCGAGTCGCGCGCGCTGCCCAGCTCGTACTTCAAGGGGCTCAACTTCCTCATCAACCAGCAGCCCGACAAGGCCATCGAGGCGTTCATCGAGGTGGTCAAGGTCGACCCGCAGACGGTCGAGCTGCACTTCGCGCTGGGCAGCCTGTTCCGCCGCCGCGGCGAGGTGGAGCGCGCCATTCGCATGCACCAGAACCTGGTGGACCGCGCCGACCTGGGCAACGAGCAGCGCGTGACGGCGCTGTACGAGCTCGCCCAGGACTACCTCAAGGCGGGGCTGCTGGACCGCGCCGAAGAGCTGTTTCTCAAGCTCGAGGGCACGCAATACGAGCAGCAGGCCACGCGCTTCCTGCTCGAGATCTACGAGCAGGAGAAGGACTGGCACAAGGCGATCCAGACCTCGCGCCGCATGGACAGCATCGCCGGGCACTCGAGCGCACGCGAGATCGCGCACTTCTACTGCGAGCTGGCGCAGGCCGAGATCCTGCATCTGCGCGGCGAGCAGGCGCGCCGCTATCTGGACGAAGCGCTGGCGGTCAACCGCAAGTGCATGCGCGCCTACATCCTGCAGGGCGACCTGGCCATCGCGGAGGGCGACCCCGAGCGGGCGATCGAGGCCTGGAAGCGCATCGAGGCTCACAACGCCGCCTATCTGCCGCTGGTCGCGGACAAGCTGCTGACCGCCTTCAACCAGATCGGCCGTGGCGAAGAGGGCCTGGCGCTGCTGCGCGGCTACCTCGCCGGCAACCCGTCGCTGGATCTGCTGAACACTGTGTCTCAGGCGGTGCTCGAGCGCCAGGGCCCGGCCGTGGCCAACGAGCTGGTGCGCGACGAGTTGCGGCGCTACCCCACGCTGCTGGGCCTGGACCGATTGCTGGAAGCGCAGGCGATGGAAGCGCCGCCGGAACGCCGCCGCGACCTCGAGCTGATCCGCGACCTGGTTCACCAGCACACGCGCAGCCTCGCCATGTACCGTTGCGACAGCTGCGGATTCAAGGCCCGCCAGTTCTACTGGCATTGTCCCGCTTGCCACGGCTGGGAGACCTACCCGCCGAAGCGCAGCGAGGAGAGGGAGCTGGGGTGACAGTTGAGGCGCGAGGTGCGAGGCAGGGGGGCGAACAGTGGGGCGTGATGGCGTCGGCCCGCGGGTGATCGTGGCGCTCGATTATTCGGACGCGGGCTCGGCGCTCGCGCTCACCTCGCGGCTGTCCCCGGACCTTTGCCGCGTGAAGGTCGGGAAAGAGCTGTTCACCGCAGCCGGGCCGGCCCTGGTCGAGAATCTGGTGCAACGCGGCTTCGAGGTCTTCCTGGACCTCAAGTATCACGACATTCCCAACACCGTGGCGCAGGCCTGCCGCGCAGCGGCCGCGCTCGGCGTGTGGATGCTCGACGTGCACGCTCTGGGCGGTGCGGCGATGATGCACGCGGCGCGCGAGGCCCTGGGAGCTGCTCGCCGCCCGCACCTGATCGCCGTGACCGTGCTCACCAGCCACGCGCAGAGCGACCTCGACGAGGTCGGCATCCAGGGGTCGCCGCAGTCGGCCGCGCGGCGCCTTGCCGCTCTTGCGCGCGGGTGCGGGCTGGACGGCGTGGTGTGCTCCGCGCAAGAGGCGCGGGCCCTGCGGGCGGAGCAGGGACCGAACTTCCTGCTGGTGACCCCGGGCATCCGCACGGCGGACGAGGCCGGCGAGGACCAGAAGCGCATCACCACGCCGCGGGCGGCCGTGCAGAGCGGCGCCAGCTATCTGGTGGTCGGCCGGCCGGTGACCCGAGCGAGCGATCCGCTCGCCGCGCTGTCGGCAATCAACCTGGAAATCGAGCGCGCCGCCACCGGCGGCCGGTTGGAGGAAACGTGAAGATCACCATGATCGGCAGCGGCTACGTGGGGTTGGTGACCGGCGCCTGCTTCGCGGACACCGGCAACGAGGTGCTGTGCCTCGACCTCGACGCGCGCAAGATCGCCATGCTCAACGCGGGCCGCATCCCGATCTACGAGCCGGGACTGGAGGCCATCGTCGGGCGCAACGTGAACGCCGGCAGGCTGCGCTTCACCACCGAGGTGGCCGAGGGCGTCGACTTCGGTACCGTCCAGGTCATCGCGGTGGGCACGCCGCCGGACGGCGACGGCGCGGCCGATCTGCGCAACGTGGTCGCCGCGGCGCGCAACATCGGCCGCCACATGCGCGCCTATCGCCTGATCGTGGACAAGTCCACGGTGCCGGTCGGCACGGCCGACATGGTGCGCAACGCCGTGGCGCAGGAACTGGCGGCACGCGGCATCGAAGTGCCGTACAGCGTGGTGTCGAACCCCGAGTTCCTCAAGGAAGGCGCCGCGGTCGAGGACTTCATGAAGCCCGACCGGATAGTGGTGGGCAGCGACGACGAGCGCGCCACGCAATTCATGCGCGCGCTGTACGCGCCGTTCCAGCGCAGTCACGAACGCATGCTGGTGATGGACGTGAGATCCGCCGAGCTCACCAAGTACGCCGCCAACGCCATGCTCGCCACGCGCATCTCGTTCATGAACGAGCTGGCCAATCTGGCCGAGCGGCTGGGCGCCGACATCGAGCAGGTGCGCCGCGGCATCGGCTCGGATCCGCGCATCGGTTACCAGTTCCTCTACGCCGGCTGCGGCTATGGCGGATCGTGCTTCCCGAAGGACGTGCGGGCGCTGCAGCGCACGGCCGAGGACAACGGCATGCAGCTGCAGCTGCTGCGGGCGGTGGAGCAGGTCAATCACGACCAGAAGCGGCTGCTGCTCGCCAAGGTGGTGCGCCGCTTCGGCGAGCAGCTCGCGGGACGCCGCTTCGCCCTGTGGGGGCTGGCTTTCAAGCCCAACACCGACGACATGCGCGAGGCGCCCAGCCGGGTGGTGATCGACGGGCTGCTCGAGCGCGGCGCGGGCGTACACGCCTACGACCCGGCCGCGGAACAGGAGGCGCGCCGCCTGTACGCCGACCAGCCTGGGCTGGACTACGCCGCCACGCCGATGGCGGCGCTGGACGGCGCGGATGCCTTGATCATCGTCACCGAGTGGAAGGAGTTCCGCAGTCCGGATTTCGGGGACATCCGCGGCCGGTTGCGCGAGCCGGTGCTGTTCGACGGCCGCAACCTGTACGATCCGGCGCTGGTGCGCGGCGCCGGCCTCGAATACCACGGCGTGGGACGTGGAACCGGCGTGTGATGAGCATCGATCCCACCCTGCTGAGCAAGGCTCGCCTGCTGGTGGTGGGCGACGTCATGCTCGACCAGTACTGGTTCGGAGAGGTGAGCCGCATCTCGCCCGAGGCCCCGGTGCCGGTGGTGCGCATCGGCCGCATGGAGGAGCGTCCGGGCGGCGCCGCCAACGTGGCGCGCAACGCCACCGCTCTGGGCGCGCAGGTGGAGCTCCTGGCGGTGATCGGAGAGGACGAGCCGGGTGCGAGCCTGGAGCGGCTGCTCGCCGCGGAGGGGGTGCACGCGCATCTGACCCGCGACCCGACGCTGAGCACCACCGTCAAGCTGCGGGTAGTCGGGCGCCAGCAGCAGCTGGTGCGCATCGACTTCGAGAATCTTCCCGCTGCGAACGCGCTGGAGGCCAAGCTCGCCGACTTCCAGTCCCGGCTGGCACAGGCCGAGGTCGTGATCCTGTCCGACTACGCCAAGGGCGCGTTGACCCACGTGGAGCGCATGATCCAGGCCTCGCGCGCGGCCGGCAGGCCGGTGCTGGTCGATCCGAAGGGCGACGACTACGACAAGTACCGGCGCGCGACGTTGCTGACGCCCAACCGCAATGAGTTCCGCACCGTGGTCGGCAGCTGGAAGAGCGACGCGGACTTCGCGGCGCGCGGGCAGCGGCT
>Ga0187892_10003883_pt1 | contig 26325 bp, 35 predicted proteins | sample MA1701073metaG_FD_139345 | JGI IMG/M metagenome (GOLD analysis project Ga0187892, IMG submission 139345) | Bio-ooze microbial communities from a basaltic lava cave in the Kipuka Kanohina Cave System on the Island of Hawaii, USA - MA170107-3 metaG ... | reverse complement strand
TATCCATTTACTGACTATCGAGCAGGCTCGAAGAGTTCAACCGGATTTCCGTCAGGGTCTTCGATCTGGACTTGTCGCCCTCCGGGACCTACCTCCATCTCGTTTCGAAAACGAAGCCCTGCCTTCTTGAGCGCCTCGATTCGCGCTGGGAGGTCATCCACCTGAAGAACCACGCGGTTCCACCCACCCGGTTCCTGGCGGCGGCCATCAGGCATAGGACGAGATCCAGAAGCTCCAGGTCCACTCAGAATCAGTTTAAGGTTGCCGATTGAGACCTGAGCGAATGCCGGCAACTTCTGATGATCGAGCTTGAAGCCGAGTTGTTCCGTGTAGAAGGCGACGGAGCGGCTAACGTCCTTCACCTGATACCGAACCCCCCAAAGATCCAATATGAAACCTTGCAGGCCGCTTCCGGATGAACGAGTTTCATGAGCCTTTGCCGCCGATTTTTTCTCCGTTTGGTTCATAAAAACCCTCACATATCAAGGTGGATTTCCAAAATGTCTCATTGCACGAGCAGGCCCGCGATCGGCGTCAGCGCTTATCGTACTCGTCGTGGCGACGCCACCAGACGCCCGTCTCGTTGCGCCCCTTGGGTGCGCGGTCGAGCCACTGGTACATGCCCCAGATGCCGTCCACCCCGCGCTCATAGGCGGAATAGGTGTGGTAGACCACGCCGTCCTCGAGCACGAACGCGCTGATGCCCGGCAATTCGCGCAGGTACGTGGCCGCGTCGGTTCCGGTCATGGCCCCCAATTCGGCGACAGGCCCCTTGCCGCCGGCTTGCAGGACCGGCGTGACGTTCATCGACCGGTAGTTGTAATCGACCGACCCCGTGCGCTGTTGCTGCTCGGTGAACGACACGCTGAAGTCGAAGTTGAAGTCTCCGCCGAATGACGACGCCCACGGAAATGTCCACCCCCATCCTCCGCTTGTACGCCTGCAGCTTCGCGAGCGGCGCCCGCGACACCGCCGCAAGCGTGACGTCGTGGTTCGCCAGGTGCACGACGGAGCCGCTGAACCCGTCCGCGATCGCCGAGCAGGACGGGCACCCCGCCTTGTAGTCGGGCCCGAACATGAAGTGGTAGACGAGTAGTTGCGAGCGCCCGCTGAAGAGGTCTGCCAGCGAGGCGCTCCCCTCGTCGGTCTCGAATCGGTACTCCTTGTCGATCCGCACCCAGGGCAGGTCCATCCGTCGCCGCGCCAGCTCGTCGCTATGCCGCGTGTGCTCCTTCTCGGCCTTGAGCAGCTCCAGCCGGGCTGCAAGCCACTCTTCACGTGTTCCGGTCTTGTGCTTCGTCATCGCTCTTCTCTCCTTCCTTTGAGTGTCCTTCAGAGGATAGGCCCCGTTAACGTGACCTAAGGTGCCAGACTCGGACGCTGGCCACCCTAGGAACCGTTGGCACAGCAGACGTATTTCATGGCGCTTCTTATTTCTTGATGTCGAAGTCCGCCTCGTCAAAAATCTGACGGATCTCAATCACGTCGCCTTCGTCGGCGGGGCACTGCTGGGCCCATTTCACGAGCTCTTCTTTTGAGTTGGCCTCCACCATCCAATAACCGCCCAGCACTTCTTTCGTCTCGATGAACGGCCCATCGGTCACCGTCGGCTTCCCTTTGCCGAACGAAACACGCGCGCCGGTGTTGAGCGGATGAAGGCCGTTCAGCGAGAGGATTTTGACGGCCTTGCCAAACTCCTCATTAAAGCGGGCCATTTCTTCAACTTTCTTTGGGTCGGGCACAAAGCCGGGGTCCAACTTCTTATTGCCTCTGTAAACATTGGGGATCATCAGCATCATGAATTGCATAGGTCTTCTCCTTGGTTTTTATTTTGGTCCTGCACCCTTAGTCGTTTGGCGGCCCCAAATTCGACAACGAACCTACTGGGCATGACACGTCGCACGAACCCCGCTCGGTCGGCTCCCCAACCGCGCCGCTCTGGCGCATGAAGTCTCTTTGCGACGAGCGCAGCCAGGCCACCTGTCGAGGTCGCACTAGCCGCGATCAGTGCCAGAGTTGTGAGGCATGCCGGACACATGAGTGACTCCTCACGAGGCAGCAGCCGGGCGGCTACAGCCGTGTAGCTCCGTGACCGGCCGCACCTCCATGCTCCCGAACCGCACAGATGGAAACTTGGAGGCCACCTGGATGGCCTCGTTGAGGTCTCGGGCGTTGATAAGAAAAAACCCCGCGACCTGCTCCTTCGTTTCGGCAAAGGGACCGTCGGTCACGGACAGCTTGCCGGTTCGGACTCGCACGGTCACGGCCGTCTGAACTGATTCGAGGGGCTCCGCCGCAATGAGGTGACCGCTCTTCTGGAGCGCGTCGCAGTATGCGGAGGTCTCATCGATGATGGCATCGCACTCGCTCTTGGACATGGCGTCCATCTTCTTCTCCTCGTGGCAGCACATGAACAGATATTTCATGGCTCCATACCTCCGACCTGGATGTGCAAGGCTGTTGTCATGAGATAGTCGTTGGGGAAGACCAAAATCGACATGAGTGATTGAATCTCGGAGATTCAATCACTTACGAGACGTCGCGGACGTCCGGTAGCTTGCCCAATCGACGCTCGAGAAACCGCCGCTCCGGCTCCTGTTGCGTGAGGCTCAGAGCCCGCTCGTAGGAGGTTCGGGCTTCCGTTGTTCGCCCCAGTCGCCTGCAAAGATCCGCCCGCGCCGCGTGCGCCAAGTGATAGTTCGTCAGATCGCCCCGCGCCAGGATGGCGTCGATAAGCGCAAGACCCGCCACAGGGCCGTCACGCATCGCCACCGCGACAGCGCGGTTTAGCTCGACCACCGGCGACGGATCGGCCCGCATCAGCAGGTCATAGAGTGCGACGATCTGGGTCCAGTCCGTGACAGCAGGGCTGGCTGCCTGGGCATGCACGGCTGCGATGGCCGCTTGGACGGTGTACGTACCGACTCGGCGCGAGGACAACGCCCGTTCCACCAGCAACACCCCCTCCGCGATCCGATCCCGGCTCCATAGCGAGCGATCCTGGTCTTCCAGGAGGATGAGATCGCCCGTCGGCGAGGTGCGCGCGGCGCGCCGCGAGTCGTGCAGGAGCATCAGCGCCAAGAGTCCTATCGCCTCAGACTCAGGGAGCAATTCAATCAGCAACCGCCCCAGGCGGATGGCTTCACCCGAGAGATCGTGCCGCGTGAGCGACCCGCCGGATGACGCGGAGTAGCCCTCGTTGAACACGAGGTAGATCACCCGGAGCACGGCGTCCAGCCGGTCCGGTAGCTCGGTCTCCGACGGCACCTCATAGGGAATGCGTGCATCGCGGATCTTCCTCTTGGCGCGCACGATGCGCTGGGCCACGGTGGGTGGAGTGGTCAGGAAGGCGCGCGCGATTTCCTCGGTTGTGAGACCGCAGACTTCGCGCAGCGTCATCGCGACTTGCACCTCCGGCGACAGGGCTGGGTGGCAACACGTGAAGACCAGGCGCAGCCGGTCATCCTCGACGCTCTCGTCATCCCACTCTTCCCCGTCAATGGTAGTCGTGGATTCCAGTTGCTCGGCGAGTTCATTCAGCGATGCGTCGAACCTGGCCTGTCGGCGCATCCTGTCGATAGCCTTGAAGCGTCCGGTCGAGACCAACCACGCCCGCGGATTAGCGGGGATGCCGTCCCGTGCCCATTGCTCGACCGCTGCGGTGAAGGCATCGTGCAGCGCCTCCTCGGCGGCGTCAAAATCCCCAAGCAGGCGGATCAGGGTGGCGAGCACATGGCGCGATTCCGAGCGGTAAACGGAATCCACCAGCTCTCGCACCCGTCTGGTCGCGTCCTCGCTCACTGTCGACAAGCCCTCAACGTTGAGATAGTCCAGAAGGGCCAATGTGGCAGCGGGGCGCGCGGATGAGTCGAACTGGACTCTGACACCATTTTCTCTCCTCAAGGCGCAGCTGGCTTCGCCGGCCTCGGCGCGCCTAAGGCCTGGACAATTCGATAAAGTAGTTGTCATGGCGGCGGCAGAGGTCCGTCCACTCCTCTTTGCTGAACTGACGACCTGCGGCGAGCTCGGCGAGTGCTTCGAAGTATGCCTCGCGCGGCGCGCCGGGGGCGAAGAGCAGCAGCATCGATGCCGGCTCGTCCGACTCATTGCGGAAGGCGTGCACTCCCCCCTCGGGGACATACAAAAAACCCCCTGCCGTCGCGTCGATCCAGCGCTCTCCGTTGAACAGCCGCACCGTCCCGGACAGGATGAAGAACGATTCGGACATGGTCCTGTGGAAGTGTGCGCTCGGTCCCGGCGTGTGCGGTCGTGCATCCCACCGGTACAAGCCGAATTTTCCGCTCGTGGATGCTCCGGTGGCCAGGTAACGTACCGCTGTGCCCGGAACGATTCTCAGCTCGGGCTCCTGGTCCGCCGGGCGGTACCTCGCACTGGTCTCGCCCTTGTCACCTAGATAGCGCGCATCCGGATACGACATCTGTGACTCCTTTATGATCTTGTTGCACTGCGACCGCTTCACCAATCCCTTTGGTGCCGCCCGTGACGAGCGCCCGGCCACCATTCAGTTCCAGATTGTCGCTCATCAGTGGATCTCCAAGGATGCGACTTTGTCGCCTTTGAGCCCGAAGCTGAACTCGAGGGTGACGGGGCTGCCGGGGAAGTTGCCGGAGACTTTGCTCTTGACGACGGTCTTGCCGTCACGCTCTTCGGCCTCGAGCGGCTCGATCGTGTGGTTGTATTTCTTCTTTGTCTCGGCTTTCCATTCTTTGATGGCAGCCAGACCTTCGAAGGTTCGGCCTTCATCCAGAACAGTCGCGTCGGCTGCAAAGCATGCAGCCAAGTCGCCAGGGTTATTGGAGTTTTCTGCTGTAAAATAGCGAGCAATTGGTTTGGGGAGATGCATAGACATCGTGCCTCCTTGTAGTTGCGAGTTGCGACCGTGTGCCTTCCCCTTCATGTCCGCGTCATGAGTTCTAGAATGTGTCCGTTGGGATCGCGGAAGTAGACGCCCCGGCCACCGTTCCAAGAATTGAGGTTTCCATCCTCCAGACTCCGCGGCCCGCTGCCGAATGGGATGCCTGCCTCCCGCACTCGCGTGAAAATGGCGTCGAACTCGGGGTCGCTCACGTGAAACGCGTAGTGATGGATCTCGAACCGGTCCACATCGTCGTGGAAATCGAGGGTGAGCGTTTCATTCACGCGCACGGGCGCGAAATACCCGACCGCGCGCTCATCGAACGCAAGTCCGAACATCTGCGCGAAAAACTTCGCTGACGCGACCTTATCGTGGGCCGGCACGATCGTGTGATTCAAGATGATCGCCATGGCTCCCTCCTTTCCGGGTCTATCGGCGCGGTCTTCCGTCCTGTTTCCTCTGTCACCTGGGAGGCCAAGCCCGGGCTTCTCTCATTTCTTCGGGCCGCACACTTTCCAGAGCCAGTCAGAAAGTAACCACACGAGTGCCCCCGCAACGTTACGGCCAATGGGGCGTACTCTGGTATTCTGAAATGCCGCGAGGCGCCATTCGCCGCCGCGTTTTGTGGCGACGAGTGTCTGGATTGAGTCTCGCTCCGGTGAAGGGGAGGATTTCCCACGCATCACGGTGCCGCCAATCGCATGCATCAGGGCGACGTCCGGACTCAGGAATCGGACGCTCGTGACCCGTCCAACGAGCCGGGTCCCCTTCACGTGCGTGTCAAATAGTCGCTGGTGAAACGGGGCGATCTCTTGCCGTCCTTTAAAGTGCGTCCCGTCGAACGCGATGAGGTCACCGTCCTCAGCGAACGGAGCGGCGAAGGCCTCGCCGCTGCCAACGTTCCAGGCATCCATCATCTGCTGATAGAGGGCCCGGACCGCCGCTTCATCAGAAGCCTGCATGCTTCATCCTCGGACAACCTCGATTCAATACTCGAACACGACGTTATAGAGAGCCGGGACCATTTCAACCCCCAACTGCTCTAACTTCGTCTTCATAGGCTGTACGCTCTTTTCATAGGCTTTCCAGTACACATCTTCACTTTCCCAAATCGCGACGTTAATGAAGTTGAATTTGCTTTCTGGCTTGATGCTCCTATGAAACCTTCCGCTCCTAAAGCCCGGATGCTTTGTGATAGTTGCCTTCACGTCCTGCCACCACTTCACGAACTCATCTTCCTTGTCCTTTGGGACTGAAAACACGTTGATTAAGGTTACAGCCATGACGACCCCCTCTCAATCCTTAAAAATCAACCGGGTTCAAGATTCTTTCAACGACCACGCACTACAGCCGCCTTCGCTCCTCCCAGAGATCCCTATGGTCTAATGGTGCCCGGCCCCAGAATCTCCCTCAGGACGACCGCCAAGTCGCGCAGCGCCCGTGCACTGTCACCGACAAACGTGGACCCATGCATGAGGGCCAACCGCTTCGGCTGGAGATCGGCCAACCCCTGCAGGATCGGGTCTGTCAGCGGCGTGTAGGGATAGGCGTTGGCAAACGGCCCTTTCTGGCCTTCGATCAACGCGCGCTTGGCACGCTCGACGATGTCCGACTCGATCATCGGCTCCACGTCTCCTTCATGAGAGAACAGATCCGAGCACAGCAGCGTGCGCGTTACCTCCTCGAACAGGAGGCCTGCTTCCCAGTTATGCGGCACATGCGGCGTCTGACGGAACCGCAAACGATATGTACCGGTCTTGAGGATTTCGTCGTGCACCAGCACGCGCGCCTGACGGCTGGCGTAATCATTCACGCTGACGAGCGCTCCGACCAAACTGCACACCGGCTCTGCGCGCGGCGCCACGGTCAGCCACTCGTTCAGCGCCCCGCATTCGTCCGCTTCGAAATGGCTGAACGCAATCCATCGCAACGTGGCAGGATCGATGATGCGCGCCACCGCATCCCGCACCAACGGGAACATCTGCTTCATCCCGGTATGAAACAGGAGCGGCTCCTCGTCCTTGATCAGGAAGTGATTGAACCGGAGGTTGAAGTCAGGCACATAGATCGAAATCAAATAATGATCAGGTGCGATCTCTGTCACTCTCGCTCTGTCCGTCATTTCGCCTCCGGTTCTCGAGCCGATCGCCAACCCATGCCGGCATCTGCCTCTCCTCGAGCATTCACATCGCCACGCCGCCTCCTCTGTCTCTAGCCGAGGGGGATGCGGTGTTTGTTGCGCCCGAGCCACGTGTCGAACGTCTGCAATTCCGGATTGAGCTCTCGGCTGACGCTGAGACTGCGTGCGCCGCAGTAATATGGCTCGAAGTCCCGCTTGAACTGAAACATGTTGGCGAGGTCGTCCGCACCGGGAAATCCAAACTTGGCGTAGACGGCCGGCTCGACTGCGCGGTAGCGCACCTCCTGTCCGAGAGCCCGAGTCAGCGCCGCAGCCATTTGGGCGCCTGTCTGATGCTCGCCGGCGATTCCGACCGTCTTACCGATAAATTCCCTTCCTCTCTTGAAGATCCCCAGCGCTCCCTTTCCGATATCCTCCACCGCGATACACGGGAGTTTCTTCTCCCCCATCGGCATCGTGATGGCAAGCTTGCCGTCTTCTCCCTTCTTGGGGCCCATCCCGAAGTAGATCAGATTCTCCCAATAGAACGACGTGTGATAGAACGTCGTCGGCACGCCAAGCCCTGTAAACTCGGCATTCGCCTCGCCCTTGGCGTCGAAGTGAGGCACCTTGTACTTCCCCATCAAGGTCGGCATGCGGTTGTCCGTGAGCGGAACCCACCGCCTCGTGTCTTCGAGCGTGGACCATATGACGTGTTGTAGACCCGCGTGTTTTGCCGCCTGCGCTTGAGCCTTGGCCTGTGCCAATTCCCTCTCGGGAGAGACATGTTCCCAATAATTGGTGAGACAGAATGCGCCGTAGGCGCCCCTGAAGGCACGCTTCAGGCTTTCGATGTCGTCCAAGTCGGCCCTGACCACCTCGACGCCCAGCTTGGCCAGAGCTTTGGCCTTATCAGAGTTGACGTCTCGTGTCAGAGCCCGGGCCATAAAGGCGCCGCTCTTATCGTTCGCAATTGCGCGGACCAACCCACCGCCCTGCGCGCCTGTCGCACCCACGACTGCTATGATCTTCTGATTAGCCATATCAATCCTCCTGATAGAGTTGGGCGCGACTTCCCGCTGACTGAGGCGCGTCCACGCTGCCTGTAGGTCACCGCCCCTTCGTACCCTGCGATGCCCCGCAGGCCTCTCGCTCGTCCTACTTCGGCCTCGCTCAACTCACCCCTTTGCTCCTGCGCTTTCCAGAACACCTCCGAACACCTCCGCGTTCTTCTCGAAGAACTGTTCCAGCGTCTGCGGGTCCCTTCCAGTCAGGGTTCGGATCGTGTCGCTGATCCGGAAGCCACTCTCTCCTTTGCGGATTCCAGAGGTTCGGAAAAACCGCCAAAGATGGCCGAGGTGATCGAGAGCGTGAGGGTTCTTCATGCGGCCAGCAACGGCCTGGGCCCATTGCTCGTCCGTTATTTCGATGTAGCGAATTGGGCGCTTGAGCACCCTGCCGAGGGTGTTCACAATTTCACTCACCAATGGGGTTTCTCCGATCAGATCGTATGCGTTTTGGCGGCCCGCGGCCGTTCCGGTCAGCAAAGCGGTTGCCACGCGAGCGACGTCCTCTGCTCCAACCAGCGGTATCACCGCGTCTCCACGACCCCAGGGGAGAAAGACCGTGTTCTGATCCGCGACACTTTCGGCCACCAACGCCCGCACATTCTCATAGAAGGGCGGCGCGTGGAGGTGTACCGCACCGACCTCGGCCCAATCGAATACCCGATCGGCAAGCCGGTGTTGCAGGTTCCGAAAGCTCGGCGCATCGGGCGTGGTCTGCAGTTGCGAAAGATTGACCACCAATTCCGTTCCGGCTTCACGAGCAGCAAGCGCGAAGATGGTGGTAGCCTCGAGCAGGCCATCGGCCACCGGGTAGGTGAAATAGGCGAGCTTGATGTCTTTCATGGCACGGCGGACTGACGCAGGATTGAGGAGATCGCCTTCGAACACCTCGGCGCCGAGGTCACGTAAACGATCAGATCGTGTATCCAGCTTGTGAACAAAGGCACGTACTGGAAAACCTCGCTCGATCAACAATCCGGCAATATGGCGGCCCGTGGAACCCTGAGTTCCACCTGCCGCGCCGGTGACCAATATCGGCTGGGACATTGTGTTTTCTCCTTTTCTTCTCTTGTTGCAGGGAATCGCCTGTTGATGCACCGCCCGATAGATGTGCAACGCGCTGGCGCGCTCGTCAACCACCGCGGGAAAGGCCGCCGCTCCCGAATGTACCGGTCTCCCGTGCAATCATCGAGCGATAACCAGACCGCGATCTCCTCCCGCTGCCCAAGTCGACCCGTTGCCTTCTGCTGTCAGCGGTCTCTCTTGCTCGATCTCCTCATGTGACGGGCTCGGTCGGTGATGCGCTGCGATTAGCGAGTAAAAGACCGGCACGATGAACAGGGTGAACAGAGTTCCGACCGTCATGCCGGTGACAAGCACGATCCCGATGCTATTGCGGGCCGCGGCGCCCGGCCCGGACACCAGCACCAGGGGGAGGTGACCGAAGGCGGTGGCCGCCGAGGTCATCAGCACAGGTCGCAGCCGCGTGAGCGACGCCTCCCGCAGCGCGGCCACTTTGGAGAGGCCGCGGGCTTGCAGCGTGTTCGCGAACTCCACAATCAGGATACCGTTCTTCGCGATCAGCCCCACCAGCGTGATCAGCCCGACCTGGGAGTAGATGTTGATGGTCGTAAGGTCGAGGAACGTGAACGCGAGCGCGCCGGAAATGGCCAGCGGTACCGAGCCGAGCAGCACGATCAGCGGGTCGCGGAAGCTCTGGAACTGCGCCGCGAGAACCAGATAGATGAGCAGGACCGCGAACCCGAGCGTGACGGTGAGCGCGGATCCTTCGTGGCGGATTTGCCGCGACTCACCCACGTAGTCTAGAACGACGCGCGGACCGCCCGCCTCGGTTGCGGCGGCTTCAAGCACGCGCAGGCCCTCCTCTTTTGTGACACCCGGCTTGACGCCGCCGAAGACCCTCGCGGAGTTGCGCTGCTGGAAGCGGTTCAAGGTGCGTGGCGCAGTGCTCGACTCGATGTGCGTGAACGTTGAGACCGGTACGAGCTGCCCCCCTGGCGTCTTGATCTTGAGGTCAAGCAGCGGGTCGAGGGTGGCACGGTCCTTGTCGCCGATCTGCGGGATGACCTTGTAGCTGCGGTCGAAGAAGTTAAAACGGTTCACGTACGCGCCGCCAAGCAGCGTCCCGAGCTCCCGGCCGACGCTGGCCAGGTCGAGCCCTAGATCCGCGAGACGCTCACGGTCGAGGACAACGCGCGCCTCGGGCAGGTCGATCTTCAGATCCGTGTCCACATAGAGGAACTTGCCGCTTCGCCATCCGACGCCGAGCACCGCCGCAGTTGTCTCGAGCATCTGCCCGACCGGTGCGTCGCTCTGCAGCACCAGCTCCACGTCGTATTGACCGGGGGTCGGTAGGGGCGGGTCGAGGCGCGGGAAGACGCGGAGGCCGGGCACCTGTGACACCGCGCCATACACCTCGCCGAACATCTCCTCCGTCGAGCGAGTACGCTCATGCCAGTCCTTCGCGACCAGGCCACCGAAGCCGCCCCATGCCGACGTCAGCCCCCACGTGAAATCCGTTTCGGGAAACGACTTGATGGCGCTCACGACCTGCAGGTGATCGCGGTTGGTCGCAGCCAACGTGGAGTCGGGCGCAGCCTCGAAGAAGAGACTGATATGAAACTGGTCCTCGACGGGCGCGAGCTCCTGGCGCGAGAACAGATACAGCGGCCACGCCGCCACCATGATGAGCACCGAAGCAGCCACGATCCCCCACCGCATCTCCAGCGCACCGTCGAGCAGCCTCGCGTACGCACGGCGCACCAGCTCGAAGGCCCGGTTGACGAGCGCGGTCAGCCAGCCCTCCTTGCCCTGCGGGTGCACGAATCGGGAACTCATGACCGGTGAGAGTGTCACGGCCACGACACCCGACAGGACGACCGCCACGGCGAGCGTGATCGCAAACTCCAGGAACAGCGAGCCGGTCAGACCCCCCTGGAAGCCGATCGGCGCGTAGACCGTGGCCAGAGTGATCGTCATCGCGATGATCGGGCCGATGAGCTCGCGTGCGCCGATCAATGCCGCCTCGACCCGCGACTTGCCCAGGCGCACGTGCCGCTCGACGTTCTCGACAACGACGATCGCGTCGTCGACGACCAGACCAACCGACAGCACGATGGCGAGGATCGTCAGGAGGTTCAGGCTGAAGCCGAATGCGAGCATGAAGATCCCGGCCCCCACCAGCGAGACCGGCATGGCGACGAGCGGGACCAGCGCGGTGCGCACCGAGCCCATGAACAGGAATACGACGACAGCGACGATCATGATCGTCTCGCCGAGCGTGATGGTGATCTCCTTCAGCGCGTTCCGCATGAACCTCGTCCCGTCCCAGACAAGGCGCATATCGATGTCCTTCGGCAGCGTCGGACGGATGCGTTCCATCTCGTCGCGTAGCCGGTGCGCGACGTCGATCTCGTTCGAGCCGACCAGCGGCCAGACCCCGAGGTAGACGCCCTCCGCATCGCCATATTTTGCGACCATGTCGGCCTCCTCGGCTCCGTGCTCGACCCGAGCCACGTCCTTCAGGCGGACGATCGCGCCTGCGCGGTCAGCGACGATCAGATTCTCGAACTCCTCGGCAGAGCGCAGGTCGGTGTTCGCGAGCAGGTTGACCTGGACGAGGTTGCCTTTCGTCCGGCCGACGGCGGCCAGGTAGTTGTTGCGGCGGAGGGCCGCCTGCACGTCGCCGGGCGAGAGATTGAGTGCGGCGAGGCGATCGGGGTCGATCCAGATGCGCATGGCGACCTGCCGGCCGCCCTCGATGGTTACCCGATGCACGCCGGGCAGCGTCGCCAGTTGCGGCTGCAGCGTGCGCAGGAGCCAATCGGTGATGGCCGGCACGCTCCGCTCTGTGGAGGTAAAGCTGAGATAGAAGGACGCGTACGGCCGGTCGGTCCGTTGCACCTCGATCACCGGCGGCTCGGCTTCCGGCGGCAGTTCCGAGCGAACCTGCTGGACTCGCGCAGTGACTTCGGCCAGCGCCGCCGTGCTGCTGTAGTTCAGCTTGAGGTGCACCGTGACGGTGCTGACTACGGCGCGGCTGGTGGACTCGACATAGTCGACGCCGCCGATCGCCGACACGACGCGCTCGATCGGCGTCGTCAGGAAGCCACGAACGGTCTCAGCGCTGGCGCCGTAGTACACCGTCGTGATCACCACTGACGAACTCTCGATCTTCGGGTACTGCTGCACCGGCAGATTCGTCAGCGCTCGAAAACCAACGAGCAAGATCACGAGATTGACGACCACCGCCAGCACGGGGTGCCTGATAAATACGTCGGTAAACGAGCGCATGACGATTCACCCCTTACGCCGGATGACCGCGAACCACGCCTTCGGTCCGCCCTCCGAGAACCTGTCCATGAATTCCTCGTTCACGTCGAACCGGGATGGCTCTACGGATTCGACCTCCCAGCCGTCGGCGAAGGCATCGTGAAGCTCCTGCCGCGACACCCTTCGCGGGCCCTCACCCACCGGTTCTTCGTCACTGAAGCACATGAGGAACAGTCGGCCGCCCGGCGCGAGCACGGCCGACAGTCCCTCGACGTAGCGGCGCCAGTCGTCGTCAGAGAAGACGTGGAACAGCCCGCAGTCGATCACGCTGGCGAACCTCTCGCCCCAGTCGCGCAGCGTCATTGCGTCCTTGACGATGAAGTCCGCCGACAGGCCACGCTCGGCCGCCTTGACCCGGGCCCGGCGGATCGGTTCTTTCAGAAAGTCGATGCCCGTGACCCGGTGGCCCCGGGCGGCGAAGAACAGGGCGTTCTCGCCCGTGCCGCAGCCTGCGTCGAGGACCGGGCTCTCGACCTGGTCGGCGACCGCGATGAACGGTCCCTGCGGTTTGCCGATGTCCCAGGGCGCCTTCCCAGCGTACATGATCCTAAAGGTGACCCGGTCTACCACATTGCCCATGCGTCCATCCCCGCGTCGTTCCGGTTCCCTCAGCGTCCGCTGACCATCACCTGACCCTGTCCTCGCTCACCCTCTGTGATGCTAGCGATCGCGACGAGCACCCCGTCCCGCAACTTGAAGGACCCAGAAGAAGCCACTCGCTCGCCCGCGGATAGCCTGGCGTGGATCACGACCTCATCGCCGAGCATCGCACCGCTCTCGACCTGGCGCCCATACGCTCGGGTCTTGCCGTCCTTGTCCGTCGCGATCACGAACACTTGGTCGCCGCCCGGGCCCTTTCGCAACGCGCTCACGGGTATTGCGACGGCCTTGCGCGGCGGACCGACCGGAACCCTGACGCGCACTGAGGCGCCGGGTGCCGGGGTGTTGGCAGCGCGCTCGATCCTCACGCGCACCAGGGCGTTGCGGGTCGTCGGGTCGATGCGCGCGTCGAGCGCGACGATCTTGGCTCCGATCGGGGACGATTCGCCAGCGGCGAACACATCAACGCTCTCACCCTCCTGCAGGCCGGCGGCGACCTGCTGCGGGACCGTGAAGTCCACGTGGACTGCGTCGTCGACGCCTTGCAACGTTGTGAGCTGAGTGCCTTCGTTGAGGTACTGGCCGGGATGCACGTCCGACAGACCCACCCGCGCGCGGAACGGTGCGCGGATCGTCTTGCGCTCGATGATCGCCTTCGTGCGCGCGATCTGGGCCAGGGCAACATCGCGGTCGGCGCGCGCCCGATCGACCTCCTCCTGGGCCGTGGCAAGATCCTGGCTCAAGTTCCGCCTGCGGTCGAGTACCGTCTTCGCGAGGATGGCCTGCGCCTGCTGCGCCTTCATCTCGGCCTCCTCGACGGACACGTCGAGCGCGACGAGAACCGTTCCCGCCTCGACAACCTGCCCGGGCGTCAGCCATACATGGCGGACGGTGCCGGAAAGCTCGTTGCGCAGGGTGATCGACCGCAATGCCAGGACCGTCCCGATGGACGTGGTGGTCTGGCGGTGTTCGAGCTCCCTCGCGACCGCAACCGTTACCGATTCCATCGGCTCCGGCTGGTTCGCGGAGGCCGCGTGGGTGTCTCGTATGGACGCGTACTTCCACGCGGCGAGACCAACCCCGGATGCAACAATCATGACGAGGAGCAGAGAGGATCCGATCCAACCACGATGGTTCATGAGAGACGCCTCCCGAGCCTTTGCCGACTAGGACCTTGCATAGGTACCCGCGCTGTGAATGTATCTCTAGGGGTTCCAGCAATGACCATTCCAGCCAAGTCTAAAAACCGGAAGGAACAATTAACTGTTGAATACAATTAAGAATTCTCAGAAGAAGGCACAATGTGAACTGGAAGGCGAAAAGACGTTGTGCCGGAGTCGGCACGCCGACCCATCGGCGCGGTGCCGAAACATCGGCGCTCCCGTGGGCGAGAGATGTCGAGCTTCTGCATCTTGGTTACTGGTGGTGCGCTTCATGCATAGCGGTCGGCGCCACCCGAAGAGCCATAATACAAGACCTCGCGTTGATGAGAACACCGCGCCGATCATGCCTTTCGAATCTTCTACATCACCACGCCGCCGCCGGCATGAATATTTTGCCCCGTTAACCACCGCGCCTCTTCGCTGACCACAAAGGCCACGACGTCGGCGATGTCCTTCGGCATGCCGAGTCGCTTGAGCGGCGAGGCCTGTTCGCCGATCTGACGGAAGGAAGGATCGGCGGGGAGCATGTCCGTGACTGTGTACCCGGGCGAAACCGTATTCACAGTGATCCTCTTGGGCGCAAGTTCGTGTGCGAGGCCTCTCGTGAACTGTTCGAGAGCCCCCTTGCTGCCGAGGTAGGCGGTGGCACCGGCAAAGCCGATATGGGTGCCGTCCGTGGAAATGTTCACGATGCGTCCTCCTTCCTCGATAACCTTCGCAGCTTCCTGCAGCGCAAAATAGGGGCCCCTGGCGTTGAGGGCAAACATGCGGTCGTACTCCTCCTCGGTCGTCTCGATTAAGGGCTTGTACATGAACATCCCCGCGTTGTTCACCAGAATGTCAAGCCGACCGAATGTCTTCACCATGTCCTTGACGAGCCTCCTCACATCGACGACTTTGCTCATATCGGCTTGGACCGCGACAGCCTTACCGCCCTTCGCTTCGATCCCGGCGACGACCTGCTTGGCCTTATCGGCGCTCTTGCCATAATTCACCACGACTGTGGCTCCCTCCTGCGCGAGCCGTTCCGCAATCGCACGTCCGATCCCGGCCGATGCGCCGGTGACGATGGCTACCTTTTCTGTTAACGAACCCATGGTTCTTTTCTCCTTTCTCTACTTAGTTGTTTGCTATAAGCAGCGACAGCCGTTGCCGCTTAGGGGACAGGCCGCTTTTCCTGCTCTTTGTCAGTTGCACGCAGCACCCTCGCGTCATGAAAACGGAGCCCGCCCTATTTACGTCCGTGGTGCTACAGAGCGCCCGTCACAGGGTTTTCATGTCGATGACGAAGCGATATCGAACATCTCCTTTGATGGTCCGCTCCCAAGCCGTTTCGACCTGCTGCATGGGGATCACCTCGACATCCGAGGTGATGTTCTTGGCCGCACAGTAATCGAGCATTTCCTGAGTCTCGCGAATGCCGCCGATGACCGAGCCTACCAGTGTTCTTCTCTTGAGGATGAGCGAGAAGGCCTGGACTTCGATCGGTTTGGCCGGAGCACCCACCAGCGCCAGCACTCCATCCCTGCGTAGCAAGTTGAGATAGGCATTGAGATCATGACGAGCGGATACCGCATCGAGGATGAAATCAAACCGATTGGCGAGGGCTTCGAGGTTCTTCGGGTCTACCGACACAACAAAATCATGCGCGCCAAGGCGCCGCGCATCCTGTTCCTTCGTTTTGGATGTACTGAGGACTGTGACCTCGGCGCCCATCGAGGCGGCCAGCTTGACCGCCATATGGCCCAACCCGCCTAACCCGACGACTCCGACCCGTTGTCCAGGACCAACCTTGAAATGCCTGAGCGGAGAGTATGTGGTGATCCCGGCACAGAGCAGGGGAGCGATGTTGGCAAGCGGAAGCTTCGGGGAAATTTGGAGCGTATAGTTCTCATCTACGACGATTTGCGAGGAGTAGCCACCGTACGTCGGAGTCTTCCTGTCTTGCTCGGTTCCGTTGTACGTGAGGACGAGATGATTTTCACAGTACTGCTCCAGGCCCGCCTTGCAGCTCGCGCACCGCCGGCAGGAATCCACGAAACAGCCGACTCCGGCAAGATCACCCACTTTGAATCGTTTCACCTGGGACCCCACGCGCGTCACGCGCCCAACAATTTCATGGCCAGGGACCATCGGGAAAATCGAGCCACCCCACTCGTCTCGTGCCTGATGGATATCAGAGTGGCAGATGCCGCAGTACAAGATCTCGATGAGCACATCATGGGGACCCGGATCGCGCCTCTCAAAGCTATACGGTTCGAGAATAGAGGTAGGGCTTTTGGTTGCGTATCCACGTGTCGGTAACATGTCTTGTCTCCTTCTCCTTAGCCACGACGTTCCCGGTGTGATAAAGGTGTCACTTCTTCATTTCTCAGCTCCAACCTATTCCATGAACAGCTTGTCCACGTAACACCAACGCCATTTTTCCCCTGGTTCCACAGAACGGATGATGGGATGGTTCGTCGTGTGAAAGTGCCTCGTCGCGTGCTTGTTTTTCGAGGAATCACAGCAGCCGACGTGGCCACAGGTCAAACACATCCTCAAATGGACCCAGCGGTCCTTCATCTTCAAACACTCCTCGCAGCCCGCAGCGCTCGGCTTGATGTCGCGAATCTGCCCGAGATGGGTACAGGATGATTGTGGCATGATCGTTCGCCCTTCTCACATCTCCTTGAGGTACTCATGCACGAACTGGACGGCCATCGCACCCTCACCAACGGCTGAGGCGACGCGTTTGACAGAGCCAGAGCGCACATCCCCGGCGGCGAAGACGCCGCGACGGCTGGTCTCCAACAGGAACGGTTGTCGTGGCGCTGTCCAGTGGTGGGACTGCGCCAGAGCCGTACCTGTCAGGACGAACCCATTGGCGTCTCTCTCGATCTCAGGGGGCAGCCAGTCGGTCCGCGGCACCGCCCCGATGAAGCTGAAGACGGCCGGAGTCTCCACCGTCCCCTTCTCTCCCGTCTTGTTGTTAACGACTTCGACAGAGCTGAGGCGGCCGTCGCCGTTCATACAGCGGACTGTCGTGTTGTAGAGCACCTCGATGTTGGCGGTCTGTTCGATCCGCCGGACCAGATAGCTGGACATGGTTTTGTGCAAGTCATCGCCGCGGATCACGAGCAGCACGTGGCGGGCATGTTGGGCGAGGAAGACGGCGCCCTGGCCAGCGGAATTGCCACCACCCACGACCACGACCTGGGCCCCCCGGCACATCTGCGCCTCGCTGAGTGTCACGGCGTAGTAGACCCCTGCCCCTTCGAACTGCTCGCACCCCTCCACGCCCAGCCGGCGGTAGTCGGCTCCCGTGGCGATCAGGAGGCACTTCGCTGTGACGGTTTCGCCGTCGTCCAGGTGCAGGATGGAATAGGCCTTGTCGAACCCAAGCCGGGTCACTGGAGTGGGGACAGACAAACGGGCCCCGAACTTGTTGGCCTGGAGGATCGCGCGGTTGGCCAGGTCGCTCCCGGTCAGGCCCGTGGGAAAGCCGAGATAGTTCTCGATCCGCATACTGCTGCCCGCCTGCCCGCCGGGTCCGGTGCGGTCCAGCACCACTGTCCGGAGCCCTTCGGAGGCCCCATAGACTGCGGCCGCCAGCCCTGCTGGGCCGGCCCCCACCACGACCAAGTCGTACACCACCTGCTCAAGCGGCTGACGGATCCCGATCCCGTCGGCCAGTTGCCGGTTGGAAGGATTGCGCAAGAGCAGCATGTGACTGCAGGCGACCACGGGCGTATCGGCCTCGGTCACGCCGAATTGTTTGAGCAGCAGATCCACCTGCGGGTCGGTTTCAACGTCCACCCAAGTGAAGAGCACGCGGTTCTTGGCAAGAAAATCGCGGACTCGGAACGTATCGGTGGAGTAGCGGGACCCGATCACCCGCAAGCCGGTGAAGTTTGGCGACTCGTGCAGCAGCTGCCTCCGGGCGATGAACGCCTGAAGGATGATGTCGCTGACGGCCGGGCACTGGTTCAGGACCCGCCGCAGGGCGTCCCCCGAGATCTCGTACACCTCGCAGTCGCCCCGGGCGACGGCGCTAACCACTGCCGGATTGCCAGTCAGGTGCGAGATGTCGCCGGTGAATCCGCCCGTGCGATGGACCGTGACCGTTTTCGGCATGTCGCCGGAGTAATCGACGATCTCGACCTCACCCGACTTGACGACATGAAATTTGAAGTTGCGGTCACCGACCGCAAAGAGGGTCTGCCCATCCCGGTACGATTTCGTCGAGGCCTCGGTGCACTGGCCCAGTTTGGCAATTTGGTCCTCGTCGAGTATCGGGAAGGCAATGGAGTGAAGATCATGTTCGGCCATAACTCTCCTCCTCTAGGGCAACGCCTTGCCCCGCGCGCCTACCTGCACTATGTCCCCGGTGTTCACGTTGTGACGAAGGTCCCCTCGCGCAGTTCGAGCAGCGTCTGCTCGATCTCTTCTTCTGTATTCATCACAAATGGACCATACCGCGCGATGGGCTCTTGCAGCGGTTTCCCGGAAACCAGCAAAAAGCGAACGGGGGTCGCACCCGTGACCACCTTCACGTAATCGCCGTCACTCAATACGACGAGCCTGGGGTGCGACACCACGGTGCCGTGTCCTTTCTCATCGCCGGCAAATTTCGCCTCACCCTCGAACACATAGGCAAACGCCGTGTGCCCCCGTTCAATTGGCTGGGTGAGAGAGGTATGCGCGGGCACGGACACATCCAGGTAGATAGGATTCGCAGCAATTCCGGTCACCGGACCGCTGACCTCATCAACGGTTCCCGTAATCACCCGGATCCGCACCCCGCCTTCCTTTTTGATTTCAGGGATCTGCCCTGACCGGATATCCTGGTAGCGCGGTTTGGTCATCTTGAGCTTCGCCGGCAGATTGACCCAGAGTTGGAATCCGGCGATCCCTTCCGGACGCACCTGCGGCATCTCCTCGTGCATGATGCCGCGTCCGGCCGTCATCCACTGGACGTCCCCGGCCCCGATGCTGCCGGAGTTGCCGAGGGTATCCTTGTGGTGCACCTCTCCACGTAACACATAGGTCACCGTTTCGATCCCTCGATGGGGATGCAGGGGGAATCCGGCCTGATAATCACGACGGTTGCTGGACGCGAAGTCATCTAGCAAAAGGAACGGATCCAGATAGTCCAACGTTTCCGTCCCAATACTTCGCTTGAGCCTGACTCCCGCGCCTTCGGTAACGGGTTCCGGCTCAACGATCTTTTCGATCTTTCGCGGCAACGACATCATGGCACCTCCTTTCTCTCAATCACAGAAAACGCGACCGGTTGCATAGAGCGTCCGGGCCCCATGAAAACCTCTGTTCCTTTGTCGCCTCCACCATGCTCACGTGTCGTCCCACTACCAACTGCGGGTTTCTCCATGCTTCAAGACCCACACTTTGGCGAGATCCAGCCCAAGTCGCTTGGCCTCGGCTTCCAACCGCTGGGGCGGCTCCTCGATGGGTTCTTCCGTCAAGTCGAACGTGCCCCAATGAATGGCCACAAAGCATTGCCCTCTGATGTCGGTAAAGAGCTGTAAGGCTTCTTCAGGCGTCAGGTGTGTCATCTTCATGATCGCACGCGGGAGATACGCGCCGATCGGAATGGCTGCCACATCGAAAGGGCCCAGGCGGTTGCCAATTTCCTTGAAGACAGAATAGTAACCTGTGTCCCCGGCAAAAAAGATCCGCTTAGTTCCTCCGGCCACGGCCCACGAACTCCAAAGCCGTTGGTTCCGATCCCAAAGGCTACGACCTGAGAAATGTTGAGCGGGGAGACAGGTCACGGTAAGGCCTTCTATCTCTCGGCTCTCCCACCAATTCAACTCTTCCACTGCCGTGATGCCAATCTCCGCAAACCACGCCTTGAATCCGAGGGGGACAAGGAAGATCGGACGGTGCACTTCGTCCAGTTGTCGGACCGTTTCTAGATCAAGATGATCGTAATGATCATGAGAAATAATGACCAGATCAATGGGCGGAAGATCTTCAAATGCCATCCCAGGGAGCATCAGACGCTTCGGCCCGGCAAAAGTGACAGGGCTGGCGCGATCAGACCACTGGGGGTCGGTCAGGATGTTGACTCCATCGAGTTGAATAAGGAGCGTGGAATGCCCGACCCAGGTGACGGTCGCCGCTGTTCGATTGTTCTTCAATCTGCTGCCATCGTTCTCAGCGCGGGGTAGGTTGACGGATCGTGGATGAACCGTGGTTGCCCATGACCGAACCGCGATGTACTTCATCCGCTCCCAAGTGCCCGGTGGAGCAAACGCCGGATTGGTGTTTCGAAAACCGTGCTTCAGAATGTGAGTATTCGTGTCGGGCAGCGGATCGGCGGCTTCAGCAGAACCAACCGGGAGACTGAGAAGGATTGTCAAGGACAGCAGGGCAACCGCTGGCTGACGGACCTTCATCCTACTATGCTCTTGCGCTTCAGACTCGAACATCGTCTCATTGAGTTAGAATTAGCAAACTCGATGCAGCTCGTTGAAATAGCCTATAGCCACTAGTGTTTCCCTTTTCAGAGCCTCTTTTCCTCCAGGTCGTAGATGTCGAAGTATCGATACACGACGCGTCCACGAGGAATGTTGGAGGCAATGTAGTCCTCCATGTATTCTTGAAGTTGCTGGGGCAGGTCGCTGAGGCGTTGGTCGCGCTGCTGATTGTTCCAGATCACGATCTCGGCACGAGGACGCTTCTTGGCGTGCTCCCCAATCCAGGCGGCGACCTCTTCGTCGGTCGCGCCTGTGGCGACAAACGACTTGAACGCATTGTAATCAATCTCCGCAAAGTTCAGCCACTTCTGATCGAGCGGGCAATTCGAATGGTACTCGCCCTGCCAGCCAACGAGGGCGGCGCGGCATTTGTCCACCGCGCGGGCGGCCAGCACATAGCCACCCAGCGTTTCGCGCGGGCTTCGCGGAAACTCTTTGCCGTCCCGCAGATCGCGGGCCAACAGTTTAACTTTTTCGAGGTTTTCTTTCATGGGTTTCTCCTTTTTGCCGTTCCTTCATCGATGAACCGCTTCATTCCAGACGCGGCCCAGGGCAATTAAGTGAAAAATGATAAGTAGAGGGACAAAGAATGTTGGAACCAGACTCAACGGGAACGTGCCCATCATCTGAGTTGTGACTTCTCCGGCCAAGACGCCTAACGGGCTGGCTGATGCAAGAATGCCCAGGGTGACAGCCATCACCAGATCGAGCATCCCTAGGACGTTCCACGCAACGAAGGTTTTTCTCGGGAATCTTGTCTTGGACGAAATGGCCCAGGCTACCAAGGGCGCGGTTGCTCCGATCGCTATGTCTCCCCATCCCGCAGGAAGGGCAAAGACCCCCGGCAGGAGGCCTTGATGATAAAGCATCAGGAACACAACGCCACCCACTCTCCAGGTTTGAGCAAGGGTGAGGATGCGGAGGTTCGCCGCAAGAACGAATTGCCGGAATTCAGTCGACCTCAGATAGCAGATCGCGAAGGCGACAACTGGCAGAATCGCCGCCGCTCCCAACGGGATCGGAGGACGCTGCTCGCTGTCAAAAACTCCCTGCAAGGAACAACTAAGAGCGAGCAAGAACCACAAAGAAAGGATTGCCACTGTCAACGCTTTGACGCGGTTATTCGGTTTGGCCCAGGGTAATTGATGGACAGAATAAGGCGACAACCCACTTTCCCTGTTCCTTACCGGTTGCATAGAGCGTCCTCCCTCATGAAACAGTGGCCTGTCCCCATTTTCGTTCCCGCATGTAGCTCAACTCCCTGATCGTTCACATCACCACGCCGCCACCAGCATGGAGATTCTGCCCTGTCAGCCAGCGGGCGTCTTCGCTGACCACAAAGGCCACGACGTCGGCGATGTCCTTCGGCATGCCGAGTCGCTTGAGCGGCGACATCTGGGCGCCCGTGTCGCGCAATGCATCGGGCATCATTGCTGTGTCCGTGAATCCCGGCGACACCGTGTTGACCGTGACGCCCTTGGGGGCCAGCTCATGGGCCAGCCCTTTGGTGAATTGCTCGAGTGCGGCTTTGGTTCCCAGATAGGCCGTTACACCAGCGAAGCCCATGTGGGTTCCATCCGTCGAAATGTTCACGATCCGGCCTCCGTCTTCGATCACTTTCGCTGCTTCCTGCATGGCGAAATACGGGCCCTTGGCGTTCAGGGCAAAGATCTGGTCGAATTCCTGTTCGGTCGTTTCAACCAACGGCTTAAAGGTGACCATCCCGGCGTTGTTCACCAGAATGTCGAGCCGCCCAAGGCGCTGCACCGTTTCGCGGATCAGGCGGCGGACGTCCGCAATCTTGCTCATGTCCGCCTGCACTGTGACAGCCTTACCGCCCTTCGCTTCGATCCCGGCGACGACCTGCTTGGCCTTGTCGGCGCTCTTGCCATAATTCACCACGACTGTGGCTCCCTCCTGCGCGAGCCGTTCCGCAATTGCACGTCCGATCCCAGCTGAGGCGCCGGTGACGATGGCGATTTTTTCTGGTAGTGAACCCATGGTTCTTTTCTCCTTATTTGATTGTTTTCTATGAACAGCAGCTTCAAGGCCTGCTCAGGCGACTCTGGAGGGACTGGTAGCCTTGGTCCGATCATCATTCTCTCTGGACGATCGGCTCGGAACAGCAGGAGCTACGACTTGCTGAAGAAATTGAGGATTTGCCGGCTCTGGCTCTTCGAGGCGTCGGCTCCTTAGCTCTGCAGGGGCATATCGGTTCATGGCAGCCGGTTGCACCTGCACGCGCAGCCACCCCATGAGCCACCATACTGAGAGGAAAAGCAGGCCGACGATGCCCAAGACATACGACCAGAAAGCCAGGAAGAGAGTCAGGAGGAGGGTGGCCACGCTGGCCTGCCCGAGCGCATGCTGTGCAAAGAGCTCAAGTCCTCCAGCACTGATGAGGAGCAACAGGCTGACGCTGCCAACAGCCCTTCCCATCCTTTTGAACCCACCATTCCACTGAGTCTTGCTAGTCATAAGATCACCCTTGGTTAATCCTTCTGCTTTTCATTGATCAAAACATCTGAAATACAGATGCCAGAGCCGGTGTCATCGCTCATGCCGCCCCTGCCTCTTCGTTCCTTATCCGCTCGTCCGCGGTGACCGCTTTGCGTGTTATCTGCCAGTTCTGCTCGATGACCCAGTCGGAGATCTTGCCGCAGGCGATGCAGCGATAAGCCCATCGCCATCCGCTGACGTAGACCTGTCCATCGTTCTCAAGCAAGTCGTACAAGCGCTCTTTCGCCATAAAGCCATGGCAGCGTGTGCATTCCATGCTGATCTCCTTTGTAAACCTAGATCATCGAAAGCTAGATGGGCTAGCTCACCCTGTCCCTTTTTCCTTCGCAACGACCCGCAAACCCATCTCCCTTCAGAAAAACTTCGAGATGCCAAGCAGTACAACCCCGGCGTCGATCCCAAGGTTTGGCTCGGCTGTGCCGGCGTTGGAGATGTGTTGATAGCGGTAGCTCATGTTGATTGATGTTGTTGGCGCTACGAAGTAGGAGAGCCCAGCCCCCGCTTGGAGATTGAAATTAAACTGTGAGCCTTTCTCCGGGATGCGATCTCCCAGATCCGTCCAGACGAGCCCGGCGCCCGCTTCGACATATGGACGCAGCTTTTCGGAGGCGAGAAACGTGTACTTCACCGTGGGGGTGACTGCCGTGAGATAGGTGGTCAGCGGCTCCACGTATTGATTGAATTGAACTTCGCCGCCCAAGGTCACTTGCCCTCGGTACCAGGAGTCGCCAAGGGGGTCAGTGGCGACGACTCCCACTCCAAGGATGACGGGAACGCCTTTGAGTTTGGTGGTGTGGCTATCGGTGCGTCGATAGGTGTACGTGTAGCCAGTTGCCAAGCTCAACTCCCAGGTACCTTTTGACAGGCCAGTCGTTGCCTGTGAACTCATCGTAGAATCCTGGGCGGAGCTCTCGCTTACGAGACAAGTCAGAGTTACAGCTAAAGCGAGGGCAATGACCCAGACAGTGAGGAAGTGACTTAATCTCATAGGACACCGGAAACTCTTTTCGGTCCCCACAGATATGTGGTTGGTCCGGCTCGGCATCCCTTGATGCGCCCGCCAGACCTCGATGTCGGCGGCAAGTGCGGAAAAGGGCTAGGCTACTTTCCCCGCACCTTGCCGCTTGCACGAAGCGTCTTCGCGTCAAAACACCAACCCTGAGCGCGTTGACTTTTTCTGCTCGGCGGCCTTGGGGGGCGTCCCCTGCTTCGCGAACATGAGATGTTGCTGCCCCTTGTCCAGGAAGAGAACGACGAGGACTCTCAACGTCTGTGTTTTGCTTGTGTTCTTGAGGACGTGGCTATGCTTTGGATGTAGCGCGGCGACGGCCCCGAGATTCAATGCGACCGGAGGCTTGCCATCCACTTCCAAGAATCCCGCGCCTTCGAGGACATAGACGAGCTCGACACCGGGATGGAAATGCCGTGTGTCCACCGCTCCAGGTGTCAGTTCGACCGTGATGACATTCCATTCCTTGCCCTCCACCCCTGCGACATCGGTCTTTAACAGATTAGTGACTTGAGGCCCAATGGTCTGGGCGTTCACGTCCCGGCCAGCGGCAAATGTGAGTGTCAGGGTTCCCGCGGCTATCACGAAGAGAGTCAGAATCGCTTGTCTCATAGCGTCCTCCTGTTTCTTGCATCAGGTCGCAAGGCTACTGTCCTGTCCCTTGTCAGTTGCATGGAGCAACCTTGCTCGAAAAAGTAGCGAGTCTCCCTTGTCGTTCTGGACTCGTTCTCGACCCTGATTTCCACTGCAGCCGGTCCATCGTGAGCAAGATCAGCAGCAGCACGATGGGGAATGCATATAAAGGCATCAACACAACCAGCCAGGACATGGTGTCAGCTCCCTTCCTTTGACCGTGAAAAACCGGAGCTGCTGTGGCCCGCCCCGCGCCCGACCAGAAGCTGCCGCTGACGATTCTGTAGAATGACCGGATCGATGACCTCGCCGCATTGCACGCAGCGCCGCGCCAGGAAATCGAGCTGACCGGTGTCATCGCGGAAATCGAAACACTGCTCAATGACCATGAGGCCTTCGCACCGCGAACATCTCGTCGCGCTGGCGAGTAGCCTCAACCCTATGGGATTCTCCTCTTTCAGGTCTTTCACTGGAAATCCGACTGCCGTGGCCATCGTTGGCCTCCCTTCTTCAACGGTCCGTAGGTCCAACCCAAATCACCACTTAATACACACGCCCTTGTGGCAATTGCTGCTGATAGGTCCGCGCCATTTCATCAGCTTCCTCAGCTGCCGCCCAGGTTGCGTTCGCAGCTTCGCGACTCTGTCTGGTCCATTCATGGTCTGCTCCCAGTTGCTGCTGATACCGGGCCGCCTCGCCTTCAAGGCGACTGGCCACATCGCGCAGGACCTTGGCCTGGCGGCGATAGACGAAGACCAAGTTTCCGGCGTCTCTCGACGAAACACTGTGCTTGGTCAGCACTGAGGCTTGGGATACGGCTTTCGCGTTCGGCTCCGCTGCACAGCCAGCCAGCACGGCCGCGGCGAAGAAGAGACTGCTGCCGAGAAGCACTGCAGGGTGGCGTTTCATGGCCATGACCTCTTTCTGATGGTTAATCTTTATTTGATTGATGCCTAACATGACTCGAACCCTTGCCTCCTGCAGTTCCTGCCTTCTGTAACTCTTGTCTTCTGTAATGGTGAGGCCCAGGAGCAGGGCTAGTGAGCCTACTGCCATAAACCGGACCAGCAAGGGTATCCTCTGCATGACCTCATAAGCCATTGAATCCCTCGCCGTCGCCGCAGTGCGCGGCCGCGCCCACCAGGTCCTCTGCTCCCTGCGGGTCGCGGTTCGGAGCAGGCAGCCCACGCGTGAAAGGCTCGTGGTTCAGTTTGTTCTTAGCGGCAAGGATTCCCTCGTAGACCGTCCGCGCGGCCTGTGACCAGGCTTCGTTGAACGGCCGTCCTTGAAAGGCGGCCTCCGCTGCCTTGAGTTCGTCATGACTCAATCTGTGTCCTGTTCTGTCCAGATCCTTTCGCATCGAACTGCCTCCTTGTCGGATATGAACACAACCAGCCAGGCATCACTGCCAAGGGGCGAGCAAATGTATGATGGTTTCATCGGCACGGATCTCGTTCGCTGAACGAATGCCGCCAATGCCCGGAATTTCTTTCGCTTGGAATG
>Ga0187892_10003882_pt1 | contig 26325 bp, 26 predicted proteins | sample MA1701073metaG_FD_139345 | JGI IMG/M metagenome (GOLD analysis project Ga0187892, IMG submission 139345) | Bio-ooze microbial communities from a basaltic lava cave in the Kipuka Kanohina Cave System on the Island of Hawaii, USA - MA170107-3 metaG ... | reverse complement strand
GGCCGAAAACGTCAGTTCGCCGAGACGCGGTATCAGACGTCCGGCCGTCGCGATAAATCCGAGCAGGGCTACAACGGCGGCCGCGTGCATCAAGTGTTTTCGCAGATTTTCTTTCCGTTGCGCGATAACCCCCAACAGAAGCAGGAGCGCGCCGAAGATGGCCGGAATAAGCGCCGTATAGCTTGCTCTGTCGGACATCACTCCGTTCACGTACCCTAAAATTCCGATCAGAATTAGCAAACCCCCGCAGAGAATCGAAAAAGAAGGCATCTGGTTTCTTCGAAAAAAGTCGATTTACAGCCTAATGAAGCTCTGCAAAAGTTACTGCGCAGCCCTGCTTTGTCGCGCATCTGGGCTTGCTCGCAACACTTTTGCAGAGCTTCCCTAAACCTACCAGAGTTTGCCGCGAATGACGAACCCGAAGCGATACAAGTGCAGGGCATCGCATCGTTTCGTATCGTCAAATCCGCGGTCGGACTGCAGAATTCGAACTATTTCTTGAACATCAACCGCAACGCAACTGATCACGGTGATGCGCCCCCTCCCACGACACTGGCCCGGATGAGCTGGGCGCTCAAACGGGTGTAAATCAAGTGGCAAACGCAATTACAATATATCTGAAAAAAGACGACGCGGATTTATCGTTATTGCTCGAAGAGCTTAGGGAAGCTCTGCAAAAGTGTCGCGAGCAAGCCCAGATGCGCGAAGCCGCGGAGCGAGCCGCGAGACATATCAGGTAGATAGGCGAGCGACGCGCGAGCACGCGACAATGCAGATGGGCTGCGCAGTAACTTTTGCAGAGCTTCCTTAGCAACAAAGATGAACCGACGAACCCTTATCGTGGGCGATCAAAGAGTGAAATCGCTGGAATGATTCTAAAGGTTGCCTTACGGTGTGAGTATCAAAAATATTGTAGCAAGCCAAAGGCAGTCGGAAAGTAACGTGGTAAAGAAATTTTTTATGATCCAACCTAAATCCCAGGGGACAGTATGAGAAACATATACGATTTCGTAAGCCCACTCGATTTCCGTTATTACGGAGATGAGCCACACGTTTTTCAGCGCGTACAGCCATATTTATCTGAGGCAGCGTTTATTAAATATCAAGCACGTGCTGAACGGGCGCTTATATTGACATTCTTTGATTTAGGGTGGTGCCCCCCAGCTCACGCAGACGAGATATTGAAAGCGTGCGACGAAGTGACGGCTGATGAGGTCTATGAGGAAGAGAAGAAAACGGGCCACGTTGTTCGTGCTTTAGTGAACTGTATTGCCAGGATGGTAAGTAGTGACGCAGCACGTTTTGTACACCTTTTTGCAACGTCTGCTGACATAACAGACACAGCAAATGCGTTACGGTTTCAAGAATTTGTGCGTGACATATTGTTGCCGGATCTTCTGGAATTTCAAGTAACACTAATTACGCTTGCCCGGCAGCACGCGAGAACGCCTCAAATCGGACGAACACATGGTCGTCATGCTGAACCTATTACGTTCGGATTTGCTATAGCTTTGTACGTGGACCGCCTGGGTGGGCGTATAAAATTATTAGAAGACACTCGACAGAAACTTCCTGGGCAACTTTCTGGTGCGGTGGGAGCTTATAACGCGCTTTCCCTCCAACTGCCACGCGGGGCCGTTATGTTCGAGAAACTCTTTCTTTCGCACCTTGGGCTTCAAGCGGCACCTGGAAGCATATCAAGTCAGGTTGTTCAGCCGGAGTATATAACGGATCTCGGCTATGCAGCGCACTCCTGTTTCTCTGTGCTTGCAAATTTGGCTGATGATATCCGCCATCTTCACAGAAGTGAGATAGGAGAGGTGCAGGAGCAATTTTCTGCGGACACGGTCGGTTCTTCCACCATGCCGCACAAACTAAATCCAAAGAACTTTGAAAATGTGAAGGGCATGTGGAAGGCTTTTGCCCCTAGGATAACAACACTCTTGATGGATCAAATCTCCGAACACCAACGTGATCTTACAAATTCGGCGTCGCAACGGTTTCTCCCTGAGCTTTTCGTGGCACTCGATTATTGCACGGTCCGTCTAAATAGAGCGATTAGTGCACTACGCGTAAATGAAGAGGAGATGCGGAAGAATATAGAAATGAGCAAGGAGCATATTGTCGCCGAGCCACTATATATCTTACTGGCCTTACAGGGCTATTCGACGGCTTACGAACGAGTACGAGCTCTTGCAAGGGAAGCTCGCGAAGGAGGCAAGCGTTTAATCGATTTAGCTCGTGAAGACACGGATATTGGGCCTCGCATTAAGAGTTTGAAACCGGAGCATGCGGGCATATTAGAGGATCCAATAAAATACATTGGGCAAGCATATGAACGAACGGTTGCTGTCTGTGATCAAAGAGAGCGGGAGATAAATGAATTGCGCGAATACTTGAAGGAAGAGAAAGAAGTCTTAAGTAGCAGTAAGACGGAACGGTTTTCCGCGATATACGCGCAACTTCGCGCTCTCGAAGAAGGGGAAGCTCCTCCAGAAGGTTTTTGTCCTGCAGAAGATCGTAAAGAATTGATAAAGGCTTGGATAGAAGACGCTAAACTCAATAAACAATCACAGGATAACGTCGTAGAAATGAAAAAGGGGGTAAACGGTTAGAGAATCTCGTTTCGTATATTCGAAGAGAAAACAGAGACGCGCGCGCCTATCACGAATACAAGCGCATCGCGCAGTCGGCGGTGATGGCGTCCTATCAGCGCCTCTGCGCCCAGTACCGCGTGATCCTGGTGGAAGGGGCAGGCAGCCCGGCGGAGATCAATTTGCGCGACCGCGACATCGCCAACATGGGCTTCGCCGAGGCGGCCGATTGTCCGGTACTGCTGGTGGCGGACATCGACCGCGGAGGAGTATTTGCCCATCTGGTGGGCACACTGGCGCTCTTGAGCGAGACGGAGAGGGCTCGGATCGCCGGTTTCGTCGTCAACCGTTTTCGGGGTGATCTTGGGCTACTCCAACCTGGGATCGACTGGCTCGAGCATTACACAGAGAAGCCGGTGCTCGGCGTATTGCCCTTTCTCCACGGTCTGCATCTGGAGGCGGAAGACGCGCTCAACCGCGACGCTATGAAAGCGGACGGACCCCTACGGATCATCGTCCCGGCGCTGCCGCGGATAGCCAATCACACCGACTTCGATCCGCTGCGCTTACATCCGCAGGTGGAGTTTAGCTATCTCGGTCTGGGCGGGACCTTCCCTGCGTGCGATCTGATTATTCTTCCAGGTTCCAAAAGCGTGCGCGCCGATCTCGCCTGGCTGCGCGCGCAAGGATGGGAGCAAGCGATCCTGCGCCACCTGCGCTACGGCGGCAAGCTCATCGGGCTGTGCGGCGGGTTCCAAATGCTCGGCGGATCCATTCACGACCCGTTCGGGCTGGAAGGCGAACCCGGCAACAGCGCCGGTCTCGGGCTGCTCGCGATCGCCACCACCCTGGAGCGGCACAAACAACTCCGTAACGTGACGGGCCGGCTGGCGCTGGACGAAGCTCGCGTCAGCGGTTACGAAATTCATGCGGGCGTGACTTCTGGTCGGGCGCTCGAGCGCCCGGCCGTGCACCTGGAAGACCGGAGCGAGGGCGCGCTCTCGGCCGATGGCCAAATCCTCGGCACCTATCTGCATGGGCTGTTCGAGTCGGCCCCGGCCTGCTACGCTGGGCGGGCCTGCGCGAGCCGCAAACGCCCGATTACCACCAGATCCGCGACGCGAACATCGGCCGGCTGGCCGATGCTTGCGAAACACACCTCGATCTCAACGCCATCGGGCGCCTCTTGGGTATCGATACCGCGAGCGGCAGAGAACACGCGGAACGAAAACGCTGATCCTGAGCGGGATGCGCTCGGGCAAGAGCCGACTGGCCCAGTAACGTGCTGGCGATCATGCCGGGTTGACGTTGCCTGCGATCCGCTTTACTATCGAGTAAAGCGATGAGGTGATCCCAATGACCGTGGCAACCCTGAGCTCCAAATCGCAAATCGTATTACCGGCAGAGATCCGAAAGCGGCTTGGCCTCCAGGCCGGGGATCGCCTGCTGATCGAGGCGGAGGCAGACAGAGTTGTCATCCGCAAGGCGCCCCATTCTTTTACGATAGCCCTAGAAAGGTGCAGTGACGAGCTCTGGCGTGGTTACGCAGAAGTCCTCAAGAAGGAGCGGGCCGATTGGGATTGAACATCCCGGCGGGCAGTCGCGTTGCGTTCGATTCGCCTGTTCTGATCTATTTCCTGGAGCACCACCCACGGTTTTTCCAGGACGTACAGCCGCTCTTCGAGCGCATGGAGGGAGGCGATATTCACGGTGTGCTTTCTAGTCTGGCGCTGACTGAACTTCTGGTGCAGCCGCTATTGTCCGTGGACCGCTAGCTGCACTTGCCGCATTTGCTCCAAGGCCTGGGACGCTGAGCGACGCACGTCATCATCCTGATCGGACGCCAGCCCTTGCAGTACCGTCACTGTATTCGGATCTTCGAACTGGCTTTGCGACGCGATACGCGCTAAGGCCTCCGTAGCGAGGTAGCGTCCCGGCCCTTGCTGAGCCATTTTGATGAGTATGTCGGCCGCGCGCTGATCGTTGAGCATACCCAATTGATCGATGGCATACGCATACAAATGGCGATGGGGAGACTTCAACACATCCAACGCCCGCTGTAGCATCTCCTCGCGTGTTTGCGCTTCATCGGTCAACGCCGCCGGGTCGTCGCCGGAGTGGCCAATCGTATCGCCGTTGGCCACCGGCATTAATGGGCGGAACTCGTCTAGCGTTTGCGGCCCCCTAGCGAGCGGCTCCGCGGTTGGAATGTCGTTGCTATCGAGCACCGCAATAGAGTCTGCGCCACCCTTGCGCTTTGGCGGTGTCGATAGCACCACTACCGTATAGCCCCGCGCCGAGGAATGCAGCGCATAGGAAAATCCGCTGAGTATTATTCTTATTCCGTGCTCAATAGAGCCGCTACGGATACTCGCCGAGACGCGTTCCTCGGCGATAGCCGGGTCGTTGAGCAGCATCTGGACACCGGTCTTCGTGCGCAAGGATTTGGCGACAGCACCCAGCGGTGCTGTTCTAATCTCCGCATCGAGCAGCCGCCCCTCATAGCGAACCTCGACCGCGCCCCCTGCGACGTCTTCTGCAATCCGTCGATCCTGAGCGGCACTACTGTTCGGGGAGCAGGCTAACGCGAAACAAGCGCTCAGCGCGGACTGCCACTTTCGCTTCGTAACGAATACCTTCATACAGTTCTCGCAATTATAGCGGATCTAGCAAAGCCGCCTCTCCGCGAGCGAACGGAGAGGCGGCAACTGTACCAGCGTCGGATTAGAGTGAGGTCGTCACTGAGTCAGCACTGGGTCAATAATAATCAGAGGTGGGACGAGCCGATTATCCGTGCAGGTCACCGTCAGCGACGCATCGAGTACCGTCAGATTCGGTGTGAACGCGGAGGCCTTGCGCGCCAGAAAATAGAGCGTGCGGCTTCCGAATATTAAAGGATTGGCCGCGACCGTGAAATAGCCCGGATCGGCATTGGCCTGCGACATCCAGCCGCCCGTCGTGGTGATTTCCTTGATGCGGTTATCCCATATCCCCGCTTGGTTCCAGAACGTCAGGGTGCGTTCCTGCCCTTGGTCGAATATGGGATTAGGCGTGTTGCTCACCGTAAAATAATAAACACTTTCGCCATTGGCAATCGTGGGCCGTGCCGCATCCGCGCTGCCGGTCGCGGTACAGTAGCGTGTCGTTGGATTAGAGAAGTTAACCGTTTCGAGGATGGTCCAGCCCGCGCCAGGGACCAGGACATTGGTATTGGTCGCACTACCGCCAACCGCATCGACCGCCAGCACGGGGCTTGACATTAAAATAGCGCAAAGTGGCAGTGCGGCTGCCAAGCAGGTACGGCCTGTCTTACTGAATAAACGAATCTTCATGGAAATTCCTCCATTGCTGTTGATTGAGAACCAAGCGCTAACACAAACGATGTGTTAGCCGGTTTTAGAATAGGAGGACGGAGTTTCCAAAACAGTGACATTCGCTACACCAACCATGTGAGATTCGCCGCTTGATCCGAGATGAAGTTTCTCCGCCGCGTAACCACCGCAGAGTATTTCGGGCGTTAACAGACAACGCGAATTAATTTGATTTCGCCACCACGGGGTATGAACCCCGTGGGGCGACCAAAGGGGAGAGCTGCGCTTCTCCCCTTTGGAAACCCCATGGCTAACGATCCCGCGGCAAGACCGCGGGGAATAAATTTCAACGTGATGAAGAGCGGGCAAGTACTCTCTCGCGTGGTTCATCGCGGCGGCCTGTGTGCCGCATTTGGCGATGCTAAAAGCGCTGTGGCAAGGACCTTAGTAAAACAATACGGTGTCTTTCACATTTGACGAAGCCTCCGCGCTTTAATTCCATCATGATTTTAGCGACCGTTTCTCTAGCGCAACCGGCCAGATCCGCCAAGTGCTGCTGGGTCCACGGCCCGTCAATGACGAGCTCGCCGTCCACTTCGCGCACCATGCGGTAGAGAAAGAAACGCAGGCGTTTATAGGCATCGACCGCGAGCATCGCGCGTGTTTCGGTGAGTTCGTTGACCAAGTGGGCCAGATGACGCACCATCGCATGCCATAATGTCGGTCTGTCGGCGAGACATTCGAAAAAGCGGCTCTTATGCAAGACTGCAAATTGCGAGTCCTCGATTGTGGCCACGGAAGCCGTGCGCGGTCCGCCCGTGAGCAATGAAAGTTCGCCGAAGAATTCGGCCGGCCCCTTGCGGCCAAGCAAGGTCCGTGAACCGTCGTTCTCTAGGAAGATCTCGACTTGGCCCGCGAGGATGAAGAAAAAGCGATTACCTTCGTCGCCCTTCTCGAAAACATGACGAAGCTTCTTATAGGACTTAACCGTGGCATGGTCACGTAAGAACAAACGGTCTTCGGGCGACAACGCCGTCCATAGGCCAGATCTCTGCGAGCCTGCATCCTCATCTATCGAAACTGCCGCTGAACCATCCAAGTCTGCGATTGATACCTGCCGACTCGGGTCATTCACAGAACGAAGCAGTGTGGTCACGGTATTACCCCCGCTAGTGAGACTTTTTCCGAATAGTTCACGCTCTATCGGTTCTGCTCATGCTCATATTACACGTCGATTCCGACATAGATAGTGATATATCTCACATCCGGATTGTGACTTTTGACGACGACAAGCGCGCCCGAAGCGCTTGGGATGAATGCATTGCACACACGACGGCTCGGCAATGCCACCGACTGACTCCACCATGTGGCGGATCTACTGGAGTAGCGACCACTGTTGTATACAGCATGGATAGCAAGGCGAGAAAACGATCTCAAGGAATTATCGTCTGGCCTGCAGATGAACGGCCACGCGAGCGATTGCTTCGGCGTGGTCTGCACGCGTTGACCGACGCAGGGTTACAGGGGGCCGGCGAACTGATCATTCCCCATGGCATGGCCGATCACGCCACCGGTTTCGCTACCGTTCCCCTCGATGAAGTGCTGGCTGTCATGCACTAGGAAATACCATCGAACAGCATGACAAAACCAGACAAAAAAGTGGCTCTCCTGTCGCCGATAGCCTGGCGAACGCCTCCTCGGCAATACGGCGCCTGGGAAACGGTAGCTAGCAACATCACCGAAGGACTCGTCGCCCGTGGCTGGGATGTAACGTTGTTCGCCAGCGGGGATTCTGTAACCCGCGCTCATCTGCATGCCGTGGTGGACCAGGGATATGAAGAGGATCCCGCCGTCGATCCCAAAGTAGCCGAATACCTTCACATCTCCGAAGCGTTCGAGCGCGCTGCTGAGTTTGACCTCATCCACAGCCACTACGACTTCATGGCCTTGACCTACACCCGGCTGGTCAAGACACCGGTCCTCACTACCATCCACGGATTCTCGTCAGCCAAAATCATGCCCGTCTATCAGAAGTATCGTGACGGATACTTTGTTTCCATCAGCGACTCCGATCGAGCTGCCGGGCTGAATTACCTTGCCACGGTCTACAACGGCATCGACCTCTCGTTGTACCCGCTTCAGGAACCCAGCGGTGATGACCTGATTTTCCTCGGTCGGATCCACCCGGATAAGGGTGTTCATCTGGCCATCGAGGTTGCTCGTCTGAGCGGGTTGCGTTTGATCATCGCTGGTATTATCCAGGATGAGGCCTATTTCGGGGAGCAGATCAAACCCCATCTCGATGATCAAAACATCCTTTATATCGGACCGGTGGGCGTGGCGGGAAAAAACGAATTGTTCGCCCGGGCCCGAGCTCTACTGCACCTGAACACCATCCCGGAGCGATTCGGACTTGTCCTGGTTGAAGCAAATGCCGTCGGCGTTCCCGTCATCGCGATGGACCTCGGATCTTGCCGTGAGGTGATCAAGGACGGGCAGACCGGTTTTCTGGTAGACAACGTCACTGAAGCAGTTCGGGCCCTTGGACAAATTTCCGAAATCGATCGTCGTGCCTGCCGCAGCCGTGTCCGGCAATACTTTTCGATCGATACCATGGTGGAGGGATACGAACGGGTTTACTCGACGATTTTTGATCTGGAGGCGAAGAGACGACCATGAAGCCGGACATTGTCAGACGATACCGCCACAACCCCATTCTCACCAAGGCCAAGATCCCCTACCCAGTGGAAACCGTTCACAACGCGGCGGTGGTAAAGCATGAGAACGAATACATCATGCTTTTCCGCTCCCATCTCCGCACGGGACGGTCCATCATTGGTCTGGCACGCAGTCCCGACGGATTTCACTTCACCGCCGATCCACAGCCCTTTCTGATCCCTGACCGGGACAGCCCCTTTGCTGCCTATGAAGAGTTCGGCGTGGAGGACCCAAGAGTGACCCGGCTGGAACGGGAGTACATCATCACCTACAGCGCCTACTCGCGAAATGGAGTGCGGATCGCCCTGGCCAAGACGAAGGACTTCAGTCAGGTCGAAAGAGTTTCCCTAATCACGCAGGCGGATTATCGGAACGTGGTGATCTTTCCCGAGAAGTTTGATGGACTTTATGCCAGGCTTGACCGTCCTCATTCGGAAATCGCCCCCTGGTCAATCTGGATTTCCTATTCTCCGGACCTATGCTATTGGGGTCAATCTCAGCTCATCATGAAGCCTGAACCATATCACTGGGATGAAATGAAGATCGGTCCCGGCGCACCGCCGATCAAAACGGACCAGGGATGGCTTTCCATCTATCACGGAGTTTTCCGAACTATGGATGGATCGGTCTATCGTTTGGGGGTTGCTCTTCATGACCTGCAGAACCCAGCAAAGGTCATCGGTGTGGGCGACTCGTGGATTTTGCAACCGGAAGATCCTTGGGAAATAACTGGCTATGTCCACAACGTGGTCTTCACCTGTGGTGCCGTTCTGGAGTCCGATGGAACCGTGAAAATCTATTGGGGGGGCGCAGACACGGTCATGTGCGTTGGCGAAGCGAATGTCTCGGATCTGGTTGCACTATGCTTGCATCACGGGAGACCGGCAAAGTAAGCATAGCGATACGCCTGTTCTGATCAATCGCTTACTTGCGCTTCTGATACGTTCCGACCAGCTCCGCCTGCGCGAGGACATGGCCTTTCATGGCTGCCTCGACGTTTGCCTTGGTGGGCTTTCCGGGATCCGGGAGGGTGATGTCAAGCGCGTAGAGCTTGTGGAAGTATCGATGGCGTCCGATCGGCGGGCAGGGACCGCCGTATCCGGTGCGCTCCCAGTCGTTGAGCCCTTGCCGAGCGCCGGCCGGAAGCTGCTTCACCGCTTCCGGAAGTCCAGGCGTACTCGCCGGGATGTTGTAGAGCACCCAGTGCACCCAGGTGACCTTGGGCGCGGCCGGATCGGGTGCGTCGGGATCGTCCACAATCAGCGCCAGGCTCTTAGCGCCCGCGGGCACACCGGACCACGCGAGCGGCGGAGAGAGGTCCTTGCCTTCGCAGGTGTACTGAGTGGGGATCTCGCCGTTGTGGGCGAGGGCGCTGGACGTGAGAGTCATCGACATGGCTTTGTTCTCCTTCTCCTGAGCGAGGCTCGCGGCCGGCAGTGCCAGAAGACAGAGCGTCGCTCCGACAGCCTCGATCCGAACGGCGCATGCGGCAAGCAGGGCCCAGCCATTGGGATTCATTCTAGGCAATCATGCAGCCTTTCGCAGCGCCTTCACCGCGCCAAGATCCCCTACTGTGTCGAGTTCGTCAGCTCACCTTGACTTGGATCCGGCGCGGTTGGGCGTGCTCGGCCTTGGGGATGCGCAGCTTGAGCACCCCGTCCTTGAACGCCGCGTCGCTCTTGGTGGCATCCAACTCCCGGCTCAGGGCAAACACCCGCCGGAAGCGCAGCGTCTGGACCTCCGCATAGGCGGGGGTCGCGCCCTCCGGTGTCTCCAGGACAATCTCGCCTTCGATCAGCAGGCCGTCACCGTCAGCGCGCACCGTGAGCCTGTCCTTGGGCACGCCGGGCAGATCCGCAAATAGCGTTATCCCGGTCTCGTCTTCAAGCACGTCCACCGTCGGCACCATCGCCGGGCTGTGCCGTTCCTCTGCCCGCTTTGCAACTTCTGATGTCTCGCTCATGACTCATTCCTCCAAAACTCGATGACTAGACTCACTTGACCTCGATACGCCTCGGCTGGGCCGATTCCTTCCGCTGGATGGTGATGCGGACGACGCCATCGCGGTAACTCGCCTCGACCCGCGCCGGATCGGCGTCCTCCGGCAGGCTCACCACCCGTTTGAAGGAACCGGTGGCACGCTCGTGCGCGTAGAGGCTGAGCTGTTCGCTCTCCTCCGGGACGTCCGAGGCACGCTCGCCCGCGATGATCAGTAGCCCGCGGTCGATGCTGACCGAAAGCTTCGCGGGATCGATGCCGGGCGCGAACGCATAGACTTGGATGGATGTCGGCGTGCTCCCGATATTGATCGCCGGAAACGCACCGCGACCAACCGCACGTATGCTCGATGGCAGTCCCACGCCCCCGAAACCGTGCTGCATCTCACGTTGCAGCCGCTCTAGCTCAGCGAACAGATCGGTCGGAAACCGCAGCAATGACTCGTACATGGTTGTACCTCCACAGTGAAGAAATTTATCGCCGCGTTCGCCGGCTTCGGCGCGCCGCGGTCATGGCCAGGATACAATATGGGGCCGGCAAACCATTGATCAAGATCAAGCCCCCTTTGCTATGGGCTGCCGAAGGGCGATTGGCATTCCGATATAGAATGATTGAGGTGCAACCAAAAAGAGTTGTTCTGGGCGCTAAGATGAGGGTCGGCTCGGCCGGCGATGGACCAATAAGCACGTGGAGTTTAAAGACTATTACCAGACCTTAGGCGTCGCGCGCTCGGCCGCCGAGGGCGAGATCAAGCGTGCTTACCGCAAGCTCGCGCGCAAGTATCATCCCGACGTCAGCAAGGAACGGGATGCATCGGAGCGCATGAAGGAGATCAACGAGGCCTACGAGGTGTTGCAGGACCCCAAGAAACGGGCCGCCTACGATCAGCTGGGGACGGGCTGGCAGCCCGGTCAGGACTTTCGCCCGCCGCCCGACTGGGACGCGGGCTTCGAGTTTCGTGGGAGCCCGGCCGGCGACGCTTTCGGTGGGGACTTCAGCGATTTCTTCGCAACGCTCTTCGGCGGCGCGGTTGGGGCGAGGCACGGGGCGGGTTTACACGGCCGCGGCGAGGATCATCATGCCAAGGTTCTCATCGACCTCGAGGACGCCTTCCGCGGAGCCACGCGGACGGTGACACTGCGGGTGCCTGAGCTCGACGCTAAAGGGCGGCTTGCGGTACGCGAGCGCACGCTGAACGTGCAAATCCCCAAGGGGATCCGCGAAGGGCAGCTCATCCGCTTGGCCGGCCAAGGATCCGCCGGCGTGAAGGACGGGAAGGCCGGTGATCTCTACATTGAAGTCGGATTCAAGCCCCACGCCTTCTACCGGGTGGACGGTCGCGATCTCTACGTGAGTCTGCCGGTGGCGCCCTGGGAGGCGGCGCTCGGCGCTACGGTCAAGGCACCCACACCGGGGGGCACGGTGGAGGTCAAGATCCCCCCCCACTCCCAGAGCGGGCGCAAGCTGCGCTTGCGAGGCCGCGGGATCCCCGGGGATCCGCCCGGAGACCTCTATTTCGTATTGGAGGTGGTCTTGCCCATTCCCGAGACGGAGCGTGCGAAAGAACTTTATCGGGCCATGGCGCGGGAGCTGGCCTTCAACCCTCGCCGCGGCTTGGGCGTGTGAAGCGGGATGGACGCGGACATCGTCACAGGTATTCTCATCAGCGAGCAAGGTGCCTTGTCGCTAGAGGAGATGGTCGAGGCCTGCGGGGCCGAGGTAGCGTGGATCGTGGAGCTGGTCGAGGTCGGCGTCTTGTCGCCCCAGGGCCCGGATGAGGCGGCGTGGCGCTTCGGCGCTCTGGATCTCTTGCGTGCCCGCCGGCTCGCGCGGCTAGAGCGCGACTTCGCGGCGAGCGCCGAGGCCGCCGCCGTGATCCTCGACCTCCTCGATGAGATCGAACGTTTACGCGCCTGCCTCATACGCGCAGGCGTGGAAACGGTATGAACGACACCGTGCGGATGTCGAATTGTTCCGATCCCGACCGGAACCGAACCCCCAAGGCATGAGATCAGGTCTTGATTTGTAGTTTGCGCGTTCTACGCAAACTATAAATCGGGACCTGATTCCAACCCCGCACCCCGCGGGCAAAAATCACAATCCCTGAGAAACCGTCCCCTCAAAGCGTCCCTACGCGGCAGCCGTCTGGCAGAAAAAGTGGGATCTTTGTCATTGCAGATAGTATCGCTACAGCACCACGATAGGTGCTCCAGGAGAATCAACCATGTCACAAGAAACGTTCGTAGATCTCAAAGATAATCCAGAGGACCGAGTAGGGACAACGCGAAACATCGTGCTCGTCGCCTTTCCCGATGTGCAGATGCTCGATGTCTGCGGCCCGTTCGACACCTTCTCGCTCGCGAATTTGGCGCTGCAAATAACCAGCACGGTCGGTCAGCCGACCTATCAGCTCAAGGTCGTTGCGGCGCAAGCCGGACCGCTCCAGACCTGGTCAGGGCTGCAGATCGTCGCGCATCATGCCTATCGCGAGATCGATCACCCGATCGATACGCTGATCGTGGCTGGCGGCCTGGCGGCGTTAGAACGGGCCGGTTCCGATGTGGCATTGGTCGCGTGGATCAGAGAAACGGCGACACGGGTACGGCGGGTCGCATCCGTCTGCACCGGTGCCTTTCTGCTTGCCGCGAGCGGTCTCTTGGACGGTCGGCGAGCGACCACGCATTGGGGTTTCACCAAGCAACTGGCGGACGCTTACCCCTCGATCTTCATCGAGGCCGATAGGATCTTCGTCCGGGATGGCAACGTCTACACCTCGGGTGGGATAACCTCCGGTATCGATCTGGCCCTGGCCCTGGTGGAAGAGGATCTGGGCCGTGACATCGCACGGCTCACAGCGCGTGTCATGGTCATGTTCCTCCGGCGACCGGGAAACCAGTCCCAGTTCAGCACCTACCTGGGCTCGGAGGCCGACAACCTGCGCGATAGCCGCTGGTTTAAGACCCGGTTCCTGGATCAGGCAGATCCCGATCAGGGTTGCGAGGTGCTCACGTCCTTGAGCGTAGAGACCCACAGCCGGCCGGATATGCGTGGCTTGCAGACCTGGATCCTGGCCCATCCTCATGCCGATCTGAGCATCGAGGCGCTCTCGGAGCGGGTGGCCATGAGCCCGCGCAACTTTGCCCGACTGTTCGTGCAGGAGACGGGCATGACACCGGCCAAATTCGTGGAACAGGCGCGACTCGAGGCGGCACGCTGCACGCTGGAGCAGACGGCACTCCCCATCGAAGCGATCGCCGAGCGCTGCGGGTTCGGCGCGCGTGTACGTCGCGAGGTCCCTGGTCTTTGAGGTGCAGATGCTGACCGTGGCTCCCTTCTGAAGGAGCATCAGGGCCATCGGCTTGCCGACGATCGTGCTGCGTCCAACCACCACCGCGCTCTGGCCCTCTATGGGGATCTGCATGTGATCAAGAAGATACTGTATGCCGTATGGCGTGCACGGCGGGAACAGTGCGTTTCCGGTTACCAAGGCGCCCAGGTTTTGGACATGAAGCCCGTCGACGTCCTTGTCCGCCAAAACGGTGGCGAGGACCTTGTCCCTGTCGAGCTGCGGCGGTAGTGGCAACTGCACCAGGATGCCGTGAATATCGGGGTTGTGATTGAGGCGCCGTATCTGGGCCAGGACCATGTCCTCGCCGATGTCGGTAGGCAACTCGTGCACCTCGGAATGCAGCCCGACTTCGCAGCACGCCCTGACCTTGTTACGCACATAGATCTTGGACGCGAGGCTGTCTCCGACGATGACCACCGCCAGGGCTGGCAGGATGCCGCGTCGTTTCAGTGCCTCCGCCCTTCCCTTCCATTCCCGGCGTACCGCTGCCGCGATGGCATTGCCGTCTATAACAATGGCAGCCATATCCGCGGCTCTATGCCATCGCCTGCAACGACCTGATGGGAACGGGCTGGCGCGCCGTCTTCTCTGGAACACGCGAGGCAGGGGCACCCTTATAAAACAAACCTTTGTCGTGCCACGTGGTAGGCGGGATCCGGGCCGAAGAAATTGGCCCGCATCTTCTTGAGCTCCTCGGCGCGGTAGACGGCGAGGGGCTTGATGCATTGGCCCGCCAGCCGCTTCTCGTGCTTCTCACGCAGTAGGCGCCAGATCTGCGGGTCCTGGGCCTTCTCCGTCGCCCTTCGCATCATCTCCTGCTCGAATTCGTCGCTGCTGTCGCCGAAGGCGTCATCTAGGAACCCCGTTGCCTTGGCCGCCTTGGTGCCTAGGGGCAGACAGCGCTCGGTTAGCTTGACCGCCTGCGCCGCGCCGACCCGTCGCGGTAGGGTATAGGTATGGTATTCCGAACCATAGAGACCCCCCATGCTCTTGTAATGAGGGTTGAGCACGACGCCCCGGCGCGCATAGACGTAATCGGCCGCGAGGGCAAGCATCGCACCTCCTGCGCCGGCATTGCCGCGCAGTCCAGCGACCACGAGGTGCGACATGGTGTTGAAGATCTCGTAGATAAGATCATCGATGGCGTTGATGTTGCGCCAGGACTCCATGGCGGGATCGGGAGCCGCCTCGATCACATTGAGGTGGATCCCATTGGACCAGAAGTCGCGTCCCCCAAAGAGCACGATCGCCTTGGTGGAGCGGGCCCGCGCCGCCAGGAACGCGCCGCGTAGCCGATAGCACTGCTCGGTGCTCATCGCGCCGTTGTAAAAATCGAAGTACAGATACCCGACCTGGTCCTTCTCGGCGTAGCGGATCTCGCGGAAGGTGCGGAAATCCATCGGCGCCCCGATTGAAAGCATCGCGGTGGGGGGGTGGAAGAATTCTCCCAGCACCTGCATGGCCGGCAATTTGATCCCGGCGAAGGGTCCGTGGTCCTTGGCCTTGAGGTGGGTGATCCAGATGGCCCCATCGATGGTGCCGCGGCAGATGGCCCCGTGCCGCTGGGCCAGGATCTCGTCCTGGCGCGCGCACACGCCCTCGCAGGTGTGGGAGGATGTGGGAGCGCTTGTCAGCCGCCCCTGCCGGGATTAGCGTTGAGGAGGCCTAGAACCAGAACCGGACCCCGGCGACGAATGCCGGGGTGTCGAACTCCTCGCCTGCGCCTCTAGCGAGAGAGGCTGTCCGGCCGACCTTCCGTTCCCAAACGAAGCCGATGTACGGCGCGAGCTCACGCACAATCTCATAGCGTAGCCGCAGACCCAGCTCAACCTGGCTCAGCCCGGGGCCGATCCGGAGTTCCTCCACCTCCTGGACGGCGAAGTCCAATTCGAACGACGGCTGCAGGATCAGCCGCTGCGTAAGAAGAATCTGGTACTCGACCTCAAGGCGGGCGGACACATCACCCTCCTCGCTGATGAACATGTCCGCGTCCACTTCATAAAGATACGGTGCGAGACCATGGAGAGCGAACACGGCATAAGCTCGCGAAGGATCGGGTTCCACATCATAGCGGGCCCCGACAGCCAGGTCCCAAAAGGGGGTAATCAGTCGACTGTATCGGAGCTGCACTTCGCTACCGTCGATACCATCATCCCCTTGGGTCTTAAACCATGCGCGGTTGTAGTCCCCGCCGACCCAGCCCCGCACATCCCAGGCTAGCCGGTCGGACCCGTTGTTCGCGATTCGGTACTCCAGCTGCTCCGCCTGGAGGTAGGTGAAGACCTGATCAGCGTGCGGTTGGGCGGGCGGCGCCGCTGCCAGGCTCGTCACCTTAAGCCAAAGTAGCGATGCCCAGAGCTTCCGCATGCTTGGCTCGCCTCCTCGCTCGCCGCCGTCCCAACGCGGCTTGCTTAGCCGGGAGCCGCGGCATCCCGGGTGACGACGACCTTCCGGAACATGCCAGCCTCCATGTGATAGAGCAAGTGGCAGTGAAACGCCCACTCGCCGAGTGCATCGGCCGTCACCTCGAAGGACAGCCGCTCAGCCGGCTTCACGTTGATCACGTGCTTGCGCGGCTTGTAGGCGCCCGCCCCGTTATCGAGCTCGCTCCACATGCCATGGAGGTGCAAGGGGTGATTCATCATCGTGTCGTTCACGAAGGTGAAGCGCACGCGCTCCCCGTACCGGAGCCGGATGGGCTCTGCCTCCGAGGATTTTTTGCCGTCGAACGACCAGATGAAGCGCTGCATGTTGCCGGTGAGGTGCAACTCGATCTCCCGGAACGGTTTTCTAAGGTCATAGCCGGGCTTGCTATTTCGCAGATCCGTGTAAACTAGGACGCGCCTGTCCGTAGTCTCGAGACCGATGCCGGGCTCACTGAGCCTATTCGTCGGCATCATCGCGATCATCTCATTGCCAGGCCCGTGGTCGTCGGGTCCGTGCATCATTGCCGTCATCTCGTTTGCCTTATCGGTGGCCGGGTGCACCATGCCGTGCATGCCATCCATCGGCCCGCCGTGGTCCATGCCCATGTCCGCCATCGTGAGCAACGGCGGCGGCCGCACCTCTGGGATGGGCGCGGACAGGCCCTCCCGAGGCGCAAGCGTGCCGCGCGCATAACCGCTGCGGTCCATGGCCTCGGCAAAGAGGGTATACGCGCGGTCGCTCTCAGGCTCCACGATCACATCGTAGGTCTCGGCCACGGCGACGCGGAACTCATCCACCGTGACCGGCCGCACGTCCTGGCCGTCGGCCTGCACGACAGTCATCTTGAGCCCGGGGATGCGGACATCGAAGTAGGTCATCGCCGAGCCGTTGATAAACCGCAGCCGCACGCGCTCGCCCGTTTTGACGAGCGCGGTCCAGTTGGCCTTAGGTGGCTTTCCGTTGATGAGAAACGTGTAGGTGTAGCCCGTGACATCGGCGATGTCCGTGGGGTCCATGCGCATGCGGCCCCACGCGAGCCGATCGGAAATCGTCGCCCCCCAGCCCTTGTCCGCGACGTCGCGGAAGAAATCAGAGGCGGTGCGTTTGTTGAAGTTGTAATACCCGCTTTGCTTCTTGAGCTTGGCGTAGACCGTGTGCGGATCCTCGTCGGTCCAGTCCGAGAGCATGACCACGTAGTCGCGATCGTAGCGGTAGGATTCGCGCTCGGCCGGTGCGATGATGATGGGCGCGTACATCCCTGCTTGCTCCTGGAACGCCGAGTGGCTGTGGTACCAGTAGGTGCCGCTCTGCTTGACGGGAAAGCGGTAGGTGAAGGTTCCACCGGGCGCGATCCCATCGAAACTGATCCCAGGCACCCCGTCCATGCTGGCGGGCAGGATGATCCCATGCCAGTGGAGGGACGTCGGCTCGTCGAGGCGGTTGGTAACACGGATCGTCACGTCCTCGCCCTCACGCCAGCGCAGCGCCGGGCCGGGCACGGATCCGTTGATCGTCGGGACCACCTTATCCCGGCCTGTCAGGTTAATCACCTTTTTTTCTATGACGAGATCATATTCACCCGCGAACGCCAGGCTGGTCATAACCCCTGTACCCAAGGTTGCTAGAAATACGAATATCTGTCGCATGGCTATAGTCTCTACGGCTCTCAGCCCTTGTTGTGCAGGATGTCGCCGGACGCTGAACGTTCGCAGCGACCACGTCGATCAATTAGCGAACAACCCGGCCAGGGGTCCCGTAGGGTCAAACAGACGGAGGGATCACCCTCCGTTACAGCCGGATTGTCGCTCGTTTAGGCGAGAGGGGTGCGAGGAGGCCGCTCGAGGCCGTCGGGGACGATCCCGTTCAGGCTTATCGTGCGGTTAGGGAGAAAGGCTTTATCCGAATCAGGGGCTATAACTATCGAGACGGACAAAATGATGGACGACGAAACAAGGTGGCAAAGCGCGACCGACTTACAGTCCTTTGACGCTTGGTCGCTTTCGTGTCGATCGTCCTTCGACGGCGGTACTTGCCCATGATCTCCATCGGCAAGTCGCTGTACATGGTGAGACGCCATCCCCACGTCTTGGTTACACGATGGCATGACGAAGGCCGGCACCGACTGGATCGGCAGCCATAGCACCAGGAACATCAGGATCAATCTCTTCGAGGCGGCCATCTTTGTCGCGCCTTCGGCTTGCGTGTTTGATTGAATATAACCCTTCCCGGCGGCTTTAAGCAAGCGGTTACAAGCCTTATTTGAAGCAGGAGTTGCCATGACTGGGATCATAGACCTCAAGCATCCCAGCCGGTTCGCCCTTGAAGGGTGCGAGTAACAGGGGACGTGCCACGATCCCTCTGTGCCAATGTAAGTGAGAGACCGCCCCCCCCCGATAAATTACTGTAGGGCGGTGAGATACTCAGCAATGATAGAACATGGGAACAGCAGGGGATCCATGGGGCCGGGGGTGGCGACGGAGGAAGCCCGTAGAACGGCCGGAGTCGCCACCCCCGGCGGCGGCCCCAGCGAGCGCTGCGAGTAGTATTTTGAAAGAAGCATTCTCATCACGTTCATCGTTGTCAAGCTCTGAGCCAGAAAATCATCGGGCGGTCTCTCGCCGCAATTGTCTGGATCCTGGACTACTTTTCGCGCTCCACGATGTAGCCGGCGAGACGCTGAAGCAGCTTGCCGGCCGATCCGAGACTGGAAATGGCGGCTAATGCTTCGTTAAAGAGTTCCGCAGCGGCTCGCCGGGCGCCGTCCAACCCGAGGAGGTTGGGGTAGGTCGGTTTGTTGCGCGCCATGTCGGACCCTTGGGGCTTCCCGATGACCTCCGTGTGCCCTTCAACATCCAGGATATCGTCCTGGATCTGAAAGGCGAGCCCCACGCATTTCCCGTAGCGATCGAGCCGCTCCAAGATTTCTGTGTCCACGTTGGCTTGGGACAGGGCGCCTAAACGCACGCTCGCGCGTATCAAGGCCCCGGTCTTATGAATATGCATGTTTTCGAGCTCGGCGATGTTGAGCGTCTTGCCCACCGCGGCGAGATCCAGCGCCTGTCCGCCCGCCATTCCGCGTGATCCGCTGGCCGTCGCTATGGTGTCGATCATCCGCAGCCTTTGTTCGGCGCCTACCCGAATGTCAGGGTCGTGTGCGAGCACATGAAAGGCGAGCGCCTGGAGGGCGTCCCCGGCGAGAATGGCCGTGGCCTCATCGTAGGCCTTGTGGCAGGTCGGACGTCCGCGGCGAAGATCATCGTTGTCCATGGCCGGAAGATCGTCGTGCACCAGAGAATAGGCATGCACCAACTCCACCGCGCAGGCCGGCCCATCCAAGGCCTCGCGGTTGACGCCCAAAACCGTTCCCGCCGCGTAGACGAGGAGCGGGCGGACGCGTTTACCGTCGCCTAAAACGGCGTAGCGCATGGCGGCATGCAAGCTGGCCGGAACCTTGTGAGCTGGCGGCAGCCACCGCTCCAGGGCTTGCTCCACGGCCAGGCGGTAATGTTCGATTGACGCGCGGGCGGTCACGGGTGATCTAACGGCCCATCACTGGCCGGCCTATCACAGCCCGTCATTATCCCCGGCACTGGGAGCAAACGGCGCCAGCGCTTGAGTACCGTTTTTTTCAAGAAGAATTTTTACCCGTTGCTCGGCTTCACCGAGCGCCTTTTGGCAGGCTCTTGTTAACGCCACCCCCCGCTCGAAGTGCTTTAGCGACTCATCGAGGCTAAGCTCGCCCGTCTCCATCTTGTTGACCAAGGACTCCAACTCTCGGAGCGCCTGCTCCAAATCAAACCCAGTGTTTTTTCGCGCCACGCCCTATCCTCCCAGGATGTTACGGTAAACTAACGAAAATTCGGGGTCAATGCGCAGCGCTGACGACGAGACATGGAGAGCCGAAGGCGAAGTCGAGGAGCCCGCGATAGGCGCGTCGACGGGCGAAGCAGGCGACGCATCGCGCCGTAAAGTCATTGTGGGAGTTGTGTCGCACCGCATCGTGGTGCGACGCTGCGGACGCAGGACGGTCGCGGCATAATCACTTGTCGCGTGATGCGAGTGCATTTCGGGGACAGGATGGCCGAAATGCATCACGAGCATAGCGACACGCTTGTCAGAATCGAAGGCAGCGTGCGCTCTTTCGGTTGACATCGAGTCGGGTAAACCCTAAACTTCTCGATGCACTTAGACTTAGTCTAAAAACAACGGTAAACGAATGCGTCAGGGAGGAATTATGCAGTTGAAAGGCACTACTATGTGAGCAAAATTTACTGAACGCGTACGTACTTAGTATAGAAGGAAACAGCCAGAGAGGAGGACCGACATGTCTAACCGAGGCAGCGAAAGTGAGAGCCCAGTAATCCCCTCCCCGACTCCCAAGCGGACTCGGCCCAGGACGAACAAGGACTGGTGGCCGCATCAGCTGGACCTCTCCGTTCTCCACGCGCACTCCCCCGGGCCCGATCCGATGGGCAGGGATTTCAACTACGCGGAGGAGTTCAAGACCCTTGACGTCGAAGCGCTGAAGCGGGACATCGAGCAGGTGATGACGACGTCGCAGGAGTGGTGGCCGGCCGACTACGGCCACTACGGGCCACTCTTCATCCGGATGACCTGGCATGCCGCGGGCACGTACCGCATCGCGGACGGCCGGGGTGGTGGCGGCAGCGGCATGCAGCGCTTTGCGCCCCTCAACAGCTGGCCCGACAACGTGAGCCTCGACAAGGCGCGCCGGTTGCTCTGGCCGGTGAAACAAAAGTACGGCAACAAGATCTCCTGGGCCGACCTGATCATCTTCGCCGGCAACTGTGCTTATGAGTCGATGGGCTTCAAGACGTTCGGCTTCGGCTTCGGGCGGGAGGACCTCTGGGAGCCCGACGAGATCTTCTGGGGCCCAGAAAGCAGCTGGTTCAGCGGCGGCGGGACGGGCGATGAGCGCCACGCCACCGAGGGCGACATCCAGGGGCCCTTCGGCGCCGATCATATGGGCCTGATCTACGTGAACCCGGAGGGGCCGGGCGGCAACCCGGATCCGGCCCTTTCAGCGAAGTACATTCGACAAACGTTCGCCCGCATGGCGATGAACGACGAGGAGACCGTTGCGCTCATCGTCGGCGGTCACACGGTCGGCAAGGCGCATGGCGCTGCTCCTGCGCCCGAGCACGTCGGTCCCGAACCAGAAGGTGCCAGCCTGGCGGAGCAAGGCTTCGGCTGGAAGAACCGCTTTGGCAGCGGCAAAGGCGTCGACACGATCACCAGCGGGCTGGAGGGTGCCTGGACCAATAACCCGACGAAGTGGGACAACGGGTATCTCGACAACCTCCATAAGTACGACTGGGAACTGACGAAGAGTCCCGCCGGTGCGAACCAGTGGAAGCCCACGAATCCCGAGGCCCAGGGCACGGTCCCCGATGCTCACGATCCGTCGAAGCGGCACGCCCCCATGATGCTGACGACGGACCTGGCGCTGAAGCAGGATCCGATCTACGCCCCGATCGCGAAGCGCTTCCACGAGAATCCGGACCAGCTCAAAGACGCGTTCGCCAGGGCCTGGTACAAGCTGTTGCACCGCGACATGGGTCCCGTTTCGCGCTACCTCGGCCCGTGGGTTCCAGAGCCGCAGCTGTGGCAGGACCCCGTCCCCGCTGTCGATCATGAGTTGATCGGGGAGCAGGACATCGCTGCCCTCAAGAGCAAGATCCTCGCATCGGGGCTGTCCATCTCCCAGCTGGTCTCCACCGCCTGGGCGTCGGCGGCCAGCTTCCGCGGCACCGACAAGCGTGGGGGCGCCAACGGGGCGCGGATTCGCCTTGCGCCACAGAAGAATTGGGAGGTCAACGAGCCGGCCAAAATGGCCAAGGTGCTGCAGACCCTCGAGCAGATCCAGCAGGACTTCAACCGCTCGCAGGTCGGAGGGAAGAAGGTCTCGCTCGCTGACCTGATCGTCCTGGGCGGCTGCGCAGCCGTCGAGCAAGCGGCCAAGAACGCCGGGCATAACATCACGGTCCCGTTCGCGCCGGGGCGCACGGACGCCTCGCAGGAGCAAACGGACGTGGAGTCGTTCGCCGTGCTCGAACCGACCTTCGACGGGTTCCGCAACTACGTCCAGGCCGGAGAGGAGTTGTCGCCGGAGACGCTGCTGGTGGAGCGGGCGTTCATGCTGAATTTGACCGCTCCAGAGATGACGGTTCTGGTCGGCGGCATGCGGGTCCTGAACGGCAACTTCGGGCAATCCCGACACGGCGTCTTCACCAACCGGCCCGAGACGCTGACCAACGACTTCTTCGTGAACCTGCTCGACATGGGCACGGATTGGAAGGCATCCGGCTCGGCTGCGGACGTGTACGAGGGTCGCGATCGCGCGACGGGCGGGGTCAAGTGGACCGGAACCGATGTCGACCTCGTCTTCGGTTACAACTCCGAGCTCCGGGCCCTCTCGGAGATCTACGCATGTGACGACGCGAAGGAGAAGTTCGTGCGTGACTTCGTGGCCGTGTGGGACAAGGTCATGAACCTCGATCGCTTCGACCTCGCCTGAATCCGAGAGGAGAGGACGTCCGGCGAGGGCTTTCGATCAGGATCTGATGGCCGCACGCGGCGCGAGGGGATGTTCACGAACTCATCTTCGAAACCGCGGGTGAGGCATGAGCGAGCGACCTGAGGCCTACCGCGAGGGCAGCCTCGAAGCGCCTACGCGCCATCCGTTGGCCTGGCGGGAACCGGATTTTTACAGCGAATCCGCGCTTAATGCCGAGCTCGCGCGCGTCTTCGACGTCTGTCACGGATGCCGCAGATGTGTGAGCCTCTGTAATGCGTTTCCTACGCTTTTTGACCTGGTCGACGGCTCGGCGACCATGGAAGTCGATGGGGTGGCAAAGGAGGACTACGGGAAGGTGGCGGAGAATTGCTACCTGTGCGATCTCTGTTTCATGACCAAATGCCCCTATGTGCCCCCGCATCCTTGGAACATCGACTTCCCCCACTTGATGTTGCGGGCCAAAGCCGCGAGCTACCGATCCGAAGGCGCGAGCGTGCGCGACAGACTCCTGTCATCGCCCGATGTCGTGGGCCGCATCGCCAGCGTGCCGGTGGTGGCTCCTATGGTAAATCGCGCTGCCGCCAACAGGACCGTGCGGCGGGTCGCCGAGAAAACCTTGGGCGTGCACGCCCAAGCGCCCTTACCCAGCTATCAGGAGCGCACCTTGAGACGGCGGATCCGTAGGCGCAAAGCAACGCCGATAGAGCCGCTCGCGACGCCGCACACCAAGGGCCGCGTGGTCTTGTTTACCACCTGTTATGGGGATTATAACGAGCCCGAGATCGGCGAGGATCTCATCGCCCTCTTCGAGCACAATGGTATTCCGGTGCGGGTACTCGAGCAAGAGGCGTGTTGCGGGATGCCGAAGCTGGAGCTTGGAGATCTCGGTTCGGTGGAACGCCTCGCCCAACGCAATCTCCCGGCCTTGGCGCGCTCGGTCAAGGAGGGTTGGGACCTCGTCGCCCTGGTGCCCTCGTGTGTCTTGATGTTCAAGAAAGAGATCCCGCTGCTGCTGCCCGAAAATCCAGATGTTCAGCGCGTCGCCGAGGCCTTTTATGACCCGTTCGAGTATTTAAGCCTGCGCCACAGGGCGCGGCTTCTGCTCACCGATTTTAAGAACCCGCTGGGTAAAGTGATGTACCATGTCCCTTGTCATCAGCGCGTGCAGAACATCGGCCCCAGGACCCGTGAGGTTTTGAGTCTAGTGCCGCAGACGAAAGTCGAATCCATCGAGCGCTGTTCGGGGCACAACGGCACCTACGGGGTCAAGCGCGAGTATCACCAGATCGCGCTCAAAATCGGGCGCCCCGTCGCCCATAAGGTCGCGCAAGCGGATGCCGATTATTTCACCAGCGATTGCGCGCTCGCCGCGCACCACATCGAGGCCGGATTGAATAAGAGCGTGAAGACCCTGCACCCCTTGCGGCTCTTAAGATTGGCTTACGGGATCTAGAGAAGAGCGAACCCGGTAGGTGAATCGACGCTACGATGCGGCCGACATCGAGGTCCTCATCGGACTCGATCCGGTGCGCCGCCGGCCGGGGATGTACACCGACACCTCACGCCCCAATCATCTGATTCAAGAGGTGGTGGACAACAGCGTCGATGAGGCAATCGCGGGTTACGCCAAGCGCATCGACGTGGAGTTGCATCGCGACGGATCCGCGACCGTGACCGATGACGGCCGCGGCATGCCTGTGGATATTCACCCGGAGGAAAAAGTGTCGGGCGTCGAGGTCATAATGACGCGGCTGCACGCCGGAGGAAAGTTTTCGGGCAAAAACTATCGCTTCTCGGGTGGCTTACACGGGGTGGGGGTCTCGGTCGTCAACGCGCTGTCGCGGCGCTTGGAGCTGCGCGTGCGCCGGGAGGGCCGCGAATATCAAATGATCTTCGAAGGCGGCGAAAAAAAGACCGAGCTTGAGGTCATCGGCACGGTGGGACAAAAAAATACCGGAACGGCGATCCGCCTCTGGCCCGATGGGCGTTACTTCGACACCATGAAAATCGCCATCCCGCGCTTGCAGCACGTGCTGCGCGCGAAGGCGGTGCTCTGTCCGGGATTACTGATCCGGTTCACGGACGAGGACGGTGGTGAGCACCAGGAATGGCAGTACCAAGACGGAATCACGGCCTATCTCTCGGAGGCCTTGGCCGGGCGTGATCTCCTGCCGCCGCAGCCGTTTACGGCAAGTCTGGAAGGTACGCACGAGGCGGTCGATTGGGCGTTGCATTGGGTCGCGGACGAGGGCGACATCATCACCGAGAGCTATGTGAATCTTGTGCCGACGGTGCAGGGCGGCACCCACGTGAACGGTCTGCGGCAAGGGCTCGCCGATGCCGTGCGGGAATTTTGTGAGTTTCGCAATCTCCTGCCGCGCGGGGTCAAGCTGGCGCCCGAAGACGTCTGGGAACGCTGTGCGTATCTGCTCTCGGTCAAGCTCGAGGAACCCCAGTTCTCCGGACAGACCAAGGAACGCTTGACCTCGCGCGCCTGCGCGGCCTTCGTTTCCGGGGTGGCACGCGACTCTTTCAGCCTGTGGTTGCACCAGCACGTCGAAACCGGCGAGCGCATCGCGGGGCTCGCGATCGAGCACGCCCAGCGGCGGCTCAAGGCCGAGCAGAAAGTCGTTCGCAAGAAGCTGACCGGAGGTCCGGCGTTGCCCGGCAAGCTCGCGGACTGCACCTCCCAAGAACCGGCCCGCAGCGAGTTGTTCCTGGTCGAGGGAGATTCCGCCGGCGGCTCGGCCAAGCAGGCGCGGGACAGGGAATTCCAGGCGGTGATGCCGCTCCGCGGTAAGATCTTGAATACCTGGGAAGTGGATCCTGGCCAGGTCCTCGGTTCCCAGGAAGTCCATGATATCGCTGTCGCGATCGGCGTGGACCCGGGATCGTCCCGGATCGAGGGCTTGCGCTACGGGAAGATCTGCATCTTGGCGGATGCGGATTCCGACGGCCAGCACATCGCTACCTTACTCTGTGCGCTCTTTCTACGCCATTTCCGCCCGGTGGTGGTCGCGGGACACGTGCATGTCGCGATGCCGCCGCTCTATCGCATCGATATCGGCAAAGAGGTCTTTTACGCCCTTGACGACGAGGAGAAGCAAGGCGTGCTCGATCGGATCGCCGCCGAGAAACTCAAGGGCAAGGTCAACGTGCAGCGTTTCAAGGGGCTCGGGGAGATGAATCCCTTACAGCTTCGCGAAACCACGATGGCACCCGAGACCCGGCGTCTGGTGCAGCTCACCCTCGCGCAAGATCACCGGAGCGACGAGCTCATGGACATGCTGCTGGCGAAAAAGCGCGCCGCCGATCGCCGCGTGTGGCTGGAGCAGAAGGGAGATCTGGCCGCGGTTTGAGAGGGCTTCGCTCGCCGCGTCCCGAGGCTTT
>Ga0187892_10003881_pt1 | contig 26331 bp, 21 predicted proteins | sample MA1701073metaG_FD_139345 | JGI IMG/M metagenome (GOLD analysis project Ga0187892, IMG submission 139345) | Bio-ooze microbial communities from a basaltic lava cave in the Kipuka Kanohina Cave System on the Island of Hawaii, USA - MA170107-3 metaG ... | reverse complement strand
CCTCCGCCCCGGCCGCCTCGACGTGAAGATCAAGATCGAGCGCCCCGACAAGGCCGCCGCCCTGGACATCTTCGCCAAGTACCTCACCCCCGCCCTGCCGCTGCACGAGGCCGAGACCCGCCAGCACGGCGGCGACCTCTCCGTCACCATCGCCCGCCTCATCGCCGCCACCATCGAGGAGATGTACTCCCTCGGCGACGACAACCGCTTCCTCGAGGTCACCTACGCCAACGGCGACAAGGACATCCTCTACTTCAAGGACTTCGCCTCCGGCGCCATGATCGAGTCCATCGTCCGCCGGGCGAAGAAGCTCGCCCTCAAGCGCTACATCCAGACCGGTGACAAGGGCATCACCCTCGACGACCTCCTCGCCGCCGTCCGCGAGGAGTTCAAGGAGAACGAGGACCTGCCCAACACCACCAACCCCGACGACTGGGCCAAGATCGCCGGGAAGAAGGGCGAGCGCATCGTCTACGTCAAGCCGTTGATGGGCGAGCCCAAGGAAAAGCAGCGCGGGGTCGAACGCATCAACACCGGGCAGTACCTGTAACCGCGTCCCGGCGGGGCCGGGGGCGGTGGCCCCGGCCCCGCCCGCCGCACACCCGCGCCGCCCTCGCGAGGGACCCATGGCCATCCCGAAGGTGATGGGAATCGAGACCGAGTACGGGATCACGGTGCGCAACCAGCCCGACTTCAACCCGATCCTGTCCTCGCTGCTGCTCATCAACTCCTACGAGACCTACCGGTCCTCGCGGATCCGCTGGGACTACGAGGCCGAGAGCCCCCTGCGCGACGCGCGGGGCTTCGAGTACGTCGAGGACAAGGACGTGCCCTCGAAGGAGGAGTCGCGCCTCATCAACCTGATCCTGTCCAACGGCGCGCGCTTCTACGTCGACCACGCCCACCCCGAGTACTCCTCGCCGGAGACCACCAGCCCGCGCGACTGCGTCACGTGGGACAAGGCGGGCGAGCGCATCCTGAACCTGGCCCGCTCGCGGGCCGAGGCCGCCTCCCCCCCCGAGCAGCGCATCCTGATCTACAAGAACAACACCGACGGCAAGGGCAACTCCTACGGCACCCACGAGAACTACCTGATGGACCGGCGGGTGCCCTTCGCGCGCATCGTCCAGCACCTCATGCCGTTCCTGGTGAGCCGGCAGGTGTTCACCGGCGCCGGCAAGGTCGGCGCCGAGAACAACACCGAGCCGTGCGAGTACCAGATCTCGCAGCGGGCGGACTTCCTGGAGACCGAGGTGGGGCTCGAGACCATGCACAGCCGCCCCATCATCAACACCCGGGACGAGCCCCACGCCGACCCCGAGAAGTACCGGCGACTGCACGTGATCGTGGGCGACGCCAACATGAGCGAGGTGGCCACGTACTTGAAGGTCGGCACCATGGCCATCGTCCTCAGCATGGTGGAGGACGACTCCCTGGACCGCGACCTCTCCCTGGACAACCCGGTCCTGGCCTACCGCCGGGTGTCCCGGGACCTCACCTGCCGGGAGACGCTCCGGCTCAAGGACGGCCGCGCCCTCACCGCCGTGGACCTGCAGCGGGAGTTCCTCGAGCAGGCCCACCGCTACTACCGCGAGCGGGAGGCCGAGGCCTGGGTGGCCGACGTGCTCCGCCGGTGGGCCTCGGTGCTGGACCGCCTGGCCGCGGACCCGGGGAGCCTGGACCGCGAGCTCGACTGGGTCATCAAGCGGCAGCTCATCGAGAACTACCGGAGCAAGCACGACCTCACCTGGTCGGACTCCCGGGTGGCCATGATCGACCTGCAGTACCACGACGTGCGGCCGGGCCGGGGGCTGTTCTACAAGCTGGAGGACTCCGACGCCGTGGAGCGGCTCACCACCGAGGACGAGGTCTCCAAGGCCATCTACGACCCCCCCAAGGACACCCGGGCCTACTTCCGGGGCATGTGCCTGCAGAAGTACGCGGAGGAGGTCGTCTCGGCCTCCTGGGACTCGGTGATCTTCGACCTCAAGGAAGGCCCGCTCAAGAAGATCTTCATGCTGGAGCCCCTCCGGGGCACCGAGGCCCACGTCCGCGAGCTCTTCGCCGAGTCGGCGACGGCCGGAGACCTGCTCAGGAACCTCGGCAAGCCCGCCGGCGACTGCTGACCATGGCCCGCGAGCGCTGGCAGCACGTGTTCGCCGACTACGCCACGTCCAGCTTCAGCGACCTGCTCCGCCAGGCGGCCCCCCACCTGCTGCCCGGCCCGCGCGAGGCGGCCCCGGACGCGGGCGCCCCCGTCGTGCCCCACGGCACCACCGTGCTCGCCGTGCGCTACCGGGACGGCGTCATCATGGCCGGCGACCGGCAGGCCAGCGAGGGCTACCAGGTGGCCCACCGCCGCATCGAGAAGATCCACAAGGCCGACGACCTGTCCGCGGTGGGCATCGCGGGCGCCGCCGGCCCCGCCATGGAGATGGCCCGGCTGTTCCAGACCGAGCTCGAGCACTACGAGAAGGTGGAGGGCGAGAACCTCACGCTGGAGGGCAAGGCCAACCGGCTCGGCCAGATGATCCGGTTGAACCTGCCCATGGCGTTCCAGGGGCTGGTCGTGGTCCCCATCTTCGCCGGGTTCGACGAGCGGGCGGAGGTCGGGCGCCTGTTCAAGTACGACGTGACGGGCGGGCGCTACGAGGAGACGGACTACTTCGCCCAGGGGTCGGGCGGCAAGGACGCCCGGGACTCCCTCAAGAAGCGCTACCGCCGCGACATGACCCGCGAGGACGCCGTGCGCGTGGCCATCGAGGCGCTCCTGGACGCCGCCGACGACGACCTCGGCACCGGGGGACCCGATCTCCTGCGCGGCATCCTGCCGTCGGTCAAGACCATCACCCGCTCGGGCTTCGCCGACGTCCCCGACGAGGAGATCCGGCGCCACTGCGAGGCGGTGCTGGGCGAGCGGGGCGCGGCGTGAGGGCCGCGCGACCCCGCCGGAGGCCATAGGCATGCCGCTGCCCTACTACGTCTCCCCCGAGCAGATGATGAAGGACAAGGCGGAGTATGCCCGCAAGGGCATCGCCCGCGGCAAGGCCATCGTGGCCATCGAGTACGGCGACGGGGTCCTGCTGGTGGCGGAGAACCCCTCCACCCTCCTCCACAAGATCTCCGAGATCTACGACCGCATCGCCTTCGCCGGGGTGGGCAAGTACAACGAGTTCGAGAACCTGCGCGTGGCCGGGGTGCGGCACGCCGACGTCAAGGGCTACTCCTACAGCCGCGGCGACGTGAGCGCCAAGGCCCTGGCCAACGCCTACTCCCAGGCCCTCGGCAACATCTTCACCGAGGGCATCAAGCCCTTCGAGGTGGAGGTCCTGGTGGTGGAGGTGGGCGACGCCGACGGACGCCGCAACGAGATCTACCACATCCTGTACGACGGCACCATCGAGGACGAGCGGCAGTACGCGGCCATGGGGGGGCACGCGGACGAGATCCGCCGCTACCTCAAGGACAACTACCGCGACGGGCTGGACCTCGCGGCCGCCCTCAACCTGGGCGTCCGCGCCCTCATGGTGACGCAGAACAAGGCCCTGACCGAGCGGGACCTGGAAGTCGCGGTGCTGGACCGGACCAAGGAGCGGCGCAAGTTCCGTCGCATCCCCCCGGAGGTCCTGCACCAGCACCTGCCCGAGCCGCGCTAGCCGCGACGGCGCGGCGAACCTTGCCCGCCCGCCCCTTCCCTGCTACCCTGAGGACCACATGAAGCGCCGCATCTTCGGTCTCGAGAACGAGTACGGCCTCACGTGCACGCTGAACGGCCAGCGGCGTCTCTCGCCGGACAACGTGGCGCGCTACCTGTTCGAGAAGGTCATCCCCGGGGCGCGCAACGCCAACGTGTTCCTCGAGAACGGCGCCCGGCTCTACCTGGACACGGGGTTCCACCCCGAGTACGCGACGCCGGAGTGCGACGACATCGTCGACCTCGTCACCCACGACAAGGCCGGCGAGCGCATCGTCGAGGACCTCCTCCACCAGGCCGAGAAGCGCCTGCGGGAGGACGGCATCTCCGGCCACATCCTCCTCTTCAAGAACAACACGGACTCGGCCGGCAACTCCTACGGCTGCCACGAGAACTACCTGGTGAGCCGCGACGTGTCCTTCCAGCGGCTGGCCGAGGGCCTGATCCCCTTCTTCGTCACCCGGCAGATCTTCGCCGGGGCGGGCAAGGTGCTGCAGACGCCGCGGGGCTTCCACTACTGCCTCTCCCAGCGCGCCCAGCACATCTGCCAGGAGATCTCCGGGGCCACCACCTCGTCCCGCTCCATCATCAACACGCGGGACGAGCCCCACGCCGACGCCGAGAAGTACCGGCGGCTGCACGTCATCGTGGGCGACTCGAACATGTCCGAGGTGGCCACCTACCTCAAGGTGGGCGTCACCGCGCTGATCCTGGACATGATCGAGGACGGATACTTCGACAAGGACTACAGCCTGCAGTCCCCCGTGCAGGCCATCCGCGACATCAGCCACGACCCGACGCTCCGGGAGACGATCCGGCTCAAGGACGGCCGCTCCATCACGCCGCTCGAGCTGCAGTTCGAGTACCGGGAGCACGCCGCCCGCTACGTGCAGGCCATCGACGCCGATCCCGTGACCCGGGACGTGCTGCAGCGCTGGACCGCCGTGCTCGACGCGCTGGCGACCGACCCGACCCAGCTCGGCCGGGAGGTGGACTGGGTCATCAAGCAGCAGGTGATCCAGGCCTACATGGAGAAGAACCGGCTGTCCTGGCGGGACCCCAAGGTCAGCCTGATGGACCTGCAGTACCACGACATCCGCCCCGACAAGGGGCTGTACTTCAGCCTGGTGCGCCGGGGCCTCGTCGACCGGATCAGCGACGACGACGCCATCGAGCGGGCCAAGCACGTCCCGCCCCAGACCACGCGGGCCCGGCTGCGCGGGGAGTTCATCCGCCAGGCCAACCTGCGGGGCAAGGACTATCGGGTGGACTGGGTCTACCTCAAGCTCAACGACCCGGAGCGCGAGACCATCCTCTGCAAAGACCCGTTTCAGAGCCACGACGAGCGCGTCGAACGCCTGATCCGGTCGTTCTGAGCGCCCCTGCCGCCCCCGCCGGCCGCCGCGCCGGCCTCGGGGCGGCCACGACGACGATGGGCATGGACCGATGACACTTGCGCGCGAGGCCATCGAGGCCCTCGTTCGCGGCGAGCACGGCGATCCCTTCGGGGTCCTGGGCCCGCACGCCGACGGCACCGGCACCGTGATCCGGGCCTTCGTGCCGGGCGCGCGGGCGGTGTCGGCCCTGCCCGCCGCCGGCGCCCCGGCGCCCCTGCGCCTCCTGCACCCGGCCGGGCTGTGGGAGGGGGTGGCCCCCATCCCGCCCCGGAACGCCTACCGCCTCCGGATCGAGGACACGGCGGGCCAGGTGAGCGAGGCCGAGGACCCGTACCGCTTCCACTCCACGCTCTCCAGCTACGACCTGCACCTGCTCGGCGAGGGCACCCACTACCGGCTCTACGAGCGCCTGGGCGCCCACCCGCTCACGCTCGACGGCGTGACGGGGGTCCGCTTCGGCGTGTGGGCCCCGAACGCGCGGCGGGTGAGCGTGGTCGGCGACTGGAACGACTGGGACGGCCGCCGCCACCCCATGCGGCTCCACCCGAGCAACGGCCTCTGGGAGCTGTTCGTGCCGGGCGTGCCGGAGGGCAGCCGGTACAAGTTCGAGGTCCTCGCCCGCTCCGGCGAGCCCATCGCCCTCAAGGCCGACCCCCTGGCCTTCGCCTTCGAGCCCGACACGCCCCGCACCGCGTCCGCCGTCTGCGACCTGGCCGGCTACGGCTGGGGCGACGCCCGCTGGCTGGAGGCGCGCAACCGGCAGACGGCGCTCGACCAGCCCCTGAGCATCTACGAGGTGCACCTGGGATCGTGGCGCCGCGTGCCCGAGGAGGGCTACCGCTTCCTGAGCTACCGCGAGGCCGCCGACGGCCTGGCCGACTACGTGTCGGACCTGGGCTTCACCCACGTGGAGCTCCTGCCCATCACCGAGCACCCCTTCTACGGCTCCTGGGGCTACCAGACCATCGGCTACTACGCGCCCTCGCGCCGCTACGGCACGCCCAAGGACTTCATGGCGTTCGTGGACCACCTGCACCGGCGGGGCATCGGGGTGCTGATGGACTGGGTGCCCGCCCACTTCCCGCAGGACGGCCACGGGCTGGCCTACTTCGACGGGACCTACCTCTACGAGCACGCCGATCCCGTCCAGCGCGAGCAGCCGGACTGGGGGACGCGGGTCTTCAACCTCGGCCGCAACGAGGTGGCGAACTTCCTCATCGGCAACGCGCTGTTCTGGCTCGAGCGCTACCACGTGGACGGGCTCCGGGTGGACGCGGTGGCGGCGCTCCTGTACCGGGACTACTCGCGCAAGGCCGGGGAGTGGGTGCCCAACCAGTACGGGGGCCGGGAGAACCTGGAGGCCATCGCCTTCCTGCGCCGCCTCAACGAGGCCGTGTACGGCACGGAGCCGGGGGCGGTGACGGTGGCCGAGGAGTCCACGGCCTGGCCCATGGTGTCGCGCCCCGTCTACCTGGGCGGCCTCGGCTTCGGCCTCAAGTGGAACATGGGCTGGATGCACGACATCCTGGACTACATGCGCTTCGACCCGGTGCACCGCAAGTACCACCACAACCAGCTCACCTTCGGCCTGCTCTACGCCTGGACGGAGAACTTCGTCCTGCCGCTGTCCCACGACGAGGTGGTGCACGGCAAGGGGTCGCTGCTCGGCAAGATGCCGGGCGACGACTGGCAGCGCTTCGCCAACCTCCGGCTGCTCTACGCGTTCATGTGGGCGTACCCCGGCAAGAAGCTCCTGTTCATGGGGGGCGAGTTCGGCCAGTCCTCGGAGTGGGACCACGACCGGAGCCTGGACTGGCACCTCCTGGGCATGGGCCCCTACCACCGCGGCGTGCAGGACCTCGTGCGCGAGCTGAACCGCCGCTACCGCCAGACCCCGGCCCTGTGGGAGATGGACTTCGCCCCCGAGGGCTTCGAGTGGATGGACTGCGACGACGCCGACCAGAGCGTGATCAGCTTCTGCCGGTTCTCGCGGGAGCGCCGCGGCCTGCTCCTGTGCGTGGCGAACTTCACGCCGGTCCCCCGCCACGGCTACCGGGTGGGCGTGCCGCGGCCCGGCTTCTACCGCGAGGTGCTCAACACCGACAGCCGCTTCTACGGCGGGAGCGACCTGGGCAACGGCGGGGGCGTCCCCAGCGACGCCGTCCCCTGGCACGGCCAGCCCTGCTCGGTCCAGGTCGACCTGCCGCCGCTCGGCGCCATCTGGCTCGTGCCGGACGGGGCCTGAGCCCGTGACGGGCTCCTGGCGTACCCGGCCCGGCCGCTCGTACCCGCTGGGCGCCACCTGGGACGGCGCCGGCGCCAACTTCGCGCTGTTCACCGAGCACGCCACCGCCGTCGAGCTGTGCCTGTTCGACCCCGCCTACGCCGGGCGCGAGATCGCTCGCATCCCCGTCCGCGAGCGCACGGACCAGGTGTGGCACGTCCACCTGCCGGAAGCCCGGCCGGGGCTGCTCTACGGCTACCGCGTCCACGGCCCGTGGGAGCCGGCGGCCGGCCACCGGTTCAACCCGGCCAAGGTCCTCCTCGATCCCTACGCCAAGGCCATCGCCGGCGACCTCCGCTGGCACGACGCGGTCCTGGGCCACCGGGCGGGCGAGACCGACGAGGACCGTCCGGACGCCCGCGACAGCGCGCCCTGGGTCCCGAAGAGCGTGGTCGTGGACACGGCGTTCACGTGGGGCAACGACCGGCCGCCCCAGACCCCCTGGCACCGGACGGTGATCTACGAGATGCACGTCAAGGGGTTCACGGCCCGCCACCCCGGCCTGCCGCCGAGCCTGCGCGGCACCTACGCCGGCCTGGCCTCCCCGCCCGCCGTCGAGTACCTCCAGCAGCTCGGCGTGACGGCGGTGGAGCTGCTCCCCGTGCACCACTCGGTGTCGGAGCAGCAGCTCACCGAGCGGGGGCTGTCCAACTACTGGGGCTACAACTCCATCGGGTACTTCGCGCCGGACCGCCGCTTCGCCTCGGCGGGCGACCGCGGCGAGCAGGTCGACGAGTTCAAGACGCTGGTCAAGACGCTGCACCAGGCGGGCATCGAGGTGATCCTGGACGTCGTGTACAACCACACCGCCGAGGGCTCGCACCGGGGGCCGACGCTGTGCTTCCGCGGCATCGACAACGTCGCCTACTACCGGCTGCGCGCGGACGACCGGCGGCGCTACGAGGACTACACGGGCTGCGGGAACACGCTGAACATGATGCATCCCCGGGCCATCCAGCTCATCATGGACAGCCTGCGCTACTGGGTGCTCGAGATGCACGTGGACGGGTTCCGGTTCGACCTGGCCGCCGCGCTCGCGCGCGAGCTGCACGACGTGGACCGCCTGTCCGCCTTCTTCGACGTCATCCACCAGGACCCCGTCATCTCGCAGGTCAAGCTCATCGCGGAGCCGTGGGACCTCGGCGAGGGCGGCTACCAGGTCGGCAACTTCCCGGCCGGGTGGGCCGAGTGGAACGGCCGCTACCGGGACACGGTGCGCCGCTACTGGCGGGGCGACGCGGACCAGCTCCCGGAGCTCGGCTACCGCCTCACGGGCAGCAGCGACCTCTACGAGCGCAGCGGGCGGCGCCCCTCGGCCAGCGTCAACTTCGTCACCGCCCACGACGGCTTCACGCTCCGCGATCTCGTCAGCTACGAGACGAAGCGCAACCAGCCCAACGGCGAGGCCAACGCCGACGGGACCGACGCCAACTTCTCGTCGAACTGCGGGGTCGAGGGACCCAGCGAGGCCCCCGCGGTGGTGGCGCTCCGGGAGCGCCAGATGCGCAACTTCCTGGCCACCCTGCTCCTGTCCCAGGGCATCCCCATGCTCACCGCCGGCGACGAGATCGGGCGGACCCAGGCCGGGAACAACAACGCCTACTGCCAGGACCACGTGGACTTCTGGGTCCCCTGGGAGCGGACGCCCGCCGCCGAGGGGCAGCTCGCCTTCGCGCGCCGGCTCATCGCGCTCCGCCTGCACAACGCGGTCTTCCACCGGCGCACCTTCTTCCAGGGGCGCCGCATCCGGAACGCCGGGGCCCGCGACCTGGCCTGGTTCAAGCCCGACGGCACCGAGATGAGCGAGCCGGAGTGGGCCAACGGCTTCGCCCGCGCCATCGGCCTCCACCTGGGCGGCGACGCCATCGAGGAGACCGACGACCTCGGCCGCCCCATCATCGGCGACACCTTCCTGCTGCTCCTCAGCGCCCACCACGATCGGCTGGACTTCGTGCTGCCCGGGGACGCCGCGCTCGGCCGGTGGGAGCCGGTGCTGGACACGCGGGACTGGGACGTCAAGCCCGGGGCGGAGCTCGCGCCGGGCCAGCCCTACGACCTGGTCTCCCGCTCCCTGGCGGTGCTCCGTTGGGAGCCGGTGGCGGGGGCGGGCGGGCCGGACGGCCCATGAGCGGCGACGGCTCGCCCGAGTTCGACTCCGAGCTGCACCGGACGGCCGTCGCCCAGCTCGACGCGGTGGCGGGGCGGCTCGGGCTCGACCCCGACATCCACGAGCGCCTGCGCTACCCCCGGCGGGCCCTGGTGGTCTCGATCCCCGTGCGCATGGACTCGGGACGCACCGAGGTCTTCATCGGCTACCGCGTCCACCACTCCACCGCGCTCGGCCCCACCAAGGGCGGCCTCCGCTACGCCCCCGACGTGAGCCTGGGGGAGGTCTCGGCCCTGGCCATGCTGATGAGCTGGAAGTGCGCGCTCATGGGCCTGCCCTACGGGGGGGCCAAGGGCGGCGTGCGCTGCGATGCCCGCGCGCTCTCCCCCCGCGAGAAGGAGGCCCTGACCCGGCGCTACACCACCGAGATCATGCTCGTCATCGGCCCCGACCTCGACATCCCGGCGCCCGACCTCGGCACCGACGAGCAGGTCATGGCCTGGGTCATGGACACCTACTCCATGACGCAGGGCAAGAGCGTGCCGGGCGTGGTGACGGGCAAGCCGCTCATCGTGGGCGGGTCCGCCGGCCGCCGGGAGGCCACCGGCCGCGGCATCGTCTACGTGCTCTACCAGGCGGCCAAGAGCCTGGGCACGGAGCTCCGGGGCCGCCGCGTCGTCGTGCAGGGCTTCGGCAACGTCGGCAGCGTGGCCGCGCGCATGCTGTGGAACGACGGCTGCGTCATCGCCGGGGTCAGCGACTACCGCGGCGGGATCTGGAACCCCCACGGCATCGACATCCGGCAGCTCCGGGCCCACGTGGCCGAGACGGGCACGGTCACCGGCATGGCCGACACCGAGCCCTTGACCAACGCCGAGCTCCTCGAGCAGCCGTGCGACGTCCTGATCCCCGCCGCCGTCGGCTCCCAGCTCCACGCGGACAACGCCGCCCGCGTCCAGGCCAGCATCGTGGCCGAGGGCGCCAACGGGCCGACGACGCCGGAGGCCGACGTGATCCTGCGCGAGCGCGGCGTGACGGTGATCCCGGACATCCTCGCCAACGCGGGCGGCGTGGTCGTCTCCTACTTCGAGTGGGTCCAGGGCATGCAGTACTACTTCTGGAAGGAGGCCGAGATCACCTCCCGGCTGCAAGAGCTGATGGCCCGGGCCTTCAACCGCGTGTGGCAGGCGGCGCGGAAGGAAGGCGTGGATCTGCGCACGGCCGCCCTCATGGAGGGCGTCCGCCGCGTGGCCGAAGCCCACGTGGTGCGGGGCCTGTACCCCTGACCGGCGCGAGGAGGAGCATCATGAGCGGCCTCACCATCGCCTCATCCCCAGGGATCCTGACCCGGGCGCTCGCCCTGGCCGCCGCGGTGGCGGTCGCCGCCGGCTGCGCGACCGTGGAGCAGAACCCCAAGACGGCCATCGGCGCCCTCGGCGGCGCCGCCGTGGGCGGCCTGATCGCCGGCGCGGCGGGGGGCAACCCGGCGGCGGTGGCGGCCAGCGTCATCGGCGGCGCGCTCATCGGCGGCCTCGTCGGCAGCCTGCTCGACGAGCGCGACAAGCGGCTGCACGCGGAGGCGGCCCAGCGGGCGCTGGAGACCGCCCCGTCGGGCACCAGCGTGCAGTGGCGGAACCCGGACAACGGCCACGCGGGCACGGTGACGCCGGCCAAGACCTACCAGACCGCCCACGGGGCCTACTGCCGCGAGTTCCAGCAGACCGTCACCATCGACGGCAAGCTCGAGCGCGCCCACGGCACCGCCTGCCGCCAGCCCGACGGCTCCTGGAGGATGGTGAACTGAGGAGTCACCCCACCCGCCGCACGAGGCGCTCGGGGACGAGGGGCAGGTCGCTGACGCGGATGCCCAGGGGACGCACGGCGTCGGCGACGGCGCCGGCGATGGCCGCGGGGGCGCCGATGGTGCCCCCCTCTCCCATGCCCTTGACGCCGCCCGGGGTGAGCGGCGACGGCGTCTCCAGGTGGCCGATGAGGGGCGTCGGCAGCGTGGTGGCCACGGGCACCGCGTACTCCATGAACGTGCCGGACAGGAGCTGGCCGGCCGCGTCGTAGACGAGGCGCTCCCCGAGCGCTTCCCCCGCCCCCTGGGCCAGGGCCCCGTGGATCTGGCCCTCGACGATCAGGGGGTTGATGACGGGGCCGCAGTCCTCCACCACGACGTAGCGGAGCACCCGCACCCGGCCCGTGTCCCGGTCCACCTCGACCTGGGCGACGTGGACCGCCCCCGAGAAGGCGGGCCCGGGGGGGTCGAAGGCCTCCGTCGCCTCCAGCCCCGGCGTCAGGCCGCCCGGCAGGCCGCCCGGGGGCGGGGCGTGGGCGAGCCGGGCCAGCTCCGCCACGGACACCCCGCCGTCCGGCATGCCCCGGACCACGGCGCGGCCGTCGCGCAGCGTGAGGTCGGCCGGGCTCGCCTCGAGCAGCCCCGCCGCGAGGTCCAGGAGCTTGCCGCGGACCCGCGCCGCCGCGCCCCCGACCGAGCCGAGCTGGGCGATGGCCCCGCGGCTGGCGAACGTGCCGGTGCCGACGGGGGTGCCGGCGGTGTCCGAGGCCAGGATCTCGACGTCGCCGAGCGGCACGCCGAGCGCGTCGGCGACCACCTGCGCCATCGTCGTGGCGTGCCCCTGCCCCTGCGACGGGAAGGAGACGGCGCACTGGACGCCGCCGTCGGCCAGCATGCGCACCGTGGCCGCCTCGGGGCCGGTGATGGCCGTCATCCCGCGGCCGCGATAGGTGGCCGAGCCCATGCCCGTGTACTCCGTGTAGCAGCAGAGGCCGACCCCCAGGAGCCGGTCGGCGCGCCGCGCCGCCTCCGCCTCCCGCCGGAGCCCCTCGTAGTCGGCCAGGCCGAGGGCCTGCTCGAGCGCGGCGGGGAAGTCCGCGCTGTCGTACCGGTGGCCGCCCGCGGAGGTGCACGGGTAGTCCTGGCGCCGGAGCAGGTTGCGGCGGCGGACCTCCGCGGGGTCGAGGCCCGTGCGCTCGGCCACGAGGTCCAGCACGCGCTCGACGACGAGCGCGGCCAGCGGCATGCCGACGCCGCGATAGGCGCCGAGCGGCGGCTTGGTGGTGGCCACGGCCCGGGCCTCGTAGGCGTAGGCGGGGAGGCGGTAGGGCCCCGGGATCATCCCGCCGGTGCCGAGCGGCTCGAGCGCCTGCGTCTGCGGGTGGATGTGGTAGGCGCCCGCGTCGGAGACGACGCGGGCCCGGAGCCCGCGCAGCCGGCCGTCGGCCTCGGCGGCCGCCTCCACCTCCACCACGGCCTCCCGCGCCTGGGAGGCGGCGGTCAGGTTCTCCCGCCGCGTCTCGACCCACTTCACCGGCCGGCCCAGCCGGCGGGCGGCCGCGGCCACGGCGAGGTCCTCGGGCATCACGTGCATCTTCTGGCCGAAGCCGCCGCCGGTGTCGGGGACGATGACCCGCACGCGGGCCTCGGCGAGGCCGAACGCGCGGGCCAGCGCCGCCCGCAGGAGGTGCGGGGCCTGGTGGCTCGACCATACCGTGAGCCGGCCGCGCTCCCACCGGGCGATCGCGCCGCGCGGCTCCAGCGGGGCCGCCGTGCAGCGCGCGTGGGTGAAGCGGCCGTCCACGCGTACCGGCGCCCCGGCGAAGGCGGCGTCCAGGTCGCCGTGGCTCCACCGCCGCTCGTACAGCACGTTCCCCGGCACGAGGGGGTGCAGGCGCGGGGCCTCCCGCGCCAGGGCCGCCTCGACCCCGGGGAGCGGGGCCAGCGGCTCGTACTCCACGCGGACGGCCTCGGCGGCGTCGGCCGCCGCGTAGGCGCTGGCCGCGCCCACCACCGCCACCGGCTCCCCGACGAAGCGGACGCGCTCCACGGCCAGGGCCGGCCACGCGGTGGCAGAAAAGCCGGGCGCGTCGAGGGACGGGCTCAGGGGGGCGACGTCGGCGAGGTCCGCCCCCGACAGGACGGCCACCGCCCCGGCCGCCCGGGCCGGGGCCGCCTCCAGGCGCAGCACGCGCGCGTGGGGGTGCGGGCTCCGGACGAAGGCGAGGTGCACGAGGTCCGGGAGCCGGAGGTCGTCGAGGAAGCACCCCTCGCCCCGCAGGAGCGTGGGGTCCTCGCGCCGCTTGACCGGCGCCCCCACGTGACGGGTGGTGGGCAGCGCCGCCGCCGGGTCCCTCACCTCAGCCCTGCGCCACCCGCGGGAGCACCTCGCCGGCCAGCGCCTCGAGCTGGTCGAGCCCCCAGTGCAGCGGGTTCAGCACGACGTACTCGCAGCCGCCGAGGGCCCGGACCTTGGCGCGGATCTTCTCGGCCACCTCCTCGGCCTCCCCGAGGAGGTAGTAGGTCTGCCAGTACGGGAGGTCCATGCCGGAGTACACGGAGAAGTGCGGCGCCGCCGCCTCCGGCTTCTGCCCCTTGTCGAGCACGTAGACGAAGTTCGAGTAGACCCGGCTCATGTCGCCGGGCGTCCGGCCCGCCTCGGCCATGAAGCCCTGGATCTTGTCCCAGTCCCCCCGCACCATGTCGGCGGTGGCGGAGGAGTGGGGCACCCAGGTGCGGGCGTACTTGGCGATCCGCCGGAGCACCGGGTCGATGCTGGCGACGGTCTGCCCGTAGACCTTCTCGAAGGGCTGGCTCCCGCCGCCGATCCAGATGGGCGGGTGGGGCCGCTGGACGGGCTTCGGGTCCACGGTGAGGTTCTCGAAGCGGTAGTAGCGGCCCTGGTAGGTGACGCGGTCCCCGGCCCAGAGCGCGGTCACCGCCTCCAGCATCTCGTCCATGCGCCGGCCGCGCTCCCGGTGGGGCACGCCCATGAGGGCGAACTCCTCCTCGTGCCAGCCCACCCCGACGCCCAGGATGCTGCGCCCCCCCGAGAGCACGTCCAGCGTGGCCCACTCCTTGGCGAAGTAGGCGGGGTTCCGGAGCGGGAGCACGAGGACCATGGTCCCGAGCTTGATCGTGCGGGTGACGCCGGCCAGCGCCGACAAGAGCGCGAGGGGCTCGAGCCAGGTGCACGCGTAGGCGGGCGGCGTCAGCAGGAGGTGGTCGATGGTGACCGCGCAGTCGAAGCCCAGGTCCTCGGCGCGGCGCAGGTAGGCGCCCATCTCCCCGAGGGTCGCCGTGCGGGGGCCGAGGGCGAAGCTGGGCAGCCGGAGACCGAACTTCATCGGAGGCCTTGCGGTCGTGCCGCCGGTCGGTGGTCGGGCCTCTTCGCGCCTTCGGCACTCATCGGAGGCCGTCCTCCTTCCTGGCCTCGGCCACGGTGAGGCCGCCGATGCGCGGGTGGGGCCGGCCGCCGTCGGTGACCACCAGCGCCACCACGATCTCGTCGGCCCGCGGGGCGTCGGGCAGCCGCACCTCCATGGCGTCGAAGTGAGTCCGCACGAAGGCGGCGTCCTTGTAGTGGAGCGGCACGTCGATGGCCGCGCCGGGTCCGCCGAGCTTCTTGGCCGAGGGGATGATGGCCTTGCCCCCGCCCACGGCGGCCCGGAAGGGCGCCCCCAGCGTCGGGTGCAGGATGGCCGCGGCGTGCTCGTACTCCCCGCGCTCGCCCACCACCGCCGCCTTGCCGTAGGAGTGCACGGGGGCGCCGAGCGCGGCCACCGCCCGCCGCCCCAGGAGGTCGCCCAGCTCCTCCCCCGTCTTGACGAGCTCGGCCAGGTCCTCGACGAAGCGTCCGGCGAAGGGGTTCTCGATGACCGCCACCGCCGCCACCTTGGTCACCGGCTTCGCGAGCGGCCGGCCGCCGTCCTCCAGGATCTCCTCCTTGAGCGTCACGAGCTTCCGGATGCGCATGGCTCCTCCCCTCAGTGGCCGGCCCCGCCCGGCCCCGCGCCCTTGACGACCTCGGCCGCGCGGGCCGCCGGCGGCGTGTTCCGGCTCCGGCCGATCCGGACCTGGCCGTCGATGAGCACCATGGAGACGCCCACGAGGTCCCCGGCCTCCAGCGCCGTGAGCGCGGTGCGGGCCACCGAGCCCACGGGCGCGTCGACGATGCAGAGGTCGGCCTCGCGGCCGGGGGCGATCAGGCCCACGGGCAGCCCGTAGACGCGGGCGGTGTTGCCGGTGGCCATGGCGATGGCCGTCTCGGGCGGGACGCCGCCGAGGGCGGCGAGATGGGCGATGACCCGCAGGATGCCGAGGGGCACGACCCCGGTGCCGGAGGGGGCGTCGTTGCCGATGATGACGCGGTGGAGGGCCCCCGCCTCCTGGGCCCGGCGGAGGGCGTGGAGCGCCGTCCGCCCGTTGCCGCAGTGGACGATCTCGAGCGCCATGTCGGTGGCCACCAGCGCGTCGATCTCGCGCGGGCTCATGGACGTCGTGCCGCCGTTGATGTGGCCCACCACGTGGGGGCGGGCGGCGAGCACCACCTCGGCGCTGATGGGGCCCGAGCCGGCGATGGACGGTCCCCCGGTGTGGATGGTGACGGTCATCCCGTGGCGCTTGGCCCAGGCCACCACGGGGGCGGCGTCCTCGCCCGTCCGGACCGAGCCGAGGCCGATCTCGCCCACGAGGCGGACGCCGGCCCGCGCCATCTCGGCGAAGTCCTCCTCCACCATGCCGAGCTCCGGGATGGGCGCCCCCGCGTGCACCTTGACGCCGGCCGGGCGCGCGTTGGCGTACGCGCGGGCGGCCACGATGGCCAGGGCCTTGAGCCCGACGACGTCCTTCGGCCGCCCCGGCAGGTGCACCTCCCCGGCCGAGATCATGGTGGTGACGCCGCCGTTGAGCCCGGAGTCGATGAAGTCGAGCGTGCGCTGCCGCGGGGTGAAGTCGCCGAACACCGGGTGGCAGTGGGAGTCGATGAGGCCGGGGATCACCGTGCTCCCGCGCGCGTCGATCACGGTGTCGGCGGCGGCGGCGAGCCCGCGCCCCACCGCGGCGATGCGGCCGTCGTCCACCACGATGCTGTCCCCGTCGAGGAGCGGGACCTGGACGTCGCCGGAGACGATCTGGCCGATGTTCGTGACGAGCGTGACCACGGCGCCCTCAGACGCTCAGGTGGGCGCGCCGCACGGCCTCGTCCTCGAGCAGCGCCCGCATGGACCCCGCGAAGCGGATCTGGCCGTTCTCGATGACGTAGGCGCGCTCGCACAGGCGCGCGGCGAAGCGCAGGTTCTGCTCCGACAGGAGGATGGCGAGCCCCTCCGCCTTGAGGGCCTGCACGTGCTCGCCGAGCGAGCGCACCACCACCGGGGCCAGCCCCTCCGAGGGCTCGTCGAGCAGGAGCAGGCGGGGGTTGCCCATGAGCGTGCGCGCCACCGTCAGCATCTGCTGCTCGCCCCCCGAGAGGCTCCCGCCCCGCCGGCGCGCCAGGGGGGCCAGGCCCGGGAAGAACCGGTACACGCGCTCGGCGCTCCACCCGCCGTCGCCCTTGGCCCCCACCTGGAGGTTCTCCTCCACCGTCAGGTCGGGGAAGATCCGCCGGTCCTCGGGCACCCAGCCGATGCCGAGCCGGCTGATGGCGTGGGGCGTGAGGCGCGTGATGTCCCGCCCGGCGAAGCGGATCGAGCCGGCGGTGACCTCCGCCAGCCCCATGATGGACTTGAGCGTGGTGGACTTGCCGGCGCCGTTGCGCCCGAGCAGCGACACCGCCTCGCCGGCGCCGGCCTCGAGCGTGACCCCGTGGAGCACGCGGCTCGGGCCGTAGGCCGCGTGGACGCCGTCCAGCGTGAGGAGCGCGCCGGCCACGCCGGCCTACTTGTTGGCGTAGCTGACAGCCAGGCCCGCGCCGGCGTCGCTCTGGATCCCGTAGGGCGGCGGCGGGTAGCGGAGCCCGTTCTTCCACAAGGCGGCCAGCCCCTCGACCACGCCGGGCAGGAAGCGCGGGGGCAGGGCCATCAGGAGCTCGTCGTCGGCCACCCCGCCGTAGCGCCGCTCGGCGTAGCACGGGATGGTCAGCGACGGCTCCCCCGTCCGGAGCGCGCGCCCCCAGGAGTCGGCGCAGGCGGACTCGCCCACGGAGGTGAAGCTGAGCTTCCGGTAGCCCGACCACTGCAGCCCGTTGATGAAGAAGATCATCTGCCCGGGGGTGCCGTAGACGAGGCAGATGTCGGGCGGGTCGAGCCGGCCCGCGGTGAGCGGCGACACGGCCATGGCCTGGTAGCGGCCGTGCGGCACGCAGTCCATGGCGTGCTGGTGGGCGGCGGCGTCGGCCTGGGTCTTGAACCACACCCCGGCCATCCGCTTGCCCGACAGCCACTCCTCGTCCTGGGGGTGGAGCCCGATGACGGCCCCGCATTGCGCGCCCACCAGGTCGGCCATCGTGATGCCCACCGTCCACCCGAGCTGGCGGGCCTGGGCCACGATCTGGTCGGTGGTGTGCTTGGCCCGGGGACGCCGGATGCGAGGGATGGCCTCCATCGCCTCCACCGTCTCGAACAGCTTCATGCCGATCGGGATCGTGCGCAGGCGCAGATACTGCGTGAGGCCGTCCACGAGGGCAGGCCAGTCGTAGGTCGCGGTGGACATGCTCGGACCCTACGCGCGCGGTCGCCCCCGTGTCAAGACCGCCCGCCGTCGGCCCCGGGGCGGCGGGGACGCTCAGGCCTCGTCGCCCAGGTACACCCGCTGCACCTCCGGGTTGGCCCGCACCTCCTCGGGCCGACCCTCGGCCAAGAGACGCCCCTGGTGGAGCACCATGATGCGGTCGGCGTGGGCGAACACCACGTCCATGTCGTGCTCGGTGAACAGCACCGTGAGGCCGCGCTCGCGCGCGATGCGCTCGGTCAGCGCCATGAGGGCGCCGCGCTCGGCGGGGGCCATGCCCGCCGTCGGCTCGTCCAGCAGCAGGAGCTCGGGCCCGCTGGCCAGCGCCACCGCCAGCTCGAGCTTCTTCAGGTCGCCGTAGGCCAGGACGCCGGCGACGCGGTCGGCGGCCGCCCCCAGGCCCACCAGCTCGAGGAGCGCCCGGGCCGGGCCCGCCTCCATCCCCGCCGCGCGCCCGAGGAGCGCGTAGGTCTGCCGCGCGTGGGACAGCCGGGCCACCTGCACGTTGTCCTGGGCCGTCAGCGAGGCGAAGGTGGCCGTGATCTGGAACGTCCGGCTGATGCCGCGCCGCCACACGGCGTGGGGCGGCAGGCCGGTCAGGCGCCGGCCCTTGAAGCGCACCTCCCCGGCGTCGGGGCGGAGCTGCCCGGTCAGCATGTTGAACAGCGTCGTCTTCCCCGCCCCGTTGGGGCCGATCAGCGCCCGGATCTCCCCGGCCGGGAGGGCGAGGCTCACCCCGTCCACCGCGCGGACGCCGCCGAAGGCCTTGCCGAGCCCCCGGGTCTCGAGCAGCGGCTCCGGGCTCACCGGGCCCGCCCGGCGAGGGCGCCGAGGATCCCGCGCGGGAACGCGATGACCAGCAGCACCAGGATCACGCCCAGCACCATCTGCCAGTAGTCGGTGTAGCGCGTGATCCACGTGTCGAGGACCTTGTACACGGCGGCCCCCACGGCGGCGCCGCCGGGCGAGCCCACGCCGCCGAGGAGCACCATGACGAGCGGCTGCACCGACATGGGCGCCTCGACGTAGACGGGGAACACGCTGCCCTTGAGGAACACGAAGACGACCCCCGCCAGCCCCGCGAACAGCCCGGCGACGACGAAGGCCACGAGCTGGTGGGCGCGGAGGTCGATGCCCACCGCCTCCGCCCGCCGCGGGTGGTCGCGCACGGCGCGGAGGACGAGCCCGAAGGGCGAGGCCACGATGCGCCGGAGCAGGAGGAGGCCGGCCGCGGCCGAGGCGAGCGCCCAGTAGTAGTAGCCCGCCGACACCGAGGCGCCGAGCCAGGGGGCGGGCCACACGCCCAGCACGCCGTTGTCGCCCCCGGTGACGGCGTCCCACTGCTGGGCCACCGCGTAGACGATCTGCGAGAAGGCCAGCGTCAGCATCGCGAAGTAGATGCTGGTGAGCCGCACGCTCAGGTAGCCGAACACGACGGCGAGGACGGCGGCCAGCAGCGGCCCGGCGAGATAGGCGAGCGGCATCGGCCAGCCGCCGAGGGTGAGCCCGAGCGCGGCCCCGTAGGCGCCGAGGCCGAAGTAGGCGGCGTGGCCGAAGGAGACCATCCCGCCCGTCCCCATGAGGAGCTGCAGGCTCGTCGCGAACAGGGCGAAGGCTAGCACCTCGATCAGCACCCCCGTCCAGAAGCTCGGGAGCACCGCCGGGGCCAGGGCGAGGGCGACGGCCAGCGCGGCCGGGGCCCAGCGGGCGCCGGCCCCGCCCGCCGGCCCCTCCGCCACCACCGCGCCCGTGCGCGCGCGCGTCTCCGGGCGACCCAGGAGCCCCCACGGGCGCACCACGAGCACCACCGCCATCACCACGAACATGAGCACGATGGAGATCTTGGGGAAGATCAGGATGCCGAAGGCGTTGAGCACGCCGATGAGCACCGAGGCGAGCAGCGCCCCCCACACCGACCCCATGCCCCCGATCACGACCACCACGAAGGTCTCGACGATCACGGTGGTGTCCATGACGGTGGTGAGGGCCACCCGCGGCACCTGGAGCGCCCCCGCCAGCCCGGCCAGGAAGGACCCGAGGACGAACACCCCCGTGAAGAGCCGGGACTGGTCGACGCCGAGGGCCGCCACCATCTCGCGGTCCTGGGTGGCGGCCCGGATCAGGACCCCCCAGCGCGTCCGGTGGAAGAGCAGCCAGAGGCCCAGCGCGACCAGGGGGCCGAAGGCCAGGATGGCCAGGTCGTAGGTCGGCACGTACTGGCCGAGCAGCACGACGGCGCCCCCGAGGCCGGGCGCCTCGGGCCCCGTCTTGTTGTCCGCCCCCCACACGAGCCGGACCACGTCGGCGGTGACGAGCACCAGCGCGAACGTGAGCAGGAGCTGGTAGAGCTCGGGCGCCCGGTACACGCGGCGCAGGAGCAGCACCTCGATGGCCCCCCCGACGGCGGCCACGGCCAGGGCCGCCAGGAGGCCGCCCACGTAGAACCCCGCCCCGCCCAGCGGCAGCGCGCCGGCCAGCGTGTAGGTGAGGTAGGCCGCCAGCATGTAGAAGGAGCCGTGGGCGAAGTTGACGATGCGGGTGACGCCGAAGATGAGCGTGAGGCCGGACGCCACCAGGAACAGGAACATGGCGCTGGCCAGCCCGGAGAGGAGCTGGACGAGGAGGAACGCCATCGCCGTGGGGCGCCGGGGCGCGGGTCCCGAGCCGGCGGCCTAGTCGGCCGGCCGGAGCTTCTTCACCTCGCTCTCCGGGGGCAGCACGCGCTCGCCCGGCACGTAGCGGTGGTTGACCATGATCCCCACGCCGCGCTTGGGATCCACCTTGGTGGTCCCCACCCAGGCGCCCATGGTGGCCTGCCCGTCGGCGGCCCGGAACACGATGGGCCCGATCGGGGTCTCCACCTTGAGGTCCTGGAACGCGGCGACCAGCTTCTCGGTGTCGGTGGCGCCCGCGCGCCGGACCGCCTCGAACACGGAGAGGTAGGTCACGTAGCCGACCAGCGACCCGAGTCGGGGATAGGTGTCGTAGGCCTTCTGGTAGCGGGCCACGAAGTCCCGGTGGGCCGGGGTCTCGATGTCGTACCACGGGTACCCGGTCACCAGCATCTTCTCGGGCGCCTCCGTCTTGAGCGGGTCGATGTACTCCGGCTCGCCGAGGAGGATGCCGACCACGAAGGTCTTGTCGAACAGCCCGCGCTTCTGGGCCTCGCGCACGAAGCCGATCCAGTCCGAGCCGAACAGCGAGACGTACAGCGCCTCCGGCTGCTGGTTCAGGATGGCCGTGACGAAGGGGCCGGGGTCGATCTTGAACAGGGTCGGCCAGTGTTCGCCCACGACCTGGACGTCGGGCTTGAGCTGCTTGAGCCGCTCCCAGAAGGTCTCCCACGCCCGCTTGCCGTACTCGTAGTTGGGCCCGATGTTGGCCCACCGCTTGTAGGGCAGCTTGGCCGCCTCCTCGGCCAGCATGCGGCCCTGGCTGTGGGTGTTGGGCCGGACGCGGACGACGTAGCGGTGGCCCTTGGCCCAGGTGAGGGCCTCGGTGAGGGGCTCCGCGGCCACGAACAGCACCTTGTTCTGCCGCGCCCAGTCGGAGACGGCCAGCCCGATGTGGGAGGCGAAGGTGCCCGCGATCAGGTCCACCTGCTCGCTCGTGCGCAGCTCCTGGGCGTGCTTCACCGCCTCCGCCGGCACACCCTTGTCGTCCCGGAACACGACCTCGACCGGCCGCCCCAGGAGCCCGCCCCGCGCGTTGACCTCCTTGAGGGCCAGCTCCACCCCCTGGCGGTAGGGGCCGGTGAACGGGGCGGCGCCCCCGCTGTAGGAGTTGATCTCGCCGATCTTGACCGGGCGCTGGGCGGCGGCGGGGCCCGCCAGCGCGCCGACCAGGAGCGTCCCCAGCGCCAGAGCGACCCCGAGCGACCGACGTGGTGCCATGGATGCCTCCCTCCGGGCGAGTGGTGGGGCGGCCGGGCCCGGCGGGCCCGGCGCTCGCTCATGCGTATCCTGCCAGGTCGACCGCTGTCAAGCCGAGCCCCGATGGTACAATCCGCCATCCGCCGAGCGCACCCGGGACCGACCCGGCGGCGGCGCGCCCGCGGCGTCATGCGAACGACCGGACGAGGAGGCTTCGTCATGCGCCAGAGGGGCGCGCCGAGCCGGCGAGGGGTCCTGCGGGCGTGGGGGGCGGGCCGGTGAGGTCCTACCTCGCCAAGCGTCTCCTCGCCGCCGTCCCGTCGCTGTTCATCGCCTCCGTCATTATCTTCACGCTGCCGCGCCTGCTGCCCGGCGACGCCGTGCAGCTCATGCTCGAGGAGAAGGCCTACGGCAAGGACCTGGAGGACCTCCGGGCCAAGCTCGGCCTGGACAAGCCGCTGCACGTGCAGTACGTGGCCTGGCTCGGCAGGCTGGCGCGCGGCGACCTGGGCGAGTCCCTGTGGACGCGCCGCACGGTGGTGGAGGAGCTCGGACAGCGGCTGCCGGTGACGCTGACGCTCGGCGTGGTGGCCACCGTCTTCGCCGTGCTCATCGCCATCCCCATCGGCGTGTTCTCGGCGGTGCGGGCGGACACGGCGGGCGACTACCTGGCGCGCAGCGCGGCCATCCTGGGCCTCTCGGTGCCCGGCTTCTGGCTGGCCACGCTCGTCATCATCTTCCCCGCCATCTGGTGGGGCTGGTCGCCGCACCTCGGCTTCAGCGACTGGCGGGCCGGGGCCGGCGCCTACGTGCTCCAGTTCCTCCTGCCCGGCGCCATCCTGGGCATCGCCTCGGCGGCGGCGATCATGCGGCTGACCCGCGCCATGCTGCTCGAGGTGCTCCGCCAGGACTACGTGCGCACGGCCTGGGCCAAGGGGCTCCGCCAGGGCGCGGTGGTGTTCAAGCACAGCCTGAAGAACGCGGTGATCCCGGTCGTCACCGTGCTCGGCATCCAGCTCGCCCAGATCTTCAGCGGGACCGTGGTCATCGAGACGATCTTCGCCCTGCCGGGCATGGGGCGCTTCCTCTTCGACGCCATCCTGCAGCGCGACTACCCGGTCATCCAGGGCATCAACCTGCTCGTGGTCACGGTGATCGTCCTGCTCAACCTCGTGGTGGACCTGTGCTACGCGGTGCTGGACCCGCGCATCCGGTACGCGTGACGGCGGGCGGGGGGCCCCGGCCGTGACCGGCGAGGCCGAGGTGCTGGCCGGCCCCGCCGTCGCCCCCCGGCCGGCGGGCGCCGCCCACGTCTCCCGCGCCGTCCTGCGCTTCTGCCGGGCCAAGCCCCTGGGCGCGCTGGGCGGGCTCATCGTCGTCGCCATGCTGGTGCTGGCCGCCGGCGCCGAGTGGATCGCCCCCTACAGCTACGACACGAGCGTGCCCGGGGCCCGCATGCAGCCGCCCGGCGGCCAGTTCTGGATGGGCACCGACAACCTCGGCCGCGACATCTGGAGCCGCGTCGTCTACGGGGCCCGCATCTCGGTCACGGTCGGGTTCGCGAGCATCGCCCTCGGCACCCTCCTGGCCACCGCGGTCGGCGTCACCAGCGCCTACGTCGGGGGCGGCTTCGACCTCCTCGTGCAGCGGGTGGTGGACGCCTGGATGTCGTTCCCCTACCTCGTCATCATCCTCTCGCTGATGGCGGTGCTGGGGCCGGGCCTCGCCAACCTGATCCTGGCCCTGTCGGTGCTGGTGGCGGCGGCCGGCGCCCGCGTCACCCGGGGCGCGGCCCTGAGCGTGATGCAGGAGCCCTACGTGGAGTCGGCGCGAGCCATGGGCGCCCGCCACCTGCGCATCGTGCTGCGCTACGTCCTGCCCAACGTGATGGCCACCGTCATCGTCCTCGCCACCATCGGCCTCGGCGGGGTGATCCTGGCCGAGTCGGCGCTGTCCTTCCTGGGCTTCGGGGTGCCGCCGCCCTACCCGTCGTGGGGGGCGATGCTCTCCGGCTCCGGACGCTCGTTCATGCTGCGGGCGCCCTGGATGGCCGTGTTCCCGGGCCTGGCCATCTCGCTGGCCGTCTTCGGCTTCAACATGCTGGGCGACGCCCTCCGCGACGTGCTCGACCCGCGCCTGCGCGGGGCCACCGGCCGCGCCGGCGCCCGCGCGTAGGGCGAGCGGGTGAACATCCTCGGCGTGATCCCGGCGCGGCTCGGCTCCTCGCGGCTGCCCCGCAAGGTCCTGCGGGAGATCGGCGGCGTGCCCATGGTGGTGCGGGTCTTCGACCGGGCCCGGTCCTGTCCGCTCCTGTCCGACCTCCTGGTGGCGACGGACAGCGAGGAGGTCGTGGAGGCCTGCCACGCCTACCACGTGCCGGCCGTCCTCACCTCGCCCGCCCACGCGTCGGGCACGGACCGCGTGTGGGAGGTGTCCCGGGCCCGCTCGGCCGACGTGTACGTGAACGTCCAGGGCGACGAGCCGCTGGTGACGCCCGGCCACATCGATCGGCTGGTGCGTCCCTTCCTCGCCGACCCCGCCGTGCAGGTGACCACGCTCCGCATCCGCGCCACGCCGGAGGAGGTGCCGACCCGCACCGCCAACAAGGTGGTCACCAACGTGCACGGCGACGCCCTCTACTTCTCCCGCCTGCCGATCCCCTGCGACCGGGACGGGCGCGGCGGCGTCGTGTACTGGAAGCACATCGGGCTCTACGGCTACCGCCGCGCCGCGCTGGACACCTTCCACCGCCTGCCGCCCTCGTCCCTCGAGCAGGCCGAGCAGCTCGAGCAGCTCCGCTTCCTCGAGGCCGGGATCCCCATCCGGGTGGTGGAGACCAGCGAGCCCACGGTGGGCGTGGACACCGAGGAGGACCTCCGGGCCGTCGAGGCGATCTACGCCACCCGCGGCGGGTGACCACCCGCGCCGCCGTCCTCGGGCTCGTCCTGGCCGCCCAGACCGTGGCCAACGTGGGGCCGCTGGGCCTGCCCGCCCTCGCCCCCCTCGTGCGCGAGAGCCTCGGCCTGTCGGTGACCCAGGCGGGGTCGTTCCTGTCCGCCTACTACACCGGGGCGGCCCTCATGTCGCTGCCCGCCGGCTGGCTCGCCGACCGCTCCGGGATCAAGGCGGCGATGGCGCTCGGGCAGGCGGTCATCGCGGGCGGGCTCCTGGCCGCGGCGGCGGCGCCCGGCTTTCCGCTCGTGCCAGCACACGCTGGTCGCCGAGCTGGCCGGACCGCGCGGCGCCGGCACCGCGCTGGGGCTCGGGCTGGCCGTCTCGTCCGTGGGCGTCATCGTGTGGCCCCCGCTGTTCGGCCTCGGGGTGGAGTGGCTCGGCGGCTTCCGGCCGGCCTGGGTGGCGCTGGCCGGGTCCATGCTCGTCGCGCTCGCCTTGCTCGGGCGGGTGAAAGACCCCACAATGGCCCGGTGAGCCCGCCCCTCGCCTACCGCTGGGTCGTCCTCGCCTCCGCGTTCGCCATCATCAGCATGTCCATCGGGACCCTGTTCTCCCTGGGCGTGTTCCTCAAGCCCATCGAGGACGGGGTGGGCTGGAGCCGCTCCAGCATCGGCGCCATCTCGCTCCTCAACTGGATCGTGATGGGCGTCGGCTCCCTGGTGTGGGGCAACCTGTCGGACCGGTTCGGCACCCGGGTGGTCGTGCTGTGGGGCGGCGGCATCCTGGGGGCGGGGCTCGTCCTGTCGAGCCAGGCCCAGGCGGTGTGGCACTTCTACGTCACGTTCGGGTTCCTCGTGGGGGCCGGGGTCAGCGCCTTCTACGTGCCGCTCACCGTCACGGCCATCAAGTGGTTCGAGGGACGCCGGGGCCTGGCGGCGGCCGTGGTCTCCTCGGGCAACGGCTTCGGCATCCTGGTGCTGTCCCCGCTGTCCCGCTGGCTGATCGACGAGCTCGGCTGGCGCGGCGCGCTCGTGGTGCTGGGCGACCTGGCCTGGCTCGTCGTGATCCCGCTGGCGCTGCTCGTGCGCAACTCTCCCGCCGGCGCCGCCGCGCGGCCGGCGCCGGCGGGAACGGCCAGCCTCGCCTTCCGCTCCTGGCCCTTCTGGGCCATCGCCCTGACCCACTTCGCCTGCTGCTCGGCGCACTCCGGCCCCATCTTCCACATGGTCTCCCACGCCATCGACCAGGGCGTCCCGAGCATGGCGGCGGCGGGCATCCTGGGCGTGTCCGGCCTGTCGTCCATCGCCGGGCGCATCGGCACCGGCCTCGTCGCGGACCGGTTCGGCGCCAAGCGCACGCTGGTCACGATGCTGGCGGTGCAGGCGCTCCTGATCCTGCCCTACCTCGTGGCCCGGGAGCTCACCGCCTTCTACGGGCTCGGGCTCGCCTTCGGCGTGGCCTACGGCGGCGTCATGCCGCTCTACGCCCTCGTGACGCGCGAGTACTTCGGCGAGCGGGTCATGGGCACCGCCTACGGCGCCGTGTTCTTCATCTCCTCGATCGGGATGGGCCTGGGCTCGTGGGCGGGCGGAGCGTTCCACGACGTCCTGGG
>Ga0187892_10003880_pt1 | contig 26331 bp, 28 predicted proteins | sample MA1701073metaG_FD_139345 | JGI IMG/M metagenome (GOLD analysis project Ga0187892, IMG submission 139345) | Bio-ooze microbial communities from a basaltic lava cave in the Kipuka Kanohina Cave System on the Island of Hawaii, USA - MA170107-3 metaG ... | reverse complement strand
TTCTATCGATCACCATAGCGTCATAAGGTTCGTTTAGGGCAGCCCCCAAGCCGCTATCTGCGTCACTCTCAACGTCAACGGCAAACTTCTCCTGCTCTAAGCCTTTTTTGATGGCCTGTGCCAGCTTATGCTCGTCCTCTACCAGGAGTATTCTCATCCCGTCAAGAATCCAATTCTAGCCAGAATTGGCAGATTTTAATGTTGGTAAAACACTTATTTCCTGCGGGACTCATAGCCCTATTTTAAATCAATTTATGCTGAGAAGGGTCTTAAGGCTCTGCTGTCTAGACCAAAGTACTCCAGTAGTACCAGAAGCGCTTTAGTATTAGGGCGATGATAACCAAGAACCAGACCACTAGGATGTCAACATGGTGACGCTGGACGAAGCCGACAATAACTTTAAGCGAGTCTGGTGTGGAAATATAACCGTGTCTTAAGTTATAAAGCGTTAAATACCAAAACATTGGTATGGTCATAGCCCACACCACCATACAAAACAAGCACAATGCCCCGATTCTGTATAGTGATTGAAACTGTAACCACGTGACAAAAGCCATAGCGAAAATCAGTCCCGCTTGAGCAGCAAGCCAAAACCATCGCTTGAACTTTGCGCCGGCAAGCAGTGCCGCGCCAATCGTGGCGGTTATCGCAAAGCCGGCTACCCCAATTAGCGGGTTAGGAAAACCAAAAGCCGAAGCCTGAGGGCTGGCTGTTACCGAGCTGCAGCTAAACACCGGATTTAGATCACAGACTGGTGATAACGACGGATTTTTTAAGCCGTCAATCCGCTCGACCATCAATATGAACGCCGCTAGAAATGCAACGATGCTGCCAACAAGCAAAATCCACGGCAGGTATTTGTCTAGCGAGCTGATCTTCTTAGTCTCCGCCATATATCAAGCGTATTGTAGCACCAAAGAATGTATGAAATCCCGCTCAGCTTCTCCTCAGTTAAGAAGTGTTAACTGTCTAAACTTGAGAACTGGGTTTTAGTGAGGGGAGTTTTGGGTGGTGTATACTCTAGATTGATTTATACATCACAAAATAACTGCTGACTTTAGGGAAGGGTTGATAGTTTGGATATTTCGCTAATCTTTGGATACTTAGACGCTGGCACCGGTAGTATCATTGTGCAATCAATTGTTGGTGTGGCCGCTGGGGTAGCGGTGTTCGGCCGGAGGTTGATAGCGAATGTCTGGTACAAGATTAAATCTCCATTCTCACGCTCTGAGTCCCGGCACACTGCTGACAAGACGTGAAACAGAAGCCCGAGCACGCTGCTAACGCCGGGTCGTTCCGCGATCCGGCTGGTTTTGTATTCGCCCATAAGGGCACTATTTATCGGCAAGTTAACAAAGCCGGTAAGCCAGACTACGAATACTTCATCAAGTCTGGCCTCTATGCCAAATTGGCTGGCGAGGGTCTGATGGTGGCCCACGAAGAAGTAATACTGCATGATCTGCCAGCCGACCCGGAGCGGTATAAGATTATCAAGCCCACGAAAATTCCCTTTATCACTTACCCATATGAGTGGTGCTTTTCGCAGCTAAAAAGCGCGGCACTCCTGACTATGCACATTCAGAAAACAGCTATCGGGCATGGCATGATCCTAAAAGACGCAAGTGCCTACAACGTGCAGTTTTTTGGTAACAGAGCGCTCTTTATAGATAGCCTGTCGTTTCGAGTTTATAAACCTGGAGCTCCGTGGGATGGCTATAGACAGTATTGCGAGCATTTTATAACACCGCTAGCGATGGCAGCCTACGGGTACATTGGCGCTATCAAAGCACTGCGAGCCAATTTGGACGGCATACCGCTGGCTGAAGCAGCCAGAACCCTGCCGGCGCGTGCCCGTCTGCGGCGTGGACTGGCTGTGCATCTGTATCTTCACGCTACTTCCCGGCGCCGATACGACTCTCGGGCTGAGGATGGAACAAAGGAGCGAAAAGTCAGCAAACTAGCCATGTCCGGGCTGATTTCCAGTTTGGAAAAAACCGTGAAGCGCCTAGATCCGCCCAAACAGACCACCCAATGGGGGGAATACTACTCGGACACTAACTACAGCGAATCTGCTTTTAAAGCCAAGCGCGAAACTGTAGCCAAGCAGCTAATGAGTATCAAACCAATGCCCCGAATAGTTTGGGACCTTGGTGCCAACGATGGGACTTTCAGCGAGATTACCGCAGCAATGGGAATCTACACCCTAGCTTTTGACATAGATCCTGGAGCTGTAGAGTTAAACTTTGCAAAAGAACGCAGCCCGGTTATGGCAGGCTTGCTATTGCCAGTTCTTCAGGATTTAGCTAATCCTAGCCCAGCGCTTGGTTGGGCTCATGGCGAGCGGCTATCTTTAGAGCAGCGTGGACCAGCCGATGTTCTAGTAGTTCTAGCTCTGATCCACCACCTAGCAATTGGCAATAACCTCCCCCTTGAACGCATAGCGGAATATTTTTCAGGGCTTGGCAAGTTTATGATTATAGAATTTGTGCCCAGGAGCGATTCCAAGGCCAAGATACTGCTGAGACATAGGGCCAATATGTTCCACGACTACACGGCCAGCAATTTTGAGCGCGTTTTCTCTCGCTACTTCACCATAGTTGAAAAGGAAGCTGTAACTGACAGCCAGCGCGTTATATACTTACTGAAAAGCAAAACCAATTTCAAGCGTGGCCAAAAAACACAATCCCCAGCCTAGGGAAAAAGCCGGAGCACCCGAGCTCGTCCTTAAGTTGCTTAGGCGGCTGGCTGATTCCCCTTTGCCCGAGGTAGCGCTCACCACCACACTTATATTGATTCGCTGGTGGGATAATTCGGACTTCAGCTACTTAGCTGAAATCTGGGTACCAGCGATCTTCTTCGCGGTTTTGGGAAGTGTTGTTTTTCTGACATACCGTTTGATACTGGGCCGCGGGTTAGCCCCGCATGTGGCCTCGCTAGCACTCATTTACGCCTTTTACGGCTATAGCTTTATTGAGGCTTCACGGCCGGCGCAGGTAGCCCTTAAAGCGTTACCGGATAGCTGGGAGACTGATTTCTCGAAATCAATTTACTTAGCGATCCTGCTGGCAATAGTCTGCGGGGCGGTTGGTTGGCTGGCCGGCAAGGCGGTCCGATACAAAACCGTCCAGAGTGTACAGCCCTATAAGGTGCTGCTTTTCACAGCCTTATTTGTACTTGGCTTTCAACTCTATAAAACTGCCGATCGTTGGCTGGATATCCGCCAACAGCTAGCCTACCAGTACCCATCCCCGTCGCTTGAAAAGCCCAGCAGCGGCGATGTTGAGCGGCCAGATATCTACTACCTGGTATTTGACCGTTACGGAAACAAGGAGGTATTGAGCGATAACTTCGGCTACGATAACGGCGATATCTACTCGTACTTAAGCTCTCACGGCTTTGTCAACCGAGAGGACGCCTATGCCAACTACCCTTTCACAATGAGCTCGATAGCCTCGACAATGGCCATGAATTACTTCCCGGAATTTGAGGAAAAATTTGGAGGCGACGGCAACTGGCAATCCGCCGCCCCATATCGCAGCATATTGAATAACCCACCGATAGCCCAAGTTCTAGAAAAACACGGTTATAGGTTTAACCAAGTCAGCTCATGGTGGGATTTTACCAGGGTTGGCATCAAGGCTGACAGCAATCCAACCCAAGCCTTCCTGCTAAGTGCCGGCTGGGGTGACTGGTATTTGAGTGACCTGCAAAGAGACATTATCAACAAAAGTGTCTTGAGCCCCTGGTTGAAGAAAGGCATTACAGTCGGGGACAGTGCACTACTAAAGTACGACAAAGCGCTTAACCCCCGCCAGAATTTTGATGCCCAGATGGTTGCTTTAAAAGACTTAGCCAATCGACCTGATAAATCTGTGCCTCAATTTAACTTTGCGCACATACTGGCTCCCCACCCTCCTTATATCTTTATGCCCGACGGGTCAGATTCAAACTATGATCCCGAGGCCAACGATAACGGGGTTGATGAAACTGTAAAGTATAAAAACTCGCTACAGTTCGTGAATAACCAGCTAAAAAGCCTTGTCAGCGAGATCCAAAAGGCTTCACCGAACGCGATTATCATTTTGCAGTCTGATGAAGGGCCTTACCCCAAGCAGTTCCGCGGCCCTATGTCGCCCGAGCACTACTACGACCCGCTAGAGTTGCCCTTGCCAGCTCTAAAACAAAAGGTAGGCATGCTGGCTAGTTACTACCTGCCAGGGCTAGACCGGGAAAAGGTCAAAACTATCGACTCTTCGGTAAATATCTTCCGGTTCGTGTTAAACAACTACTTGGGTTACAATCTGCCAATATTGCCTGATTGCCACATATCAACTGGCAACAAGTTCACCATCTATAGTTATCAACAGCTACCCGGTGGCTTAACCGGCAATCCAGTGCCAGAGGGCTGCAAGGCTTATGATCCGGCTGAAGACTAAGCACAGAACCCAAAATACCAGAGCCTATCTTATTTATTTTGCGTTAGCGTTGCTGCTTGTGTGCGGTTTGTTAGCCGTTCATATATTCGTTCTAGATGATTCGGATGCCGATACTGGTGCATCTAGCGACCATAGCTCGACCAAGGCATCCGAGCCTGACGCAGCCCACCCAGGGTTTAATAAAGGCCAATACTCCGTGTCCGACCCGGCCAGCCTCTGGGTGGTTGTTAATAAGGGCAGAAGGCTTCCAAGCAGCTATGTGCCAGGAGACCTAGTGATCCCCTCAGTGAAATTACGCTACGGCTCGGGCAATGAAATGCGGCTGCGGCGCGCGGCTGCGGAGGCGCTTAAGGATATGTTTGACGGGGCAGCCGCAGCAAACGTCAAACTAATGGATGCCAGCGCCTATCGTTCTTATAGCCTGCAATCCTCCGTTTATAACCGGCATGTGAACACCATAGGCAAAAGCGAGGCGGATAAGGTTAGTGCTCGCCCCGGCCATAGTGAGCACCAGACGGGCTGGGCAATTGATGTCGCGCCGGCTTCTGGTAAGTGCATGATTGAAACATGCTTCGGTGATTTGCCGGAGGGGCAATGGGTAAAGGCTAATGCTCATCTTTATGGTTTTGTCATCCGCTACCCCAAAGGCAAGGAACAGCTCACCGGCTACTCTCACGAGCCCTGGCACATCAGGTATGTGGGTTCTGGCTTGGCTGGAGAACTTTACCGTGCTGGCCAGACTCTGGAGCAATTTTTTGATTTGCCCTCGCAGCCCAGCTATCCAACAGCGGTGGTTGAATTAAAGTAAAACCCCTGTTGAATAGATAAAGCTAATGCTGGTACAATACTCTCGAATGTTTCGAGGGTATTTTGCTAGTGGTAACGAGCCGTTGGCCGCGGAGGCTCTTTTTAATTTTGGCCCGCTGCCAATAACTAACACCATGGTTTACGGCATAGTCGTGGCGGCTTTAGTCTTGGTTATATTCGGTCTAGCCGCACGGGCCAGCCAGCTGTGGCCCCGCAACCACCTAGCCTACTGGTTCGAAAGTATCACCGACCTGGTGTTTGGTCTAGTTCTCGATGTTTTTGGCGGCGACCGAAAGGCTGCTGCCAAGCACTTCCCCCTTTTGATTACCCTTTTTGTATTTATATTGGCCTGTAATTTAAGCGGGCTCTTGCCAGGAGTGGGGACAATAACTTACGAGGGCACGGCAATCTTTAGGGCCTGGACAACAGACCTAAATTCGACACTAGCGATGGCTGTGTTGGCGCTAGGCACGGTGCACGTATACGCGCTGCGCGAGATTGGCGGCGGTGGTTACTTCCGGCACTTTTTCAGCGGTAATTTAAAGAACCCCTTCAACATTTTTATTGGCCTTAATGAGCTTTTCGGCGAGATACTACGGCTAGTTACCTTATCGCTTCGTCTTTTTGGTGTAATATACGGCGGCGAAGCCCTGCTCTACGCCATCGGTGCACTAGCCGGCAACTTAGCTTGGGCGGCCACTCTGCCGGTAATGTTCCTGGAAATATTTGTTGCCTTTGTCCAGGCGTATTTATTCATGATGCTGAGTGCAAGTTATTTGGTGATGTCCGTTTCACATGGCGAGTCCAGTGAGGCACACAGCGCCCAAACAGCCGGAGCAAAAAGTTAATATAAAGTTTTAGAGATAAGGAGATTCAATGCAAGAAGTAGACCCAGCACTAATTAAGGGACTGACCATCGGTTTAGGGGCCATTGGCCCGGCAATCGGTGTCGGCCTGGTCGGTGCGGCAGTTGTAGGTGCCGTCGGCCGTAATCCTGAAATCCAAGGCAAGATCCTGTCAACAGCCTTCATCATGATTGGCTTAGTCGATGCTGTCTTTGCCTTTGTCCTGCTCATACTATTTACCACCTCGTAGAAGATTTGCATTTATGGAGACCAATAGTTGATTAACGTTCCGATACACTTTGCAGAGGCCGAAAGTTCCGCCAGCGGAATAGGTGCTTTCAATATAAATTTGAAAGCTTTCGCTTTCCAGCTGGCAACCTTTGTAATAGTTCTTCTGATCCTTAAAAAGTGGGTGTTTCCTAAACTCTCAGCAACTATTGAGGCTCGCCGGCAAACCCTGGAGGAAAGCCTGGAGAAAGCTAAGCAGACCGAAGAAGCTTTAGCCAGTGCGGAGAAGAAAGCAGGTGAAATTATCCAATCCGCTAGAGACCAGGCCGATCGCTCAATGGCCGAAGCAACTGCGCAAGCCAAAGATATTATTGCCAAAGCAGAACTTGCTGCTGATGCCCAGGCCGCACGCCTGATAGCCGAGGCCGAGGAGAGATTGGGCCAAGAGAAACTAAGGCTTTATGAAGATCTCAAGGGTGAACTAGCTGAACTAGTTATTCTTACCACCGAGAAAGTGCTCAGCGAAAAAATTGACGAAAGACGCGACCGGCGTTTAGTAGAAAGCGCTATCAAGGAGCTTGTCCATGACTAATTATTCCAGGCGCCAGCTAGCAAGTTACGCTGTTAATGTCCTAACTGAAGGGCTTGACACCGGAAAATTACCAACTAATTTAGCAGCTGCCATGATAAATAGCGGCCGCCAAAAGGAGGTGGGCCTGCTACTAGCTGACATAGACCAGCAGCTAGAGGACCGCGGCCTACTCGCTAGAGCTCACGTAACGGCCGCACATAGCTTGCCTGAACGTCTGAGTACTGAGCTTGAAAAACAGATAAAAGCTCAGGCTGGAGTCAAGGCTGTAGACTTAGTAGTCCAAGTTGATAAGGAACAACTCGGTGGCGTAAAGGTAGAAACCGCCAGTCATTCGTGGGACAACACGATAAGGAAGCGGCTGGATACTATTAGGGAGGCCGTGTAAGTGGCTGAGTTAAAAACTGATGTAAAGAAACTGGCAAAAGAAGTCCAGCAGGCTATTGCGAAACTGGAATCGAGTGGCGATGAGGGCTCGGCTGGCGTTGTTACCCGCATAGGCGACGGGGTAGCCTGGATATATGGCCTGAAGGATTGCGGCTATGGAGAAATGCTCGAGATCGAGGGACTTAAAACTTCGGTTTCAGCCTTCGCCTTGAACCTGCTTGAAGATGAGATAGGCGCCGTGCTGCTTGGTGGCGATATCGATGTTAAAGCTGGTGATGGAGTCAAACTATCCGGCCAGATACTATCGGTACCGGTTGGCCCAGAGCTTATTGGGCGAGTTATAGACCCGCTGGGCCGGCCACTAGATGGTAAGGAAGCTCCCCAAACCAAGGAACGGGGAGAAATTGAAAAGGTTGCGCCGAGCGTGCTAGCCCGTCGTAGCGTCCACCAGCCAGTTCCCACTGGCCTAGCCGCTATTGATGCAATGGTACCAATCGGCCGCGGCCAGCGAGAGCTTATCCTTGGAGATAGACAAACCGGTAAAACCGCTATCGCTGTCGACGCTATGATTAACCAAGCCCGGCAAAAGACGGGCATCGTCAGTATTTACGTGGCTGTGGGACAAAAACGTGCCAAAGTGGCCCGCCTAATCGACCGTTTACGCCGAGAGGGCGTGATGGAGAACAGTATAGTAATTGCGACTTCCGCCGCTGACCCAGCACCGCTGCAGTATCTTGCTCCTTACGCCGGTTGTGCGGTTGGCGAGTGGTTCCGTGACAACAAGCAGCATGCCTTGATTATTTATGATGATCTTTCCAAGCATGCAGCCGCTTATCGCCAGATGTCGCTTCTGTTGCGTCGCCCACCTGGCCGCGAAGCTTACCCCGGTGACGTTTTCTATCTGCACTCCCGCCTACTAGAAAGAGCTGCCAAACTATCGGATGAGTTGGGTGGCGGTTCACTAACTGCTCTACCGATTATCGAAACTCAGGCTGGCGATGTCAGTGCCTACATCCCGACCAACGTGATCTCTATAACTGACGGGCAAATCTACCTAGAGTCAGATCTGTTCTACCAGGGTATCCGGCCAGCCATTTCAGTGGGCCTCTCGGTGTCTAGGGTCGGTGGCAGCGCCCAACCACCAGCCATTAAAGAAGTAGCTGGTCGTCTGCGCTTAGACCTAGCCCAATATCGAGAACTAGCAGCCTTTTCGCAATTTGCTACCGACCTGGACGCTGATACCCAAGCCAGGCTTGGACGGGGGCGACTGCTAACCGAAATCCTCAAGCAGCCTCAATATTCACCGATGAGCGTCTGGCAACAAGCGGCCAGCATCTACGTGGCAACTGAGGGAGCTTTTGATTTGGTGCCCATAGCCGCCGTGAAGACTGCTCAGAGCGCCTTGCTCCTTCAGCTAGAGAAGAACCACACTAAACTGGCAGCTGAGCTGCAAAAGGGTGAAAAAGCTTCAGAAGACACCAAGAAAACCATTTTGAAAGTAGCTCAGGCCGTGGCTGCTCAGTACAAATCAGCCACAAAGGAGGCCAAGTAATGGCTTCTACACAACTTTTAAAACGCCGAGTTCGATCCATTGGTAACACCAAGCAGATCACCAAAGCTATGGAGCTGGTAGCAGCGGCTCGGTTACGCCGCATTCAAGATGAAGCCCGGCAATCGAGAATTTATAGCGACGCGGCGATCGCTATCCTTCGGCGCATGGGCCAAAGCCCTGAGGTAGCAAGGCACCCGTTCTTCACCCCTCCCGCCAGCAAAGCCAAGCTCTACATCACCTTTAATAGTGATCGAGGCTTGGCTGGCGCCTACAATAGCAATATTTTTAACGTGGTAGCCCGGGCAGTCACCGATGATCATAAAAATGGGTTCCAGCCCTCGGTCATCGCTTACGGACGAAAGGGGGCTCATCATTTCTCCCGGGGCAGCAATGTCGAGCTAGTCGGTGCCTATGAGGGTATTGCCGATAATCCCGACATCAATTTGTTTGCTCCAGTTATGGAAACCATCACCGCTGGGATTAATGAGGGTCGCTTCAGCGCTGTGTCGCTGATATTTACCGAGTCAATTTCGACTATGGTCCAGCAGGTGCGCAATTTGCAGCTGATACCCATTGTTGGCAACGATCAGGCTGCTGAAGCCAACGGTGAGGCCGAAAACCAGGGTAATACAGTGTTTGAGATGGAACCGGACGGGCAAACGGTCCTAGACGCCGCTATCAGGCTGTACCTTGAATCATCGCTGCGCCGGGCTCACGTGGAGGCCGCCGCTTCGGAACACGCTATGCGAATGATATCGATGGGCAATGCTAACCGCAATGCAGGCGATTTGATTGATTCTCTAACCCTAGAGTTGAATGCTACCCGACAAGCTCACATTACCCAAGAAATGGCCGAAATCATCGGTGGCGCGGAGGCGATCGCTTAAATGGATCAGAAGACCGCTACGCCATCACCTGCAAAAACTAGCGTTAAGAGCGAGGGTAAAATTATCCAGGTTGTAGGAGTAGTCGTTGACATAGAGTTCGATGACCACTTGCCAGCCATCCATAATGCGCTGCAGGTTAAGCTAGGCAAAAAAGGTCTAGTTATGGAGGTTGCTTCTCACTTAAGCAAAAGTTCGGTACGCGCCGTAGCTATGGGGCCGACCGACGGCTTGTCGCGCGGCCTGACAGTTAGTGATAGTGGCCAACCTATCACTGTACCGGTTGGCGACGGCACACTGGGGCGGATATTCAATGTGACCGGTGAGCCGATTGATAGCCAGCCCACCCCAGAGGGAACTCGTGCGCCAATCCACGCTGTGGCACCGTCGCTGGATGACCAAAGCACCAAAACGGAACTACTCGAAACCGGAATCAAAGTAATTGACTTGATATGCCCAATCGTAAAGGGCGGTAAAGTCGGGTTGTTCGGTGGTGCTGGCGTTGGCAAGACAGTTTTTATACAGGAACTAATAAATAACATTGCCAAATTCCACAAAGGTAAGTCTGTTTTTGCCGGCGTCGGCGAGCGTAGCCGCGAAGGCAATGATCTATACATGGAGATGAAGGAATCTGGGGTGTTAAAAAACACCGCATTAGTCTTCGGCCAAATGAATGAGCCGCCCGGTGCCCGCCTCAGGGTCGGCTTGACCGGATTAACAATCGCTGAAAGCTTTCGTGACCAAGGCGCTGATGTACTGCTGTTCATTGATAATATCTTCCGTTTCACACAAGCCGGCTCCGAGGTTTCAGCATTACTTGGCCGTATGCCTAGTGCTGTAGGCTACCAGCCAAACCTGGCGACTGAAATGGGCGCCATGCAAGAGCGGATCACATCCACGAAGAAGGGTTCGGTCACCTCAGTACAGGCCGTATATGTGCCAGCCGATGACTTTACCGATCCCGCACCGGCGACCACTTTTGCTCATCTGGATTCAACCGTCGTATTGAGCCGGTCGCTGACCGAGCTGGGGCTTTATCCGGCTGTTGATCCGCTGGACTCCACCTCTACGGTGCTTGACCCGGAGGTCGTTGGCCAGGAGCATTACAGTGTTGCTCGCGAAGTCCAGCGAATACTTCAGCGCTACAAAGACTTGCAGGACATCATTGCTATCCTGGGGATGGAAGAACTGTCTGATGAAGATAAGCAGCTGGTAGCACGAGCTCGCCGTATTCAGCGCTTTTTGACTCAACCAATGTTCGTAGCCGAGGTCTTTACTGGATCTAAGGGCGCCTACGTACCGCTAGCCGATACCGTGAAAGGTTTTCGCGAGATCCTAGACGGTAAGCATGATGCGAAGAACGAGCAGGCTTTCTATATGAAGGGCGCTATCGGCGAAGTACAGGAAAAGAAATGAGTTTTCACTTTCAGCTCGTATCAGCTAGTGGCGTCAAATATGATGGCGAGGCCTATGAGGTTCTGGTGCCGACCAAGGACGGTGTGGTAGCGGTTTTTGAAGGCCACATGCCCCTACTCTCAGCTGGTGAGCCGGGGGTATTGAGCGTCCGCAAGAAAGCCGGCGACAGCGACCAAGAACTGCAGGATTTTGCCGTTTATGGCGGGGTTCTGCAAGCCGATGGCGCAAACGCCAGATTTGTGACCGAAGATGTAACAGCCGCTGGTGAAGTTAGTGAGCAAGAGTCACGCGATGCACTGGAGCGCGCTAAGAAGCTAGTGGAGTCTGCCGGTAGCCGTGAAGCCCTGCATGAAGCAAGGGCGGTTATCCATCAGCACGAGGTTAGGTTAAACCTGGCTCGCTTGAAGCGCCGTCACCATAATTAAAAGGCGATAAAAAACCACCTCCCGAGTGAAGGTGGTTTTTTGGTGAAAAAAGCTATTTCTAAGCTGTTTCTTCGCCACCTTTAGCGGTCAAGGCGTAGATGACGATTACATCAATTACAATAGCGAAGATACTCCAGAATGGGTATGAGGCGATGAACAGTAGGTTGCCGATTAATGCCAGCGAAACCAAAGCGATGGCTACGAGCCTCGCCCAGTTAGCGCCGTTAAGCAGTGCCATGCCAACCCAAATCAAGAAGAAGCCGCCCAGCAGGTGCAGCCAACCCCAAGTCGTATAGTCAAAGACTAGCAATGACTCCTCTCCAACTAGGTAGTAGGTGTCTTTTAGAAGAGCTGTCAATCCAGCTATACCCTCTAAGATGCCGCGAATTACTATTAGAACTCCTGCGAATGCTACCCACCCTGTCCAGTTGCTGTCACGCCCCATTCTCTCTCCTCATTTATATGTTTTAATAATCAACCTTGCGCTTAATTTTGTCAAGCCGGCAACTTTATTCTGTTGTAATTTTAGCTTTATTTCGCCTGAGTTCTCGGCGTAGTGCCGAGCTCTTAAGCAGAAGATTGGCGAAGGTCGCGATGATGCCAACACCCACCAACACATAGAAAATCGTAAAAGCTTTACCCAGGCTAGTATGCGGTGTTATGTCGCCATAGCCCACGGTTGCCAGCGTAATGACGCAAAAGTACACAGAGTCCAGCCACGACAACTTTTCGACTATGTGATAAAAGATAGCCCCGCCCGTTAAAACAATGGCGGCTATAGCACCAATTACCCTGAAATTACGCCGGACCTGGGCATACTCAGCGGCGATCCCATCTTTATTGCTCATCTGTCAGGCAATTATAGCAAAGCCTGCCCGGTAAGATGTTTGTAAAAGCATGGTTTTTCTGGTATTACTAAGGAAAAGGAATTTTAGTTTGGCCAAAGCACGCAAAAAAGAAAATAGGAAAGCAGCTAATGATAAGGGTAAACTAGGCTGGCGCCGGCTGAGCATCATTCTGCTTGCCAGTTCATGCGTTATATTGTTAATAGGATTTATGTTTGCCCATTGGGCTGAGCGGCAACTGCTGACAACCAATAATTGGGTTGAGATGGTAGCGCCGCTACCTAAGGATGAGCAGGTGGCCTCATCACTGGCTGACTACAGCGTTAACAAGCTTCTAGAAGGCATAGATGTCGAACAACGAGTCGCAAATGTATTGCCGCCAGCAGCATCTTTCGTGGCGCCTGCGATAGCCGAGCGCATTGATAGCCGTGCCACTAGCCTAGCCAAAAACATCATCCAAAGCGATAGGTTCCAAGGGCTGTGGATTGCAGCTAATCGCCTCGCCCACCAGCAATTAATCGACAAGGCGCGATCTGGCCCAGATAGCCAAGGTGGCTCCCAGCAGAAGTTCTCCTTAAACCTACAAGAACTAAGCGCTAATATCAAAGAGAGATTAGGGGCCAACTCTACTGAGCTTCTTAAGCCTGCCGGGAATAGCCCGACGGCTTCGGACAGTAAGTTGTCGATTGGCGTCGAGCTGAAGGCTAGCTTTGCCCGCTTCCAGCAAGCCGTAAAAACCATCGACTTCTTAAATAGCGTCCTACTGCTGGCGGCTATTGCAGCTTTGATCGGGGCGTTTGCCTTAAGCCGGACAAAGCGGCGTTTGGCCATTATTCTTTCAACTATTCTGGCAACAATTTCTCTCCTTCAGCTTATTGGCATCCAGGTACTTAGGCCCGAAGTTCTTAACCAAGTCGAGCAAGCCAATTACCGTCCAGCCGCGGGGGTTATCTACGACGGATTATTGGCAAGTTTCCGCAGAAGCGCCGAATTTCTGTTCGCTCTGTCACTCGCCACACTCGCCTTACTAATAGTATCCCGCACCTCGTGGATAAGCCATAACAAGTTTCTTGCCAAGTGGCGAGCCGATATCAAAAAAACGGCAGTTTGGAGCTCGGTACTAGACTTGCGGGTATTTATAGCTGCTTACCGTTGGCCAATAGCCGGAATTGGCACTCTCTTAGTCTTGGTCTTCATGGCCTTCGTGCCCAGCTTCGATTGGACTGGCTTGGTCCAAGCAGCTCTAGTTATTTCCATTATGGCCGGGGCGGTTAGTCTTGCGGCTGCCCCGGCCGCTAAACCCTCGGTTGCCACAGCCCTCGGAAAAACAAAACGCAAACTAAAAACCCGCTAGGTTCTAATCTAGCGGGTTTTTGAAAAGCTAGCTTTTATTCGCGGACTTCGCCGCCGTGGACCGTCAGTGCGTAGATGACCAGGATATCAATCACGATCATCAGGATTGACCAAAGCGGAAAAGCTGATATGAAAGCCATATTGGCAAACAAGCTTAGCCCTGCAAGCAGAACTCCAACCATCCGCGCCCACGTCGCACCATTCATCAGGGCTACACCGGCTGCGAAGATGACGATTCCCATAACGAGATGGATCCAACCCCAGGTATCATAGTTAGACACCAGCAGGGCCTTCTCCGTGACTAGATAGAAGTCGTCCTTGAACAATGCTACCAGCCCGCTAATTGCCTGGAAGCCTCCCACCAGCATCATCATCAAGCTGGCAAAGTATACCCAGCCGACCCAACCCGTTGGTTGATTTCGCGCACTCATTCGCACCTCCTTATTACCTAGAAGTTATAATGAACCCAAGTTGAGAACTTGTCAATATTCATGTTGCTGTAAAAAATTCCCTACAGTTAGGCCGATAGCCATTCTGTTACCGGCCTAATTGACGAACACGTTTGAACAGCCCATGCCCCTTCTTGGGCCGGCTCTCATCAAGTGCCTCGGTTTCCCTATGAACCTCCAAAAACATCTGAAGCGTAGTCAGAAGAACGATCATAATAACCGGGCCGATAACAATCCCTAGGAACCCGAAATAAATCAAACCAGAGAACACGGCCAGGATCATTAGCGCTGGGTCCAGCCGGGCGCTAGGGGGTACCAACTTCGGCCGCATTACATTGTCGATATTTGTGACAATGAGTAAGTGGTTGGCGATAACCAGTACGCCTTGCCAAATATTGCCAGTAAGTATCATCACGATGCCGATAGGGATGGTAACGACTCCGGCCCCTAGCGGAATAACCGATAACACCGTCAGAAGCATGACGAAGAAGAAGAATAAATCACTCAGGCCCGCTATTGACAGAACAAACGCGCTCTCCGTGCCCTGCAAAAAAGCGATTATAAACTGCCCTCGTACGGTTGCCTTGGTCATGGCTCCGACTTTTTCAAGGTATACCACGCTAGCCATCTCGCCCAAGGGGTTAAGCTTCTTTAAGGTTTCGACAATCTTATCCTGATGCCTAACCATGGACATGAATACATATATGTAGATTATTACCGTTGTAATGAAAGCAAAGAACCCGCTAAGGGATGACAGTAGTCCTTCCACAATGCTTTGGCCGAACGACTCGGCAGCGGACGACACAGTGTTACTTAGCTGCTCCACGCTAACACGGTATGACGCGCCAATACTTTCAAGAAAACCGTTGGCGGAGTTGATGGCGTTGGTACCAAGTTGGCCAATGTCGATAGAATAATTGCCGGATGATAAATCGTGGGCCAGGCGTTCTATCTGAAGAACTGTAATAAGGCCTATCAATAGGACCGGTATGATGATGGCTAACATAGACACCAGAAAGGTCAGTGCAGCAGCCTGGCCAGGGCCCCGTCCATGCCGTTTTAGCCACTCGTTGACGGGGTTAAACAAGTAGGCCATGATGGCGGCGAAGACTATCAGCATCAAATAGTGCTTTAGGAACCAAATCGATACAATGGCACCGATAACACTTGCAATTAAGAGTGCTCTCTTTTGGGATTCATTTATTTTGAGTAGGGTCATCTATAAGATTGACTACAATTCACTTTAATTATATAGATGCTAGGCAGATTTACCAGTCGTTTGAAGTAGTTTCTTGGCAAGTATAGTGCCAGCTATACCCGAGACTGCAAGCACCATCAGCTTGGCCGGCACTAACGAGGCGGTCATTACCAAGCTTACCCCTGGTGAGCCAAGTAGGGCGGTGAAAATACCAGCTATCGAACCTACCATTAGCCCAACCTCCGACAAGTTATCTGAAGTACTTTTAAGCACCAGGCTTAAGGCAACCCCAACATAGATCGAAGGAAAGACTAAACCGCCGCGGTATCCGGCAGCCAACGACCATCCAGTGACTAGTAGCTTAACGATTAACAAACCAATGAGGGCCATCGTACTGTAACTGGCACTATTCGAAACCAATTCCGGTGTGCCTTCGTTGCCGCTAAACTCTACAGTTGGCCCACCGACAAAATAAAGAAGCCCCAAAACCAGGCCTATCGTCAAAGCCGTGACGTACCAAGGAAGGTGTTTATTTACGCGGTCGATAAATTTGTAAGACTTGGCAATGAGCGCGAAAAGCGATCTAGCAATCGGCCAACATAGCGCGCCGAGTATAAAGGCAGTTATAACATCCACAAGCTTTAGTTCGTCCGGTGCTGGAATCGAGCCAAAGGCATGCCCACCCATAAGCTGTATAACCGCGTACGAAGCAAGGCCCGCTAGCGCTGGCGGTAAAAGCAACTCAAGCTTAAGGTTTTTTTGTGCCTGATAGATCAGCAGCACAGGCACCAAAATAAGCAACAGAGAGTTGAAGAAAGCGACCAGTAGAGCACCGACACTGGATGCGACAAGCAGTTTAGCTGCTTGGTTTAACTTGGTTTGGGTTGCTACCCATAAACCTAGCATCGTAGATATGGCCGCAAGCGAAGCTTCCGGGCCAAGCGACGCACCAGCTAGCAGACTGACCAGCCCAATAGCAAAAATTATCGCCATTGCCCGCACGGACGCCGGCTGTTCAGGCTTGTTGTCATTGTCTTCAATAGGATTGAGGTGTGGCTTGACCAGCCTGTTCTGGCCGAAGAGCTTTATCACAATCGATAACAGCAAGCTAAGTGCTATTGCTAGGGGTATTACACCCCAGCGAACGGTATCGGTATTGAATAAATCCCTCCAAATATAGTCTGTGCCGTGATGGACAATGTATTCAAAAGCCATATAGACAACAGCGTTAATAGCACCGACCAACACTGAGCCAACTAGTAACTTCATTCTTTCGGCATATTTATAAACATCACTGTAACAAAAAACGGAGCAAGCCCTGTAGAACAAGCTCCGCTGGAGTTTCTTAGCTTTTTCTAAATGCCTAGGATTTGTTTCTTCTTAGCATCAAACTCTTCTTGGGTAATAACGCCTTGGTTTTTCAAATTTTGGAGTTCCTCTAACTGTGCTGCCAAATCGCTTTGTGCCGGCGCCGCCGCCTGGGCCCCGTCGTTACTATTTCGGCGGTTTGCCATAGCCGATCCGGCGACCATACCGACGGCCACTCCCCGTCGCCTCATTCTTCGTCCTCTGGGTCCCATACGCACCTCCTTTGCAAGTAATTATATCAGTTATCAAAAAACGGCGCTCTGTAGGCGCCGTTTTTGTTGTCAGTGGCCAGATGCCTTAAGATCTTGAGAGCTGTTTGCCTAGACTATTGGCCCTGAAAGCGGAAACCACCAGCGCAACGCCGCTGATAATGGTCGCCAACCCGATAATCCAGATCAGAGCTATTGCTCCGCCCTTGGGATTGGCAAATATATACAAACCAAATACCGCCAGGACCAGCCCAGAGAACACCATCCACCAGTCGTTGTTGCCCTCAAAGCCAGCGACGATCTCTAAAACGCCAGCCGCTAGTGCCCAGATGGCGATAACCGTAAGTACAGCTAGCGCACTAATTGTGGGGTTAGAAAATACGTAGAGTCCAGCTATAACGCTAAGTACACCGATGAGCGACCCGCCTACCCAGTGCCCCTCTCGGTTAGCCAGTGACCCAACAGCAACCACTAAACCGGTGGCTATCAAGTATACTCCCAGAATGACTAGGAAGGCTTTGAGCGTAATGCTCGGCCAAGCTAAAATCAGCAACCCGAAAATTATTGAAAACGCCCCCCAAAGACCCAACGCCCATGCCGCACCCTTTAACTGCTCCTGCATAGCGCACTCCTATCTTTATATAAGCTTACTATATCATCAATTTTGGCTAGGTTAAAAAATAGAGTGTAGTATTTTTAGCTATAGCGATTTATGACTTTTCAGACGGGTGCGTTATAGCTAGAAGCAGTCCTGCTATGATAAATAAAACTGCCGAGTACAAGGCTATCTCACCATATAGTTCTACCCTAAAGCTCTCGCCGTAGTGCTGGTAGAAAAAACGAATGGTGGCTATCGAGTAGGCGCCGGCTGACAGCGCTGCGGTAGCCAATAAGGTGCTACGGCTTCGAACAGCTGCTGCCGTAACAACTGGCACAGAGAATAGAATCACCGAGCTGCTTGCTAACCCTCTCTCCCAATAAACGGTCAGTGCGGCAAAGATAATGTCGGCCAGTATCAGGAGAAGGATACCTGACCGATAGGTGGAGTTGCTTTTAAACTTAAGGCGGGAAGAATACCAAAGAATGGTGTTTACCGCCAGTAGAGCGACCGCGGCTGTCCAGAAATCAACCACGGCCTCATAGGTGACCAAGTTCCAAGAATCAAAAATGATAATAGATAGCATGTAGGCAGCTATGTACATGAAGTGGAGCTTTGTAACACGGCCAAGGGTACTGGCTAAGCTGTCGCTGCTGTTCTTTGTGTTTTTTGCCATAAGCGCTTGCTTGCATAATACTTTACCGGAAGCGGTTGCTACAATAGCCGTATATGAATCCGTTAGCGAAGCGCATCCGGCGAACCTATTTGATTTTGATGCTGGGCAATACTCTAGCTGCCTCCTTTATCTGGGGAATCAATACCCTCTTTCTGCTTGATGCTGGCCTAAGTAATCTTGAAGCGTTTGCCGCCAATGCTTTTTTCACGGCTGGGATGGTGATCTTTGAAGTACCAACCGGTGTCATCGCCGACACCTGGGGTCGACGCACCTCTTACTTGTTGGGCACGCTGACGCTATCGGCATCTACCCTGCTTTACTATCTTCTTTGGGCGACTAGCGCACCATTTTGGCAATGGGCGTTGGTCTCTATGCTTCTGGGTCTTGGCTTTACATTTTTCTCTGGAGCAGTGGAAGCATGGCTGGTGGACGCCTTAAAATTTGCCAGATACCAGGGCAGCTTGGAAAACATCTTCGGCAATGGCCAAATGGTGGCTGGCGCTGCGATGCTGGGCGGCTCAATAGCCGGTGGGATTATTGCTCAAGCCACAAGCCTGGGTGTGCCCTTCTTGCTGCGGGTTGGGGTGCTGGCTCTGATGTTTGTAGTTGCGTACGTGTTAATGCACGACTTAGGCTTTACGCCCAACAGGGGCGCTAAGCCCATAAAAGCTGTGCGGACAGTGTTTAATGCCTCGCTGGAGCATGGCCTTAAAAATCCTCCTGTACGCTGGATTATGATATCCGCACCATTTCTAACCGGTGTAGGTTTCTATGCCTTTTACGCTATGCAGCCCTATCTTCTGGAGCTATACGGCGACCCAACCGCCTATTCCGTGGCCGGCTTAGCGGCAGCAATCGTAGCCGGTTCTCAGATATTGGGAGGTTGGTCAGCTCCTAAAATCCGAGGGTTGTTTAGGAAGCGGACAACCGCTCTGATCCTAGGATCTATCGTCAGCGCCGCGACTCTTGTACTGCTCGGCTTTACCAACCTTTTTTGGCTGGCACTAGTGCTGCTAGTGATATGGGGTCTCATTTTTGCTGCTGACATGCCCATCCGGCAGGCCTACCTGAACGGAATGATTTCATCTAAGCAACGCGCTACTGTTTTGTCATTCGATTCGCTGATGGGCAGTACCGGAGGGGTTGTCATCCAGCCGGTACTCGGTAAAGCCGCCGATGTGTATAGCTATTCAACTTCGTACATTTTTGCGGCTGGTTTCCAGATACTGGCGGTACCCTTCATAATAAAAAGCCGCCGAGAACTTCACGAAGCGGATATTATGGTTGGCTCTGGATCTAGTTCAAAGTAGCCATGGCTGGGTATCATCGTCCAAGTTAGAACCTGCTTGATCCAACACTCTCTTTGAATTTATCTACGGATTGACGAACAACACCCCCTAAGTCGCTGTCAATTTCTTGACCAAAGACCATGTACGCAAAACCTTCTGCAACAGCCTCGTTGGCCCGTGTGGGATCCTGCAAATACAAGTGGGTAGGGGATTTAGCTGCTAGGTCAGAGGGTGTCGGTCTCTCCCCCTCTGAACGGTCGTGTACTATATGCCCAACTTCGTGAACAAACTCATAAACTGCGACCGACATATCATGGAGCTCTTCAGGGACTGCGCGTAAGCGATCGCCCTCGTGCGCCATACCCAACTCGGCAAGCAGGGCGTCCGACTCGCGCACGGTCATGAGCATTTTCTGCCGATCAAGTACAATTTTGTTCTCTGCACTTAATGCTTCGCCTCCACCTTCTGTGAGATTATCACCGATCTCAACCTCCAGGCCCTTAAAGAGGCCTGCAAATTTACCATCGAAGAAGCGATCCAGGTATTCTACGGACGTGAGTAGGGCAGCTTCTAGCTTTTTCTGCTCTTCAGCATTGGCATGTATTTCAAATACAACGCCGCATTCGCCGCCGGATACCAGGCAAAACACTGCCTCGCTACCATCATGCCGCGATTCAATATGGGGGTGGCTACCCTTGGCTATTTCGTGGTGAGATTCTGACATACCCTAAGAATACCAAAATAAAAAGACTCCCTAAAAGTCTTTCATGATGCTTATGCTTGGCTGGGGAGGAGGGATTCGAACCCCCGAATGCCAGGACCAAAACCTGGTGCCTTACCACTTGGCCACTCCCCATCGAATGCGGCTTCGCCTTATGAGAAAAACCTAGGTCTTTCTCATCGCGCCGGCAAAAATGAAATACATTTTGCCGGGCTGCTCTTTTCCTAAAGCAGCGAGCTCGTAGACATTATATATCGATATCGCGTCCACCGGTGTTTTACAGGAGTTGTCAAAAATCGTATAATCTGTTGTTAGAGATGGCTAACCCTGCCAAAAGTTCGGCAGATTATATTCTGCCGCTATATATGAATGGGCTCGCTGGACGAGTTCTTAGACTCCCTGCACCCAAGCGCAAAAAACGCGAGATTCTATTTATTTACGGGCATCACAGCAGCCTGGAGCGCGTTTCTGGAGTCGCTGATCTTCTTAACAGATATGGAAGCGTTACAATCCCTGATCTGCCTGGGTTCGGCGGTATGGAATCGTTTTATAAGATCGGCGAAAAACCTTCGATAGATAACATGGCGGACTACCTGTACTCGTTCATAAAACTGAGGTACCGCAACAAGCGAGTAACCCTAGCTGGCACCAGCCTGGGCTTCGCGATCATTACCCGAATGCTCCAGAAACATCCTGATACTGTCAAAAAAATAGACATGGTTTGCAGTATGGCTGGATATACGTCGAAGGAGGACCTTGTGTTTAAGCGGCGAAACTGGCTATTCTTTCGCTTTATAACTTCAATTTTCTCGAGGAGATTATCCGCAGCTTTAGCAAAATTTCTTTTCATCCGAGGGCCACTTATTAGACTTCTGTACTTCGTAGGCGAAAGGATCAGTTTTAACGCTAAACTGGCAACAATTGGCGAGAAAAACCGCAAAGAGCGCATTAATTTTGAAATTTATCTATGGAAGTGCAATGACCTCCGTACATACATGGATATAGCTGTCACAATGCTAACCCTTGATCTTTCTGGCAAGCATGTAGATTTGCCCGTCCATCACATCGCCATAGAGAATGACCACTACTTTGACAATAACCGCGTCGAGCAGCATATGCGCACTATTTTTAGCGACTTCCATGCCTATCTTGCCAAGGTACCCGCCCATTCAGTGTCGATCATAGCTAACGCGAAAGATGCCGAACCGTATGTGCCAGCTGCACTGCGCCGCCAACTAGCCAAGAATCCCAGGAGCTAACGTATAATGGCGCACATGAGAGTTGGTCTGGTTTGCCCCTACCATATGTTCCGTGGCGGCGGGGTGCAGGAGTGCGTCTTAGCTCTTCATAAAGAGTTAAAAAAGCGAGGGCATTACGTCAAGATTCTGACGCCCCAGCCGCGCGACTACAGCGGCGATATTCCGGAATCCATTATCACAATCGGCGGCTCGGTTAATACCACGGCTTTCGCCGGAACGGCCTGGCAGTGGTCGGTTTCAGTTGATACAGACGCCATTGACGATGTTTTTAACCGTGAAAAGTTCGATGTTTTGCACTTTCACGAACCATGGGTGCCAGTCTGGAGCCGACAGCTGGTACTGAGGTCGAAAAGCGCTAACGTTGGCACAATGCACGGCCGTTTTATGGACACCGTAACTGCTAAGACTATGTCCACTGTGGTCATTCCCTATACCAAGCCAATGATTAAGTACTTCGACGTTTTTACGGCAGTCTCGGATGCGCCAACCGATTATTTCAAGACTCTCTCGCACCGCCCAATCACGCTAGTACCAAACGGCATCGATCTTAAAAAATTTCGCGCCAAGCCGAACGGTGCTGTGCGACACCCGAAACTCAAAACTATTTTTTACGTCGGTCGGCTAGAGAACCGAAAGGGGATAAAGCACTTACTAGACGCATTTAAAGAATTGTCTAGCCGCCAGAAGAACGTCCAGCTGGCAATTGCCGGGACTGGCCCTGATGAGAAAAAACTCAGCGAGTATGCAGATTACAACGATATCCCGCGTGTTAATTTCCTGGGTTACATCAGTGAGGAAGAAAAAATTCGGCTTTTCCACCGGGCCGATCTGTTCTGCTCAGCAGCCCGCTACGGGGAGAGTTTTGGAATCGTGCTTCTAGAAGCCATGGCAGCCGGGTGCCCGATAGTTGCTGGCGACAATGTAGGCTACCAAGCGGTGATGCAGGGTACCGGCGCAATATCTCTTGTAAATCCTCAAGATACTGTGGATTTTGCCCGCCGACTTGAACTGATGTTACTTGATGAACCATTGCGAGCGTTATGGCTGGGTTGGGCGAGACCTTATGTTAACAAGTTTGACTACCCTAATATTGTCGACCAGTACGAGACGGTCTACCGACAAGCCATGAGGCACCATGCCAAGCGCAAAGCTTAAAATCGGTTTTGTATACGACGACAGCTTAGACGGCCTTGATGGAGTGGCTCAGTACGTAAAGACTCTCGGCAGGTGGCTATCGGATGAGGGCCATCAGGTTCGCTATCTGGTTGGCGAGACTAAGATGACCAGCTGGGCTGGCGGCAAGGTCTACAGCTTAGCCAAGAACGCCCGAGTTGATTTCAATCGCAACCGTTTAAGCATCCCCCTCCCCGCTAGCCGCCGCAGGATTAAAGAGATTCTTGCCAATGAGAAGTTTGATGTTTTGCATGTACAGGTTCCGCACTCGCCTTTCTTGGCTCACAAGGTCATTAAATCGGCGGACTCCCGCACCGTACTTGTTGGAACTTTCCATGTCCTGCCAGCAGGCAAACTGGCTCGGGCTGGCTCTAAGGGCTTGAGAACCGCTTATGGGCGAGGTTTGTCGCGGTTCGACCGTATGCTTAGCGTCAGCCAACCTGCCGCTGACTTCGCTAAAACAATTTTCGGGTTGGATTCAGAGGTTTTGCCCAACGTGGTCGATATGAAAAAGTTTGAAACCAAAGCGCAAACTAACAAAAAGTTAGTTGTATTCTTGGGTCGTTTGGTCCCCAGAAAAGGTGCGATGCAGTTGTTGCAAGCCTTTAAAATCCTTCACATGACCAATCCAGACTTTAGATTAATTATCGCTGGTGATGGGCCAGAAAGGCCCAAGCTGGAAAAGTACGTGGCTAAGACTAACCTAACCCGCTCGGTCGAGTTTAGAGGGAAAATCCCAGAATCAGCTAAGCCGGAACTGCTCGCCTCCGCAGCGGTAGCCTGTTTTCCAGCAACCGGCGGCGAGAGTTTTGGCATTGTGCTGATAGAAGCTATGGCGGCTGGCTCCGGGGTGGTTTTGGGCGGTAATAACTTGGGTTATCGCAGTGTCCTGGGCGCCCAACCTGATTTGTTAATCAACCCAGACGATTCGGTAAAATTTGCCCAGCGCTTGAAGCGACTGCTAACCAATCAGGAAATGGCGAGCCGGCTTCATGCTTGGCAGTCCGCTGAGGTAAAAAAATACGATGTAACTAACATCGGCAAGTCGCTAACTGAAATTTACCGGCAAGCAATTGCCAAGAGACGCCGAGAGGTGGCATAATTAAGCAAATGCCTAGTCCTAGCGAGGTTGTGGTTTCACTGACCAATCGCACGATTGTCCGAGTAATACTTTGGGTAACCGCGGCGGTCCTGATATACAAGTTCGTTGGCCAGGTCAGCTATGTGCTGACCCTGGTATTTATCGCGTTTTTTATGGCGCTAGCCCTCAATCCGGTAGTCGGCTGGATCACCCGGCGGCTAAAAATTGGCAGCCGCGTTCGAGCCACTGCCGCAGCTTATATCTTATTGGTGGCGCTACTTGCGGGATTTTTACTTCTCACGGTTCCGCCAATTGTTAGCCAGACTAGAACTTTTATCAATGAGGTTCCGCAGACAGTTGCCAGCTTCCAAAGCGAGGATACCAGTTTAGCCAGAGCGGCTGCTCGTTATAACGTTGACCAAAGATTGACGGATGCAGCTCGTAGTTTTTCCTCAAATTATGGAGATTTCGGGTCGACCGTACTCAACACAACAAAAAGGATAATTAGCGCCTTTATCGGGCTCATAGCGGTTTTAGTCATGACCTTCATGATGTTGGTTGAAGGCCCCAAGTGGTTCAAGCTAGTGCTTGGCAATACCCCCAAAGGCAGCCGAGACCGATACGAGAAGCTTATCAGAAGAATGTCTGCAACTGTTAGCGGATTCGTATTGGGCCAGCTGATTCTAAGTGTAACTGCTGGATTTTTCAGCCTAATCGCTCTTTTAGTGGCTAGCAACATACTTGACGTAAGCATTAATGCTGTGGCGCTAGCGGCCATTGTGGCTATTTTTGGCTTAATCCCGTTAATCGGCAACCCGCTATCGACCATCTTGGTCACGCTCGTTTGCCTATTGAGCTCCTGGCAGCTAGCCCTAGTGATGCTGATATACTTTATTGTCTACCAACAGGCAGAGAATGCTACCCTCCAGCCATACATCCAAGCTCGCCAGAACGAACTTACGCCCCTGCTGGTCTTTATATCCGCGCTCATTGGTGTTAGCATTGCCGGTATCGTTGGGGCTTTTGCCGCCATACCTGTTGCAGCCTGTATAAAGATCCTCTTAGAAGAACGCTTTGGCGGCCAGCTGCCGGGTATATCTAAAAAAGAAGCTACCTAAACACGCGACCAAATCGGCCCGTGAGGCGTGTCGTTGATTTCGACTCCTTGGTGGATGAGTTGCTCGCGCAGTTGGTCAGCTTTTGGCCAATCTTGAGCTGCCCTGGCCTGTTCGCGCTGAGCTATTAAGTCCTTAACTGCCTCATCTACGTCTTGTCTGTTGGCAAGTTCAAGTCCAAGCAGCTGGTCAATTTGTTCCAAAAACAGCTGCAGCTTTCGGGGCTCAACGCCCTGCTGCTCGGCCAGAGCTGTGAGCTTGGAAAGCTCTGATAGAGCCTGTGGCGTATTCAAGTCACCGCTTAAATCGGATCTGATTTTATCCAATGCTTGGCTGTAAGCATCGGCGGCCTGCTTCTTATGGCCGAGTTGCGGCTGAAGTTTTAGATCTGCCCATGCGCGAAGGTTGTTAAGGAAGCTTTCGGCGGCCGCCAGGGCCTGCCAAGTGAAGTTAAGCTGGGTTCGATAGTGTGCTTGTAGGGCCAGCAGCCTGAACGCCAGTGGGTCGTAACCCTTCTTTTCTATATCATCGAGTGTATAGAAGTTATTTAGGCTTTTGCTCATCTTCTTGCCATCCACCAGTAAGTGCTGGCTATGCACGAATATATTGGCCAGGCCCTTACCACTCGCAGAGCTGTTCTGGGCAATTTCGTTTTCGTGGTGAGGAAAGATAAGATCCACGCCTCCGGTGTGAATATCGAACGGCTGCCCAAGGTACTTGGCAGCTATTGCTGAGCATTCTATATGCCAGCCTGGCCGACCGGTTATTGCTTGACCGTCCACGTCAAAATCCCAGCCGGGTTCTCCTTCTTTTTTTGTTTTCCACAGAGCGAAGTCAGCAACGTGCTCTTTATCATACTCATCGTTGGCAATGCGGTGATGGGTATGGGAGCGATCAAGCTTAACAAGCGCACCGTAATCAGAATAGTGCTCGATGTCAAAGTAAACGCCATCGTCACCGATGTACTTATTTGGTATTTTTTTAATCAACTCCTTCATCTCGTCTATCTCATCTGTTGCTTTGACGATTTGGGAGGCTGATAAGTCAATTCCGACCTTTTGGGCGTCTTCCAAGAAAGCCCGCTCATACTTGCTGGTAAGCTGCCTAAGTGCAGCCATAGGATCATCGTTCGGATAGTCCCTGCGACTCCGAGCTATGGTTTTATCATCCACGTCGGTGATATTCATGACGTGCTTAACTTTATAGCCGCTAATCTTGAGGGTCCGCCTGAGTATATCCTCAAAAATATAGGTACGGAGATTACCAATATGAGCCCTGCCGTAAACAGTGGGGCCGCATGTATACATGCTGACCTCCGAAGGGGCGATAGGTTGCAGCTCATCCAGCCGCTTGGTGAGCGTGTTGTGCAGCTTAATCATGCTTGGCATTGTTCAACAGCTCGCTGGCAGTAGCGATAACTTCGTTTTT